>QXGG01188077.1_pt1 | contig 16705 bp, 9 predicted proteins | sample 1982491 | NCBI WGS metagenome assembly QXGG01 (sample SAMN09924614, study PRJNA488089) | Wastewater metagenome, whole genome shotgun sequencing project. | isolation source: South African research farm wastewater | place: South Africa: Irene, Agricultural Research Council, Animal Production Institute... | reverse complement strand
CCGCCCTCGTCGCCGACCGTGGTCGGGTAGCCCTTGGCGTCGACGATCTTCTTCAGGTGGTGGAAGATCTCGGCGCCGCAGCGCAGGGCCTCGCGGAAGCTGGTCATGCTCACCGGCATGATCATGCATTCCTGGATGTCGAGGCTGTTGTTGGCGTGCTCGCCGCCGTTGATGACGTTCATCATCGGCACCGGCATCACCATCGGGCTGGAGCCGCCGAAGTAGCGATACAGCGGCAGGCCGGCCTCTTCCGCCGCGGCCTTGGCCACGGCCATCGACACCGCCAGGATGGCGTTGGCGCCCAGGCGCGATTTGTTCTCGGTGCCGTCGAGCTCGATCAGGGTACGGTCGATGAACGCCTGCTCCTCGGCGTCGAGGCCGATGATCGCCTCGGCGATCTCGGTGTTCACGTTCTCGACCGCGCGCAGCACGCCCTTGCCGAGGAAGCGCGACTTGTCGCCGTCACGCAGCTCGATCGCCTCGCGCGAGCCGGTGGAGGCGCCCGAGGGCACCGCGGCGCGGCCCATCACGCCCGATTCGAGCAGCACGTCGGCCTCGACGGTGGGGTTGCCGCGGGAGTCGAGAATCTCGCGGGCGATCACATCAACGATTGCACTCATGTCTTGTCCTGTAGCAGTAGGGAAGGATTCAAATGGGGCGTTCGGAAGCTTGGTTCACGCTGTGGGCGCGGGCTTGCCCGCAAAAGCGGCGATCGAGGCTGCGATGTTCGCGGGCGAGCCCGCTCTCGCAGCCAGCCCGCAGCCGGCAGCATCGCGACCACGAAGGCTACCTTCACCGCCGCCGCCGGCGTGATGGCCGACGCGATACGGCTCATTCGCCTTCACGTGTTTCACCGCGCCCACGACGCGTTATCAGAGCGTGGTCTCGAGGAAGCCCTGGCGCTTGACCAGCGCATCGATGTCCTTGAGCGTGGTCAGCAGCGCCTTCATCTTCGGCAGCGGCCAGGCATTGGGACCGTCGGACAGGGCCTTGGCGGGGTCGGGGTGGGTCTCCATGAAGAGACCCGCCACGCCCACGGCGACCGCGGCGCGCGCCAGCACCGGCACGAACTCGCGCTGGCCGCCCGAGGCCGTGCCCTGCCCGCCCGGCAGCTGCACCGAGTGGGTGGCGTCGAACACCACCGGGCAGCCGGTGTCGCGCATGATCGCCAGCGAGCGCATGTCGGAGACGAGGTTGTTGTAGCCGAAGGAGGCGCCGCGCTCGCACACCATGATGGTGTCGGCGCCGCCGTTGGCCTCGCGCGCCTTGTCGGCGACGTTCTTCATGTCGCCGGGGGCGAGGAACTGGCCCTTCTTGATGTTCACCGGCTTGCCGCTGGCCGCCACCGCGTGGATGAAGTCGGTCTGGCGGCACAGGAAGGCCGGGGTCTGCAGCACGTCAACCACCGAGGCCACGAGCGGGATCTCCTCGATCGTGTGCACGTCGGTCAGCACCGGCAGGCCGAGCTGCTTCTTGACCGCCTCGAGCATCTTCAGCCCCGCGTCCATGCCGTGGCCGCGGAAGCTCTTGCCCGAGCTGCGGTTGGCCTTGTCGTACGAGGCCTTGAAGATGTAGGGGATGCCCAGCTCGACACAGATTTCCTTCATCTGCCCGGCGATGTCCAGACACATCTGCTCGGACTCGGCCACGCAGGGGCCGGAGATCAGGAAGATGGGCTTGTCGAGACCGACTTCGAAACCGCAGAGATTCATGCTTCGCTCCTCGAGGCCGCAGCCTGCTTGTGCGCGATCGCCGCCTTCACGTAGGCGGTGAACAGCGGATGGCCCTTGCGCGGGTTGGAAGTGAATTCGGGGTGGAACTGGCAGCCGACGAACCAGGGGTGCACATCGGCGGGCAACTCGATCATCTCGCACAGGTCGGTGACTGGCGCGCGGCCCGCCACCACCAGGCCCTTCTCTTCGAGCTTGGCGAGCAGGGTGTTGTTGACCTCGTAGCGGTGGCGGTGACGCTCCATGACCTCGGGGGCGCCGTAGATCGCCCGTGCCAACGTGCCTTCCTTCAACTGGCAGACCTGGCCGCCGAGGCGCATCGTGCCGCCGAGATCGGACTCCTCGGAGCGCTTCTCGATCTTGCCGCTGCGGTCCTTCCACTCGGTGATCAGGCCGATGACGGGGTACTTGGTGTCGCGCTCGAACTCGGTCGAGTGCGCGCCTTCCATGCCGGCGACGTCGCGGGCGAACTCGACCACCGCGAGCTGCATGCCGAGGCAGATGCCCAGGTAGGGCACCTTGCTCTCGCGCGCGTAGCGGATGGCGGCGATCTTGCCTTCGGTGCCGCGCTTGCCGAAGCCGCCCGGCACCAGGATCGCGTCCATGGACTTGAGCACGCCGCAGCCGTCGCGCTCGATGTCCTCGGAGTCGATGTAGTGGATCTTGACCTTCGACTCGGTGTGCATGCCGGCGTGGTTGAGCGACTCGATCAGCGACTTGTACGACTCGGTGAGGTCGACGTACTTGCCGACGAAGCCGATATCCACCGTCTGCTTCGGGTTCTCGAGCGCGTGGATGAGCTTGTCCCACACCGACAGGTCGGCCGCGCGCGCGAGGATGTCGAGCTTGTGGCAGACGATCTGGTCGAGCATCTGGTCGTGCAGTTGGCCCGGGATCTTGTAGATCGAATCGGCGTCCAGGCACTCGATGACCGCCTCGGGCATCACGTTGCAGAACAGCGCGATCTTGCGCCGCTCGTCCTCCGGCACCGAACGGTCGGCGCGGCAGAGCAGGATGTCGGGCTGGATGCCGATCTCGCGCAGTTCCTTCACCGAGTGCTGGGTCGGCTTGGTCTTGAGCTCGCCGGCGGTCGGGATGTAGGGCAGCAGCGTGAGGTGGATGAAGCAGGTGCCGTGGCGGCCCTCCTCGAAGCCCATCTGGCGGATGGCCTCGAGGAAGGGCAGCGACTCGATGTCGCCCACCGTACCGCCGACCTCGACGATCGCCACGTCGGCGCCCTCGGCGCCGCGCTTGACGTAGGCCTTGATCTCGTCGGTGATGTGCGGGATGACCTGCACGGTCTTGCCGAGGTACTCGCCGCGGCGCTCCTTCTTCAGCACCGACTCGTAGATCTGGCCGGTGGTGAAGTTGTTGCGCTTGCTCATCTTGGCGCTGGTGAAGCGCTCGTAATGGCCGAGGTCGAGGTCGGTCTCGGCGCCGTCTTCGGTGACGAAGACCTCGCCGTGCTGGAACGGGCTCATGGTGCCCGGATCGACGTTGATGTACGGGTCCAGCTTGAGGTGCGTGACCTTGATGCCGCGGGACTCGAGGATCGCCCCCAAAGAGGCGGCGGCGATGCCTTTGCCCAGGGAGGACACGACACCGCCAGTAACGAAGACGTATTTGGTCATGGGAGATGTGCTGCGGGAAAGCGCGATGATAACCGAAGCACCCGGGGCACGTCAGCAGTCCGGGCGTGGTCCGGGCGCGGTCGATGGCGCCCCTTGCAGCATGGAAATCCACGACTGCGTGCGCGGCGCCCGGCGATCGCGACTTGCGTCGCTCCTACACGGACCCGGAGGCACCATGGTCTCCTGTAGGAGCGACGCGAGTCGCGATTAGCGACCGGGAACCTCGACAACTCACACCATGCCGCGCAGTTCCCTCAACAGCACCGACACCATCGCCAGGTCGATGCTCTGCGCACCGCGGATCTCGGCGAGCAGATGCTGGTAGCGCTCACGGGCGACTGCTGCGCGGCTTTGCCAGGCGTCGAGCACGGCGTCGAGCTCGCCGCCAGCAGGCGCCAGCCGGATCGCCTCGCCGGCGAGCGTGCGCGCCAGCGTCGACAGATCGCTGCGCAGCGCGCCGCGGGCGAGGTTCTGCCAGCGCGTCTCGGCCGGCAGCGCGGCGATCTGGCGACCCAGCCAATGCAGATCGAGTTCGCCGCCGAGGGCGAAGTACACCCGCGCCACCGTCGCCTCGTCACGGCCACTTTCGGCGGCAATCTCGACCAGGTCGAGCGCCGAATACAGCTCGTCGAGCGCCGCCACCCGGCGCGCCAGCGCCTCGGGCACGCCCTGCTCCACCCGCTGTGCGACCGACGCGTCGAGTTCGGCACGGTAAGCCGGCGCCACGTACTCGCCGAGGCGCTCGGCCAGCGTCGCCACGCCGGGCGAGAAGTGCGCCAGCGTCGCCTGCAGGTCGGCCAGCCACCGCCGCTGGCGCAGGAACCACAGCGTCCCGCGCTGCACCAGGCGCCCCGACTCCATGATCAGCTCGGCCTGCACCGCGTTGTCGATACGGTTGTCCAGCGCTTCGATTTCATGCCACAGCCCAACCAGCCCGAAGACCTCGCGCGTCGCCATGTAGGCGCGCACGATGTCGGCGGCCGACGCCCCGAGTTCGCCCTTGAGCCGATGCACGAAGGTCGGGCCGACGCGGTTGATCATGCTGTTGATGACATGCGTCGAGATGATCTCGCGGCGTAGCGCGTGGGCCTGGATCTGGGTGGCGAAACGCTCGCGCAGCGGCAGCGGGAAGTAGCGCTCGAGCGCGGTGCGGATGTAAGGATCCTCCGGCACGTCGGAAGCCAGGACCTCGTCGTAGAGCTCGATCTTGCTGTAGGCCAGCAGCACCGCGAGCTCCGGGTTGGTGAGCCCGATGCGTGCCGCCTTGCGCTCGGCGATTTCCTCGTCCACCGGCAGGAACTCGAGCTTGCGGTTCAGGCGCCCGGCGTGCGCCAGCCGACGCATGAAGTCCGCCTGTTCGTCGAGCAGCGCCACGCCGCGCGCACGCGTCACCGACAGGATCTGCGTCTGCGCGTAGTTGTCGCGCAGCACCAGCGCGGCGACCTCGTCGGTCATGTCGGCGAGCAACTGGTTGCGCTGCTTCATCGTCAGCTCGCCCTCGGCCACCACGCCGCCGAGCAGGATCTTGATGTTGACCTCGTGGTCCGAACAATCGACGCCGCCCGAATTGTCGATGGCGTCGGTGTTGATCCGCCCGCCCTTCAGCGCGAACTCGATGCGGCCGAGCTGGGTGGCGCCCAGGTTGCCGCCCTCGCCGAGCACCTTGCAGCGCAGCTCGCCGCCATTGACGCGCACGGGGTCGTTGGCCCGGTCGCCCACCACCGCGTCGCTCTCGGAGGCAGCCTTGATGTAGGTGCCGATGCCGCCGTTGTAGAGCAGCTCGACCGGCGCGGTGAGGATGGCGCGGATCAGCTCGGTTGGCGTCAGGCGCTCGGCCTGGATGTCGAGCGCGGCTCGTGCCTCGGGCGAGAGGTTGATCGACTTGGCGCTGCGCGGCCACACGCCGCCGCCCTTCGAGATCAGGGACTTGTCGTAGTCGTCCCAGCTCGAACGCGGCAGCGCGAAGATGCGCGCGCGCTCTTCCCACGAGCGCGCGGGATCGGGATCGGGGTCGATGAAGATGTGGCGATGATCGAAGGCCGCGATCAGCCGCGTCTGCTTCGACAGCAGCATGCCGTTGCCGAACACGTCGCCCGACATGTCGCCCACGCCGGCCGCGGTGAACGGTTCTTCCTGGATGTTCTTGCCCATCTCGCGGAAATGGCGCTTGACCGCCTCCCAAGCGCCGCGCGCGGTGATGGCCATCTTCTTGTGGTCATAGCCCACCGAGCCACCGGACGCGAAGGCGTCACCCAGCCAGAAACCGTATTCGGCCGAGACCTCGTTGGCGTAGTCGGAGAAGCTCGCCGTGCCCTTGTCGGCCGCCACCACCAGGTAGGGATCGTCCTCGTCGTGGCGCACCACGTCGGCCGGCGGCACCACCGCGCCCTGCACCAGGTTGTCGGTGAGGTCGAGCAGGCCGCGCAGGAAGTTGCGATAGCAGGCGATGCCTTCGGCGAGCAGCGCCTCGCGACCGCCCTCCGCAGGCGGACACTTGACCACGAAGCCGCCTTTCGAGCCCACCGGCACGATCACCGCGTTCTTGACGATCTGCGCCTTCACCAGGCCGAGGATTTCGGTGCGGAAGTCCTCCATGCGATCGGACCAGCGCAGGCCACCGCGCGCGACCTTGCCGCCGCGCAGGTGCACGCCCTCGAGCCGCGGCGAATACACGAAGATCTCGAACATCGGCAAGGGCTGCGGCAGGTTGGGGATCTTCGCCGGCAGGAGCTTGAACGAGGTGTAGGCCTTGGGGGCGCCGTCCTTCCCGCGCTGGAACCAGTTGGTGCGCAGCGTGGCCTGGATCATGGCCAGGAACTGACGCAGGATGCGGTCCTCGTCGAGGTTGGCGACGTTGTTGAGATCGGCCTCGATGCCAGCCACCAGCGCCGCGCACTGCGCGTCGCGGTCGCCCGCCAGCGCGGGGTCGAAGCGCGTGCGGAAGAGCTCGAACAGCGCGCGCGCCAGCTTCGGGTAGGTGGCGAGCGTCTGCTCCATGTAGGTCAGGCTGAAGGTGAAGGCGGCCTGGCGCATGTACCTGGCGTAGGCGCGCAGCACGCTGACCTCGCGCCACGACAGCCCGGCGAGCAGCACCAGGCGGTTGAAGTCGTCGTTCTCGACCTCGCCGCGCCAGGCGCGCAGGAAGGCGTCCTGGAACAGCGGGCGCACGTCGTGGATGTTGAGGTTCTCCGCCCCGGCGTAGTGCAGGCCGAAGTCATGCATCCACAGCGTGCGTCCGTCCTGGCGCTGGATGTCGGAGGGGCGCTCGTCCATCACCTTGACGCCCATCTTCTCGAGCATGGGCAGGCTCTGCGACAGGGGCACCGGCGCGTCCAGGCGGTACAGGCGCAGGTTCAGCCGCCCCGCAGGAGCCTCGAGCGGCACGTAGAGGTTGAGCCCGAGCGCCTCGGCATCGGCCAGCGCCTCCATCTGCTCGATGTCGAACACCGCCATGCGCGGCGAGTAGTCCTCGCGGTAGCCGGCGGGGAAGCCGCTGCCGTAGCGCCGCATCAGCGCCAGGCCGCGTTCCTCGCCACACTGCTCGACCAGCGCCTGCTGCAGCTCGTCCTCCCAGCGCCGCGAGGCGCGGATCAGGCGTTGCTCGAGTTCGCGGGTGTCGAAGGGTGGGATGGTCGAGTCCTGCGTGCGCACCGTGATCAGGATGCGGGCCAGCGCAGAGTCCGAGAACTGCACGTCGAACTCGGACGCAGCGCCGTTGAAGGCTTCCATCAGCACCGCCTGCATGCGCTTGCGCTGGTCGGTGTTGTAGTGCTCGCGCGGCACGTAGATGAGGCAGGACACGAAGCGTGCGAACGGATCGCAGCGCACGAACAGTCGCGTGCGCAGGCGCTCGCCCAGGCGCAGGATGCCCATCACATGACCGAAGAGCTCGTCGGTGCCGATCTGGAAGAGCTCGTCGCGCGGATAACGCTCGATGATGGTCTGCAGCGTCTTTGCCGCATGGCCGCCGGCCGGCAGACCGGCGCGCTCGATCACCGCCGCCACCTTGCGCCGCAGCAAGGGAATCTGTGCGGGCGTGGTGCCGTAGGCCGTCGACGCGAGCAGGCCGATCACGCGGCGCTCGCCACTCACGCGGCCCTCGGCGTCGTACGTCTTGACGCCCAGGAAGTCGAGGTAGCCCGGCCGGTGCACGGTCGAGCGGGTGTTGGATTTGGTGATGGTGAGCACGCCCGGCATGTGGGCCTGGGCCTTGAGCTGGGGCGGCAGGGCGGCGAAGGAGCGCGACTGGCCATCCTCGCCCTCCCCGCGCAGCAGGCCAAGCCCGGAGCCGGACGCGATGCGCAGCTCGTTGCCCTCGTCGCTGCTGACGAGGCCGTAGTCGCGGCAGCCGAGCAGCACGAAGTTGTCCTCCGCCAGCCATTCGAGGAAGGCGCGCGCTTCGGCGCGCTCCTCGGCGTCGATCGTCGCCGGCATGGCATCGATGTCGGCGATGACTTCCTGCAGGCGCTCGCGCATCCGCGGCCAGTCGGTGACCGCCGCGCGCACGTCGGCCAGCACGTGCTCGAGGCCTTCGCGCAAGGCCTTGATGTCGGCCGGATCGGTGCGCCGGTCGACCTCGAGATGCATCACCGACTCGGCGCGCGCTTCGGCTTCGCCCTTGTCGGCAAGTCGCAGCAGTTGCCCGCCTTCGTCCCGCACCACGCGCAGCACCGGGTGGATGATGAGGTGCAGGGTCAGGCCCTGGCGGTTGATCTCCATGGTCACCGAGTCGACCAGGAAGGGCATGTCGTCGCCGACGATCTCGATGACGGTGTGCGCCGACTCCCAGCCATGCTCGTCGAGCCGCGGGTTGAACACGCGGACGACGCTCCCGGCGGTGCGGCGGGCGATGAAATGCCACTGGCTGAGCACGGCGCCGTAGAGGTCCGAGACCGACAGCGACTCGAGATCCTCCGGGTCCACCTGCGCAAAGAATCGCGTTGCGAACGCGCTCACCGCCCGCGCCTGCTCGGCCGGCAAGCGTGCGCCGATCTGTTCCACCACCGCATCCACGTTTGCAGCCAGCCGGTTCTTGTCCCGATTTTCCATCTCTCGCCCCCCGTTGTTGTTCAGGTCACGGCGAGGTGCACGGCAAGACTCCGGCAGTCGGTGTAACGGCGTTGCTCGACTGACTGGCCCGAGGAGCTGCTTGTTGCGTCGCCGATCAAGAAGCGGTCAGGCTACGCGATGCGCATTCGAGGGGGAAGCCGCGTTTTCCCTAGGTCAGGCACCCACCGCCACCGCCGTCGGCTCGGCGCCGGCCCGGCCGTGATGCCCGCCACGCGCCCACGGCGAGCCATCCATCCAGGCGACCAGATCCACCGCCGCCATCGGCTTGCCGATGAAATAGCCCTGCGCACGATCGCAGCCGAGCGCCCCCAGGCGCCTGAGCACGGCCTCGGTCTCGACGCCCTCGGCCGTCACCACCAGGCCCATGTTGTGCGCGAGCTCGATCGTCGAGCGCACGATGATCTCGTCGTCGGGCTGGGTGAGCAGGTTCATCACGAAGCTGCGGTCGATCTTCAGCTCCTGCACCGGCATCTGGCGCACATAGGACAGCGACGAATAGCCGGTGCCATAGTCGTCGATCGAGAGCTGGCAACCGGTGGCGCGCAGGCGCTCGAGGTTGGCCAGCGCCTTGCCCGGATCGTCGAGCACCGCGCTCTCGGTGATCTCGAGCGTGATCCAGCTCGCCGCGCAGCCGTGGCGCTCGAGCATGGCGCGGAAACGCTCCGGCAGATCGGCCTGCAGCAGGTCGCGCGCCGACAGATTGACCGCCACGCGCACCCGGCGCCCGGCGCGATGCCACTCGGCGCACTGGCGCACCGCGCGCTCGAGCACCCACAGCGTGATGGTCTTGATGTAGCCGGTCTGCTCGGCAAAGGGGATGAACTCCATCGGCGGCACGAAGCCGCGCTGCGGATGCACCCAGCGCACCAGCGCCTCCACGCTCAGGCCGTCCTCGGCGCGGAAGGCGTACTTGGGCTGGAAGTACAGCACCAGCTCGTCGCCCTCGACGGCCTGACGCAGCTCGGTGAGCAGCGACAGGCGCGCGGCGTTGCGGCTGTGGTGCGCCGGGTCGTAGAGGCTGACGCCGGAGTGGCTGTGCTTGGCCTTGTACATGGCGACGTCGGCGCAACGCATCAGGTCGCCGGCCGCGCCGCCGTGATCCGGAAAGAGCGCGATGCCGATGCTGGCGCGCACGTCCACCAGTTGCCCCTGCAGGCTCATCGGCTGCTCGAGCGCCGTGGCGATGCGGTCGGCCACCACCCGCGCCGCCCACGCGTCGGCGTCGGGCACCAGCACCGCGAATTCGTCGCCGCCGAGGCGCGCGACGCCGTTCCCGGCCATGCGCAGTTGCTCGCCGACGTCGCGCTGGCGCACGCCGGCGCGCAGCAGGCGGTTGCCGACCTCCTGCAGCACCAGGTCGCCGAAGGCGTGACCGAGGGTGTCGTTGATGAGCTTGAAGCGGTCGAGGTCGAGGGTGAGCACCGCCAGCGTGTGCCCGGCGGCGTCCGCCGCCTGCAGGCAGCGCTCGAGTCCGGCGATGAAATGCACGCGGTTGGGCAGGCCGGTCAAGGCGTCCCGATAGGCCAGTTCGGTGATGCGCGCCTCGCGGCTGGCGATGGCCTCGGTCATCAGCCCGAAGGCGTCGGCCAGGCGGCCGATCTCGTCGTCGCGCTGCGCCGGCGGGGGCGCCGCGTAGTCGCCATCCTCGACCCGATGGGCAAACTCGGCCAGCCGCGTCACCGGCGCGGCGATGGTGCGCCCCATCCACACGCTGGCGAGCAGCATCACCAGCGTGGCGGCCACCGACAGACCGGCCCATTCGCGGTACAGGCGCTCCCAGGGCTCGAGTGCGCGCTCGAGCGAGAGCTGCAGCACGGCCGTGACCTGCTCGTCGGCCTTTACATCCACGACGTGGCGCAGCCCCGCATGCTCGATGCCGTCGATCTGCATCGAGCCCACGTCCTCGCGTGCCAACTGCACGGCCTGCGGTGCGCGCGGCAGCGTGCTGACCACGCGCACTGCCTCACCGCCCGCAGGCTGGCGCAGCAGGCTGACGTCGAGCCCGGTCAGGCGCTTGAGGTCGAGTGCGAAGGCCTCATCCACCGCAAAGCCGACCGCCACCCAGGCCACCGGCACCGGCGCCATCACCGGCACGACCACGAGCTGGTAAAGCGTCTGCTCGACGGACTGGAAGCCGGTGGCGCTGCCGCGCTCGCGGGCGCCGGCGATCAAGTCGGCCAAGCCCCCCGGCTGCACACCCGCGCCCGGCGGATGGGCCGCGACCAGTTGGCCGTCGAGGCCGATCAGCAGCATCTGGCGCGCACCGATGCGCGAGCCGTGGTTTTCCAGCGCCGACACCACGGTGTCGCGGTCGGACGACTGCAGCGCCGCACGAAACCCGTAGTCCGCCGCCAGCACCCGCGCCGCCTGCGCGAGCTGGTCGGCGCGCTGCTCGAGCAGGCGGGCGAACACGCGATCACCGGTCTCGAGCTGCGCCCTCACCTCGTCGAGCGCGCTGCTGCGCCCGATGTGTTCGAACAGGAACAGGCCGCCGATCTGAACCGACAGCAGGATGAGCGCGGTCCACGCCGCGATCCGCCACTGCAGCTTCCTGAAACCGTTCCGGAAACCCTTCGAGAGACCGACTCGCATCAGGGCCGTGCTCCGATCACCAGGGTGTGACGGTCCTCGCCGCGCAGGCGCAGCGGCTGGCGCGCGAGTTCGTTCGTGCCTCCCGCCCAGCGCGGATGCCAGTATTCGAGTTCGTACTCGCCCGCCGGCGCGCCGTCGATGCGCACCTGGCCGGCGGCATCGCTGACGCCCACCCAGGGCGTATCAGAGACCACGACGTAGGCCACCATCGGGTCATGGATGTTGCAGCCCATCACCACCACCCCGGGCTTGTCGAACACCACCGGCGCGGCCGGCGTGCCGATGTAGAGCTTGAGCTCGAAGGGCTTGGCAGGCGAGAACGAATACACATGGTGGCGCACGGTATCGAGGTTGGGAAAGCTGATCGCCGTGCCGGTCGGCACCGCCGTCATCAGCGGGATGAAGCGCTTGCCCTGCTGGACGATCTCGGCCTTGGCGGGCTTGAACGGCGCGGCCGTGCCCACCGGCTTGAGCGCCACCGCCGCGTTCTCCACCGCGGCCCCGTGCTCGTCGATGACCTGCAGCACGAGGCTCGCAGCCATCGCCACCGGGCATGCCAACGCCCCCACCACCGCGACCAGGACATGTCGCAGACGACCCGACTCCAATGCCAACTTGATCACGCTCCGATAGTGCAGGACCGGTTTATCTTCGGCGGCGATCGTTCATGAACCTGTCAAAGGACTCCCGATGCCGCATTCCATCACTCGCCTGGCGCTACCGATGCTCGGCCTGTGCGCCGCCGCTTTCGCCGTGCCGGCGCTCGCGCAGACGACGCTCGACAAGATCCGGCTTTACGCCGTAAGCGAGTCGCATCAGCTTATCGCCGTTTCCGCGGCCGAACCGCAGAAAATCACCCGCAGCGTGACGCTTTACGGACTCGCACCCAACGAGCGCATCCTCGGCATCGACTATCGGGTGGCCTACGGGGTGATGTTCGCGCTCGGCAGCAGCGGGCGCGTGTTCACCGTCGATGTGGACAGCGGCGCGCTGAAGCCGGTGGGTGACGCGCCGTTCGCGCTCGCGCTCGAGGGCGAACGCTTCGGCTTCGACTTCAACCCGGCGGCCGACCGCATCCGCATCGTGTCCGACAGCGGTCAGAACCTGCGCGCGCACCCCGAGACCGGGGCGCTGGTGGATTTCAAGCCTGATGCCGACGGCCTGCAGCCCGACGGCGCGCTCGCCTTCACCAGCGACGACGCCAACGCCGGACGCCCGCCGCGCGTGATCGCCGCGGCCTACACGTACAACAACGACAACGAGAAGCTCACCACCAACTTCGCCATCGACGGCGAGCTCGGGGCGCTCGTGCGCCAGGGCTCGGTAGAAGGCGTCGAGCCGGTGCTGTCACCCAACAGCGGGCAACTGAGCACGGTCGGCGCGCTCGGCGTGGGCGCGATCAGCGACGCCCACTTCGACATCTCGGACGTGACCAACACCGCGCTCGCTGCGCTGACCACCCGCAACGCGCCCACGCCAACGCTCTATCGCATCGACCTGGCGACCGGCCAGGCGAGCGCGATCGGCACCATCGGTAACGGCGAGCCACTGCGCGGGATCGCGATCGAGCCCTGATGAAACGACGTGGGGCCGGGTTTTACGCCGGCCCCACTTCCCGCCTTACGGCCTCGCTGCACCTAGCGGATGAAGTCGCGGTTGACCTCGCGGAACAACTCCGTGCCGCCGCGTTGCAGCCACTCGAAGGCCACCATCTCGCGCGACACGATCTCGATGCCGTGGCTGCGCATGCGCGCAAACGCCAGGTCGCGGTTGGCCGGCTCACGCGAGCCCGAAGCCTCGGCGACGATGAAGACCTCCTTGCCCGCCCAGCGCAGGTCGAGCGCGGTCTGCTGCACGCACACGTGCGCCTCGGTACCGCACACGATCACCTGCCGGCGCTGATCCACCGCTGTCCCGGCGAGGCAGCCGTCGGCCTGGGCGGAGAAGCATTGCTTGCCCACGTACTGCGCGTTGGTGGTCACCTCGCGCACCACATCGAGCGTGCCGCCGATCTTCTCCGGGAAGTGCTCGGTCACCACCACCGGCACGCCCACGCGCTCGGCCACCTGCGCCAGCCAGGCGCAGTGCTCGGCCACCTGCTGGCCGTCGTGGATGTAGGGCGCGAGCCGCGCCTGCACGTCCACGATCAGCAGCACCGATTTATCGCGATTCATCAGCATCGTCATTGCTCCTCAGCCCTGCAGTTCGGCACGGTCGCGGAAGTGCGCCAGCGCCTCGGGGTTGGCCAGCGCCTCCTGGTTCTTGACCGCGCGGCCGTGCACGACGTTCCTCACCGCCAGTTCGACGATCTTGCCGCTCTTGGTGCGCGGGATGTCCGCCACCTGCAGCACCTTGGCCGGCACGTGGCGCGGCGTGGTGTTGTCGCGGATGGTCTGGCGGATGCGGCGCACCAGCTCGTCGTCGAGCACGAGCCCCTCGCGCAGCTTCACGAACAGCACCACGCGCACGTCGCTGGGGTTCTGCGGCGGCCAGTCCTGCCCGATCACCAGCGACTCGACGACCTCGTGCAGCTTCTCGACCTGGCGGTAGATCTCCGCGGTGCCGATGCGCACCCCGCCGGGGTTGAGCGTGGCGTCCGAGCGGCCGTAGATGACCAGCCCGCCGTGCGCGGTGATCTCGCAGAAGTCGCCGTGGCACCACACGTTGTCGAAGCGCTCGAAGTAGGCGGCGCGATACTTGCTGCCATCGTCGTCGCCCCAGAAGCCGATCGGCATCACCGGGAAGGGCTTGCTGCACACCAACTCGCCCTTCTCGCCGCGCACCGGGCGGCCGTCGTCGTCCCACACGTCCACCGCCATCCCCAGGCCGCGGCACTGGATCTCGCCGCGCCACACCGGCAGCACCGGGGAGCCGAGCACGAAGCAGGAGATGATGTCGGTACCGCCCGAGATGGACGAGAGCTGCAGATCGGCCTTGATGTCGCGATAGACGTAGTCGAAGCCTTCGGCCACCAGCGGGCTGCCGGTGCTCATCATGGCGCGCACCGTGTCGAGCTTGTGCGTCTCGCGCGGCTTCAGCCCGAACTTCGCCGCAGCATCGAGGAACTTGGCCGAGGTGCCGAAGTGGGTCATGTGCTCGGCGTCGGCGTAGTCGAACAGGATCTGGTTGTCGCCGGCGAAGGGCGAGCCGTCGTAGAGCAGCAGCGTGGCCTCGGCGGCGAGCGCGGACACCAGCCAGTTCCACATCATCCAGCCGCAGGTGGTGAAGTAGAACACGCGGTCGGCGGGCTTCACGTCGCCGTGCAGCTTGTGTTCCTTGAGGTGCTGCAACAGCGCGCCGCCGGCGCAATGCACGATGCACTTGGGCACGCCCGTCGTGCCCGAGGAATACATGATGTACAGCGGGTGATCGAAGGGCAGCTCGGCGAACTCGATGTCGTCGACGAAGTGGAAGGGGGCGATGAAATCCGCGTACATGCGCGCATGCGGCACGTGCGACAGGTCGTGGTCGTGATGCACGTAGGGCACGACGACCACGCGTTTCACCGAAGGCAACTGGCCGACGATCTCGCCGAGCTTGCCGAGCACGTCGACCGTCTTGCCGGCGTAGTAATAGCCGTCGCAGGCGATCAGCACCTTGGGCTCGGTCTGGCCGAAGCGGTCGAGCACGCCCTGCACGCCGAAGTCCGGCGAGGCCGAGGTGAAGATCGCGCCGATACTCGCCGCCGCCAGCATGGCGATCACCGTCTCGGGCATGTTGGGCATGTAGGCGGCGACGCGGTCGCCCTTCTCCACGCCCATCTCGCGCAGCGCGGCGACGAAATGCGCCACCGCGCGGTACAGCTCGCCGTGGCTCATGCGGTTCATCACATGGTCTTCGCCCCAGAACACGATCGCGTCGTGCGCGTCGCGCGAGCGCAGCAGGTTGCGGGCGAAGTTGAGCTTTGCGTCGGGGAACCACTGCGCGCCGGGCATCTTGTCGCCATCGACCAGCACGCGCTCGCCGCGGTCGCCGATCACCCCACGACCGCCGCAGTCGCCCTCCCACACGCTCACCCAGAACTGCTCCGGGTGCGCTACCGACCAGTCGTACAGCGCGTCGTAGTCGGGCAGCACGACGCCCCAGCGCTGCGCAGCCGCGAGGCGGAAGGCGGTGACGTTGGCGCCGGCGATACGCTCGGCAGAGGGCACCCACAAGGGCTTGTCTTCATGCAGATTCATGATGTCTCCTCACCATCAATCGAAACTTCGGGTTGTCTCTCGGGCCGCACTCGTCCTGGCGCGATACCCGGTGACGCCGTCCTCGCGGCGTCGGCACTGTGCTGGCGACTCAGTCGAACAGCGCGCGCACCACATCGGGAATCGGTGCCGACTTACCCGTGCGGGTATCCATCCACACCGTCTTCGCCGAGCCTTCGCAATAGACGCGATCCTCGCCTTCGACGAAGAGTTCGTACCAGGTCATCACGCTCGAGCGCCCGGGCTCGCCGGCGTACATCTTGATGACGACCGTCGCAGGATAATTCACTGGCGCGAAGAAGGTGCACGCCGCATTGATGATGACGGGGCCGATCGGCTCGTCGGGGCTGACCCGGCAGCCGATCTGCTCGAGCCATTCCACCCGAGTCTGCTCGAGGTAGCGGAAGTACACCGTGTTGTTCACATGGTTGTAGGCGTCCATGTCCCCCCAGCGCACCGGCATGCGGGTGGTGTAGATCAGCTTGGCCTGTTCGTTCATCGTGCGATCTCCTCTTTGTGTTTTCCGAGCGAGCTAATGTAACATACGGCCCCGTATGTTGTGCAGCGCTCGGGGTTGATGTCTTCATGCGCTTCCCGGGCCTGCGCGAGGGTTTAAACTGGCAGCATCGACGTGCCCGAAAAGGGAACAGGAGAACAGGATGGAACGCGAATCGATGGAATTCGACGTGCTGATCGTGGGTGGAGGCCCGGCCGGGCTGGGCGCCGCGATCCGCTTGAAGCAACTCGCCGAAGCCAAGGGTCAGGACCTGTCGGTCTGCCTGATCGAGAAGGGCGCGGAGATCGGTGCGCACATCCTGTCGGGTGCGGTCATCGATCCGGGCTCGCTCACCGAGCTGATCCCCGACTGGAAGGAAAAAGGCGCCCCGCTGACCACCGCGGTCACCGAGGACCAGGTCATCTTCCTCACCGAAAAGAGCTCGTTCCGCAACCCGGCCGCGCTCACCCCGGACTGTTTCGAGAACCACGGCAACTACATCGTCCGCCTGGGCAATATGGTCAAGTGGCTGGGCGAGCAGGCCGAGGCTGCCGGCGTCGAGGTCTATCCCGGCTTTGCCGCGGCCGAGATCCTCTACGATGAGAGCGGCGCGGTGAAGGGCGTCGCCACCGGCGACATGGGCCTGAACCGCGACGGCACCCCCGGCCCGCACCACCAGCCGGGCATGGAGCTGCACGCCAAATACACGATGTTTGCCGAAGGCTGCCGCGGCCACCTCGGCAAGATGCTGGAAGAGAAGTTCAATCTGCGCGACGGCGTCGACCCGCAGACCTTCGGCATCGGCATCAAGGAGCTGTGGGAGGTCAAGCCCGAGATGCACCGTCCCGGTCTGGTCGTGCACACCGCCGGCTGGCCGATGGACAACGCCACCTACGGCGGCGGCTTCATCTACCACCTCGAGGACAACCTGGTCGCGCTCGGCTTCGTGGTCGGCCTCAACTACACCAACCCGCACCTGTCGCCGTT
>QXGG01033765.1_pt1 | contig 16730 bp, 13 predicted proteins | sample 1982491 | NCBI WGS metagenome assembly QXGG01 (sample SAMN09924614, study PRJNA488089) | Wastewater metagenome, whole genome shotgun sequencing project. | isolation source: South African research farm wastewater | place: South Africa: Irene, Agricultural Research Council, Animal Production... | reverse complement strand
GAGATAACCGCTGAAAGCATCTAAGCGGGAAACTTGCCTCAAGATGAGATCTCACTGGAGCTTTAAGCTCCCTGAAGGGCCCTTGAAGACTACAAGGTTGATAGGTTGGGTGTGTAAGTGCTGTGAGGCATTGAGCTAACCAATACTAATTGCCCGTGAGGCTTGACCATATAACACCCAAACAATTTGGGAAGAACGAATTGTGATCCGAAAATTCGCAACACACACAAATTAAATGCTACTATCACACACCTAATTAGAGAAGACGATGACCACAACAGTGGAAAACGCCTCCTCAAAAAGAATTGCTTGACGACCATAGAACGTTGGAACCACCTGATCCCATCCCGAACTCAGAAGTGAAACGATGTATCGCCGATGGTAGTGTGGGGTTTCCCCATGTGAGAGTAGGTCATCGTCAAGCGCTTACACCAAAACCCCAGATCAATGATCTGGGGTTTTTTTATGGGAAAAATAAAGTAAAACCACATAAGAAAATGTGACCAGATCGTCACTTTAGGTACGAAGACGTTAGCCTAAGTGGTGTTTTGAGAGCTGCATCACAACACACTAATCCAGATTAAGACATGATGAAGCCCAGTCACGGATGACTGGGAAACAACGTTTCATCAGCAGAAGGAGTTGCACCTAAAACAAAATAAAAGTCCAACCGTATAGACGTGCAGTTGGGCTTTTTTATGCCTGGGAATTGCTGCAGTCTTATTACGCAAATTTCAGCCTATGAAATATCATCGTGTTAGCTACTCTGCATAGCGCAGTAGTTTGCTGCTAAAATATACTGATATTTTTAGGTGTGTGATTATGGATCCCAAAAGCCAAGTACTGCTACGTAATATTGATCTGTTTAACGGTAAGGTATTACTCGCAGGTTTGCCCGCTGATGAGTTGTTGTGTGAATTACCCAGTGCTGAAGGCTGGAGTTGGCATGCGGGTGAGTTTCAACAATTATCACAACGCTTTTCTGAGCGCTGTACGTTCTCGGTCGAAGCTCCATCGGCTGATTACGCTGCAGGTGTTCTTTTTTTGCCTAAGTCGCGCGAGCTGACAGAGTATCTATTGCAAGAACTGGCAGCAAAAGTCCCCACTGGGATTGTGTTTTTGGTGGGAGAGAAGCGCGCAGGGGCAGAGCGAGCGGCCAAACAAATGGCCGCCTTTGGACGTACCAGTAAAATTGATAGTGCCAGGCACTGCCAGCTTTGGCGTTGTGAGGTCACCACTAAGCCGCAAGTACCAGATTTAGTAGCCGCCAGTAAAGTCTTTACGGTCAATTCAAAAGAAGAGTCTATTCAAGTGCAGAGTGTGCCTGGAGTCTTTAGCCATGGCCGTCTTGATTTAGGCACTCAATTACTTCTAGAGTGTTTGGGCGACCTGCCCAGTGGGCATTATTTGGACTTTGGCTGCGGAGCAGGCATAGTCGGCTCCTTCCTGAAACAGCGCTATCCAGATGCGCAGGTGAGCATGCTCGATGTTGATGCCTTTGCTATATATAGTAGTAAGCTGACTTTAGCCGCTAACCAACTCACCGCCAGCACTATTGCAGGTGATGGTATCTATGCAGCCCCTAAGCAATTAGCCGCTATTATTAGTAATCCACCGTTTCATCAGGGTGTACATACTCAATATGAAACCACTGAGACCTTATTGCGTGAAGCGGCGCAGCATTTACAAGTCGGCGGTGAATTACGAATTGTTGCCAATAGTTTTTTAAAGTATCCACCATTGATTGAGCAACATCTTGGTGAGTGCACTGTATTAGCAGAACGGGATGGCTTTAAAGTCTACCGTGCAGTACGTCGCCAATGATTTCTGAATTTAATGCTCAGCTTATTCTATTTAAAAAGGACATAACGTGACTGATACTGCTTTTGTATTTGATGTGGTGGGTGTTGAGCAGTTTGAACAATTGGTTGTACAGAACTCAATGCATAAACCTGTGCTTGTTGATTTCTGGGCGCAGTGGTGTGCGCCATGCAAAGTGTTGATGCCGTTGCTAGAAAAAGTTACGACAAGTTATCAGGGCGAGTTATTGCTAGCCAAAGTAGATTGCGATATCGATCAAGATATTGTGGCGCGCTTAGGGATTAAAAGTCTTCCTACTGTTGTATTGTTTCAGGATGGTAAGCCTGTTGATGGTTTTACGGGTGCACAAAGCGAGACGGATATTCGTGCGATGTTAGCTAAGTACGTGACTGAACCTGCGCCGCAGACTGAGAGTCCACTAGAGGCTGCGCAACAGGTGTTTGATCAAGGTGAATTTGCCCAAGCTGAAGCGGTACTGAAAGAATTGCTGAGCGATAATGATCAACAACCTGCCGCCTTGGTGTTATTTGCGCGCTGTTTAGTTGAGCGTGGTGCTTTGGCCGATGCCGAAGCAGTTTTAAACTCTGTGACAGATGATACTGAAAAGCACGCTGTTGCTGCAGTACGCGCGCAACTCACTTTCTTACGCCAAGCTGCAGAACTACCGGATATAGCTGATTTAAAAACCCGTTTAGGTCAGGATGCTAATGACGATGAAGCGATTTTCCAGTTGAGCATTCAGCAGTTGGCTCGACAACAATACGAACCTGCGTTGGATAATTTACTGAAATTATTCATCCGTAACCGTGGCTTTGCTGAAGGCGCAGCACATACAACACTGTTACAAGTGTTTGCACTGTTAGGTACCGAGCATCCTCTGGTTACGCTGTATCGCCGACGTCTTTATCAAGCGTTGTATTGATGCAGCCTGCAATGATTAGGGCGCTCTGACTATGCAACGATTTTACGTCATGCTCGCAGATGCTTGGCGACATGCCGATACACGCCAGCGTTTATTTGCGCTAGCGATCCCGATGATTTTGAGTAACTTATCTGTACCTTTAGTGGCTTTGGTGGATAGTGCTGTAGTTGGGCGCTTGCCGCATGCCTATCAGTTGGGCGCTGTCGCTGTAGGCGGTAGCATTTATACCATGCTGGTGTGGACCTGTGGTTTTTTACGCATGGGTAGCACAGGCTTTGCCGCACAAGCGGCTGGGCGTAACGATCAGCAGGCGTTGCGTTACGTGTTATTACAAAGCTTGTTACTGGTTATTGTGCTGAGCGCATTGTGTTTAGCGTTGATTTTACCCTTGTTACCGCATGTTTTAGCTTGGATGGAAACATCCGGCGATCTACAAACACTGGCTGAGCGTTATGTCTTAATTCGATTGTATGGCTTGCCTGCAGCTTTAATGATGCATGTGTTAGCAGGATGGCTGTTGGGCTTACAAAACGCACGAGCAGCTTTATGGATGCTGCTACTGGCCAACTTAGTCAATATTGTCTTAGATATTTACTTTGTCTTTGGTCTGCACTGGGGAGTAGCAGGCGCGGCGCGGGCTTCGGTGATTGCTGAATGGTCTGGGGCGCTATTAGGTTTAGCGCTGGCGTGGCGTTATGTGGATAAAGGGCCTTTGCTAAACTTTGTTCAATACCTCTTACACTGGGCAAACTGGCGGCCGTTGTTGGCGGTTAATCGGGATATTTTAATTCGCAGTTTAGCCCTGCAAGCAGTGTTTTTTACCGTGACTTTTCAAGGTGCGCGCTTAGGCGATAGCACTGTCGCGGCGAATGCTTTGTTGCTCAATGGTTTGTTGCTGTGTGCTTACGCGCTAGATGGCTTGGCTCACGCTTTAGAAGCCTTAACCGGGCATGCTTTAGGTCAGCAAGACCCGCGAGCATTGCAACGGGCTTTATGTCTGGTGAGTATATATTCGTTAGGCGCGAGCTGTGTGTTTGCGCTGTTGTTTTGGTGGTTTGGTGATCTGTTTATTGCTTTGCAAACCAATATTGCAAGTGTGCAAGAAACCGCAGCCCACTACTTAATCTATATGGCGCTCTTGCCGTTAATTGCAGTGTGGAGTTATGTGCTTGATGGTCTGTTTATTGGCGCAACGCGTGCGCGTGAGATGCGTAACTCAATGTTGTTAGCCGTGCTGGTGTGTGCGCCTATTGCTTGGGTATTACAAGGCTATGGCAATCATGGTTTATGGATATCTTTCTTGCTGTTTATGGTGCTGCGCGCAGGCTTTTTAGGCTTTACGGCGCGGCACTTATCCAGTTGGTTTCATACGCCAGTACGGTGAAGTTTGCGCTGTAAATAAGCCGTAATTAAGCACAAGGCGCATAATAAAATCAGCGGCCAAGATTGCCACTGCAGATAGGGGGTAAGCCCCTGCATTGGCGTGACTGAACCGCGCAAGATGGCTTGTTGAAACTGCGGTACAGTGGCAGTGATTTGGCCTTTAGGGTCAATCAGTGCACTCACGCCGTTATTGGTGGCGCGAATCATCCAACGACCTGCTTCTAGTGCACGCATTTGCGCCATTTGCAGGTGCTGCATAGGACCAATTGAGGTGCCGAACCAAGTGTCATTACTGATGGTCAGTAAAATATCACTTTGCGCGGCCAACTCTGTAGCAAATTCTGGATACACCACCTCATAGCAAATATAAGGCGCTATTTTGTAGCCTTTAGCGCTGAGCGGTGCTTGTTGGCTCGGTCCGCGGGCAAAGTCGGACATGGGCAAATCAAAGAAAGCGATCACACCGCGCAGTAGATCTTGCAGGGGTACATATTCGCCGAAGGGCACGAGTTTTTGCTTGCGATATTCGCCTTGGCTGTCACCCAGTGTAGTGATTGCGTTGTAGTAACGTAAATCACCATAGCCGTCTTGTTGCCGCAGTGGCACACCAGTAATTAAGGCCGAGTTCTGCTGGCTCAGTAGGCGATCCATGCTGTTGAGGTAGCCCTGCGCTTGCTCTTTTAATACGGGTACGGCTGTTTCTGGCCAGATCACTAAGTCACTGGCAGGTGTATTTAAAGTCAGTGATTGGTACAGCAGTAACTGCGCTTCAATTTGCGCCGGATCCCACTTTAGATTCTGTTCAATATTGCCTTGGATGGCCGTGACGCTCAACGGCTCACCCGAGGGCTGTGTCCATTGATAGGATTGTAGAAGAAAGCCCGCACTCCACATCGCCAGCAACACACCAATGCGGATTATACGAGATGGCCAGTGCGGGTATTTGAAGAGTGTCAGGAGTAGCACGCTACTCAGCGCTAATACAAAAGAAATCAGCCAGACTCCGCCCAGTGGTGCAAGTCCAGCTAAAGGTCCGTCAAGCTGACTGTAACCGATATAGAGCCAAGGGAAGCCAGTGAGAAACCAGCCGCGAAAGGCTTCAATTGCTACCCACAAAGCAGCAAAGCCCAGTGCATTGCTGATTGAGTGATTGTTTTGTCGAAAAAAACGAGCCCACAGCCAGCCAAACAAAGCTAACAACAACGCGAGGCCTGCGACAAAAGCGACCGTTAAAATAAAAGCTAACGGCGCTGAGGCCGCACCGTAATCATGGATACTGACATAAACCCAGCTGGTGCCACTGGCAAACATACCAAAACCAAAACACCAGGCGCGTACCGCTGCTTGGCGTGGATTAAGGTTGCTCAGACCTAAGTATAAAACCATGCATGCAATAAGCGTCAATGGCCACAGATCAAAGGGCGCTAAGGTTAAAGTAATCAAAGCGCCTGCGACTAAACTGAGGCTATTGCCCAGCCAGCCGCTGCGAGTAAGCCATTGCATGGTACATATTCCTAAAGTGAATCAGAGCAGTGGGGAGCGATCAATCACCGTGCTGCGAGTTTTTATCTAAAGGTGTAATACGCAGTAGATGTAAGCGGCGGCTGTCGGCATTGAGTATACGAAAACGCATGCGATCGATTTCAATGGTTTCGTTGCGCTTAGGTAAATGCCCAAAAGCGCTCATCACAACACCTCCGATGGTGTCAAATTCATCTTCCGAAAAGCCACTGTTAAAGAAATCATTAAAGTCATCAACAGGCGTGAGGGCTTTAACAATAAAATCACCGGTGGGCAGTGTGCGGATATAGCTGTCTTCTTCCACATCATGCTCGTCTTCGATGTCGCCGACGATTTGCTCAAGTACATCTTCAATAGTGACCAGACCCGCGACGCCGCCATATTCATCAATCACCACCGCCATGTGGTTATGATTGGCGCGAAACTCTTTGAGCAGCACATTCAGGCGTTTAGACTCAGGCACGAAATTACATGGACGCAGTAAGCCGCGTAAATCAAAGTGATCTTCTTTTTTCAAAATCAGCGGTAATAAATCTTTCGCCAGTAAAATGCCAAGTACTTCGTCATTGTTTTCACCAATCACAGGATAACGCGAGTGCGCGGCATCAATGATCGCAGGTAAAAACTCTTCTGGAGACTGGCAGGCTTTGATACTGATCATTTGCGAGCGTGGAATCATAATATCGCGCACTTGTAAGTCAGCGATTTGAATCGCACCTTCAACAATGGCGAGCGCATCGTTATCGAGTAGCTTATTACGGTTCGCTTCACGCAGTAGTTCGAACAATTCTTGGCGTGTCTTAGGCTCTTGGGCAAAAGCATTGGTTAATTTTTCCAGCCATGACTTATGCCCGCTGCTAGAATTATCTTCACTCATGATGGTATTAAATCCGTGTCTTGATTATCGCGATAAGGGTCAGGGTAGCCAATCTCAGCCAGTAGTTGGCGTTCTAAATCTTCCATTTCTTCGGCTTCTGCGTCATCTATATGGTCATAGCCTAATAAATGCAAGCAGCCATGCATGACTAAATGCGCCCAGTGTGCGTTGAGGTCTTTATGTTGTTCGGCAGCTTCTTGTGCAACGACTGGCACGCAAATCACCAGATCACCCAGCAGTGGAATGTCTAATAAGCCGTCAGGTATATCGGCTGGAAAAGATAGCACATTGGTTGGATAGTCTTTACCACGCCAAGTAGCGTTGAGCTCTAAGCCTTCCTGTGCATCAACCAAGCGGATAGTCAGTTCGGAATCATTGCTGCGCTGGCGTAAGGCCAGTGTGCACCAAGTTAAAAAATCAGCATGGCTGGGCAGTGGCGTAGCAGTGCTAGCAATTTGTAGATCAAGCTCGATCAAGGACGTAGTTCTCTCGCAGAATCATTGGAAGAGTTATGGCTTTCATAGGCCTCAACGATACGTTGCACCAAGGGATGGCGCACCACATCACTGGATTTGAAAAAGGTAAAACCTAAGCCTGGGACATCTTTTAACACGTCGGTAACATGCAGCAAGCCAGAAGCTGTGCCGCGTGGTAAATCAACTTGGGTGATATCCCCAGTAATCACTGCAGTGGAGCCAAAACCAATTCGAGTAAGGAACATTTTCATTTGTTCGGTGGTGGTGTTTTGGCTTTCATCTAAAATAATAAAACTATTGCTTAGCGTGCGACCGCGCATATACGCCAGCGGGGCCACTTCAATCACTTGCTTTTCGATTAAGCGCGTAACGTGTTCAAAACCGAGCATCTCGTACAGAGCGTCATAAAGTGGACGCAAATAGGGGTCAATTTTTTGTGATAAATCACCGGGTAAAAAGCCCAGTTTTTCTCCCGCTTCAACCGCAGGGCGCACTAATAAAATACGCTGCACCAACTCGCGTTCCAGCGCATCGACTGCACAGGCGACCGCAAGAAAAGTCTTACCTGTGCCCGCGGGGCCAATACCGAAGTTGATATCGTGGCTGAGGATTGATTTGACATAGTTTTGTTGGTTTTCACCGCGCGGACGAATAGCACCTTTACGTGTACGCAAAGCTACGGGACTGCTACTCGCTGCCGTAGGATTAGACAACTCCTGCATGCTCGATTCTTGCAAAAACAGATGCACCGTATCGGGGGTGAGGTCAGTGTGCTTAGTTTCACGGTACAGCCGGCGAATCAGCTGCTCGGCAGAGCGTGTTTGCTCACGCGGGCCTAACACTTCAAATTGCTCGGCACGGTTGCGAATGGTGATATTTAATCGTTGTTCGATTAAACGTAAATGCTCGTCGTATTGGCCGCACAAATTAGCAAAACGTGCCGCTTCAAAGGAGTCGAGAGTAAAACGATGCGTATCAGTTGATGTATTCAAGGACTTTAAAAACGCCTACTTAACAAATGAGATGCCTAGGATAACGTTGTAAATGCAATGCGGGAAGCGCTAAAAAGGTCGCATGTTTATCTGTTAAACAAAGGTGGCTCACTTGTAGCCACCTGTTGCACTGTTATGCCTGTACTTTTCTATTGAGGCATCGCATTTTCACAGATCTGCGTCAGTGCTTGCGCCCAGTGTTGTTGAGCGTTTAAGCACGGAATCAACACCAATTCTTCACCGCCCGCAGCGATGAACTCTTCGCGGCCTTCAATGCCGAGTTCTTCTAGTGTTTCGATACAATCTGCAACAAATGCTGGAGACATGACCAAGAGCTTTTTCACACCGCGTGCCGCCAGTTCTTCTAAGGTGGCATCGGTGTAAGGTTCGATCCATTTGTTTTTACCTAGGCGTGACTGAAACGCAAAGGACCATTGCTCAGGTTTAAGACCAGCTTCCTGCGCAAATAACTCTGCACTGCGTATGCATTGTGCGCGGTAGCAGGTATCTAGAACGGCTTGACTGGCTGTCTCACAGCATGATTTATCGCTGAGGCAATGCGAGCCGGTTGGGTCCAGTTTTTTTAGATGACTTTCGGGTAAACCATGGAAGCTGAGTAAAAGATGATCAAAGTCTTGAGCCAGTTCAGACTCAGCGCTTTTAGCTAAGGCTTTGATATACAAAGGGTCGGCATAAAAAGGTTTAACGATATTGAGCTGTAAAGATAAGTTATTCTTTTTAATGCACTTTTGCGCTTCTTCAATTGCCGTTGTCGTGGTGCTGTCAGCAAACTGCGGATACAAAGGAGCAAAGGTGACGGTTTTAATCCCTTGCTGAGCTAATTCTAATAAACGCGTACTGATTGACGGCTCGCCATAGCGCATGGCTAAGGTGGTAGGGCCATGTGGCCAGAGTGGGCGCACCGCATCGGTGAGTTGTTGGCTAATAACCACAAGAGGCGAGCCTTCTGGCCACCAAATTGAGGCGTAAGCTGCTGCTGACTTGGCAGGACGTACCGCTAAAATTACACCGACTAATAAACGACGCAAAGGCCACGGAATATCGATGACATAAGGGTCCATTAAAAACTGGTTCAGATAGCTGCGTACGTCGCTCACTGAAGTTGAGCGCGGTGAACCAAGATTCGAGAGCAATAAAGCGTGATCAGACATGGTAAGCATCCAGTTTTAAAATACAAAGTTCGCTAGTGTAAGCAGTTACTCAAGAAAAGAAACCCCACAGGCTGAGCAGTGCCCGAGAATAATCTGCACGCACAGCCTTGCTGATAAGGTTTTAGCCGTTGGCTTGATAGGCTTTAATAAAGAGATCAACCACTTCTTCAATCTGTTGTTGTGTCTCCGCAGCTGCATGAACTGCAGGATAACCGACCAATAATTGCAGGTTTCGTGTGCCTTTGAGCAAACTAAAAAAGTGTCCCGCTGCGCGTTTAGGACTGGCTATGACAAGTTGCTCAGCGGCATGGATACGTGTGAGCAGATGCTCCATTTTGCTCAACACGCGCACAGCTGTTGCCTGATAAAACAACTGAGATAACTCAGGGCTGCTCAGTGCATGACTGATCATCAGGCGATGAATAGCCAGCGACTCAGGGCTATCAATGAGCGCTTGAAAACTGTAAGCAATGGTCAACAAGCATTGGCGCACATCGTGAGGTGCGGCAGCAGATGAGCTGACAAACAGCTGCGTCAGTTGTGATTCGCATTTTGCTTCAATCGCTGCGCAAAATAGCGTTTCTTTATCATCAAAATGGCTATACAGCGTGAGCTTAGACACGCCTGCTTCTTGAGCAATAGCATCCATACTGCTGCCTTCATAACCCTGACGTAAAAATAATACCTGCGCAGCATCCAGAATGGCTGCACGTTTGAGTAAGTTTTTAGGGCGACCAGGGCCGGTTGTCGCTAATGTTTTAGACATAGTAAATAAATAGTGAACTCGTGAGTACAGTATCTTACTATGCTTCATTCCTGATGTGTTCCCGTTGCAGTATTAAAGGTCAACTTATGATGTCGCCGCGCTATTTTTATGTATGTATTGCTGTCTTTTTAAGCCTATTGACCGCGTGCAGTCAGGACGAGCCTGTTGTTGCGAGCGTACGGCCGGTGATGGTTGTGCAGCCGCAATCATCCAGTGCGCAGCCACAGACATTTCCCGGTGAAGTGCGCGCACGCTTAGAGCCCGAGCTGGCTTTTCGTTTAGGCGGTAAGGTGATTGAGCGCTTAGTGGAGTTGGGCACACGAGTGCAGCCGGATCAAGTGCTCGCCAAGCTTGACCCAGAAGATGTACGTTTGCATTTAGAGGCCATGCAAGCGCAAGTCGCCGCTGCGCAAGCTAACTTGCAATTGGTGCAGGCAGAACGCGATCGTTATCAAAAACTATTAGAGCGCCAATTACTCAGCCGTTCACACTATGACAATGCGCAAAATCAGTTCAAAGCGGGGCAGGCACGTTTGCGCCAAGCGCAGGCGGAGCTGGCTGCCGCGAAAAATCAAGCCGATTACACGCAGTTACGCGCCCCCTATTACGGGGTGATTGCTCAAGCGCAGGTGGAGGCGGGGCAGGTTGTTGCGGCAGGGCAGCGAGTGTTTGTCTTGGCGGTGGATGGTGAGCGAGAAGTGGCGATTAACTTGCCTGAACAGGGTATTGAGCGTTTTAAAGTAGGGCAATCCGTTGAAGTAGTGTTGTGGTCACAGCCACAGCAGCGTATGGCGGGTGAGATTCGTGAAATTGCACCCGCAGCAGATTCGCGTTCACGCACCTACGCCGCGCGGGTGGCATTTCGTACCGCCACTGTTGCTGCAGAGCTCGGGCAAAGTGCCAAAGTGTATATACGCGCCAGTCAAGACACTCAGCTGAGTGTGCCCTTGTCCGCAGTTACAGCTGATGATGCGGCTGCCTATGTTTGGGTGGTGGATTCGGCTACCAGTACGGTGCAGAAACGCCCAGTGAGTATTGGTGCTTTCGGTCAAGTTGATGTGCCCGTGCTGCAAGGCTTGCAGGGCAATGAATGGGTGGTAGCCGCAGGCGTGCATTTATTGCAGGCAGGGCAACAAGTACGCGCCGTTGATCGTGCCAATCAGCCTGTTCAACTCAGTGCGCAGGAGTAAGGTCGATGCGCTTTAATTTATCAGCTTGGGCGCTCAATAACCGTCCTTTGGTGTTGTTTGCCATGGTGTTGCTGGCGATTATTGGCAGCATGTCTTACAGCGGACTGGGACAAAGTGAAGATCCGCCTTTCACGTTTAAGGCGATGGTGATTAACACCGTCTGGCCTGGAGCAACCGCGGAAGAAGTGGCGCAGCAGGTCACTGAGCGGATCGAAAAAAAGCTGATGGAGACCGGCGAGTTTGACAAGATTATCTCGTTTTCGCGCCCTGGTGAATCGCAGGTTACTTTTGCCGCTAGCGATTCTTTAAACTCAAAACATGTGCCAGAACTCTGGTATCAAATCCGCAAGAAAATCGGTGACACCAAACACAGCTTGCCCCCTGGCGTGCAAGGCCCTTTCTTTAATGATGAATTTGGCACCACCTTTGGCAATATTTATGCACTCACCGGCCAAGGCTTTGATTATGCCGTGCTCAAGGATTATGCCGATCGTGTGCAGCTGCAATTGCAGCGCGTCAAGAATGTGGGAAAGGTCGATATTCTGGGTTTGCAGGATGAAAAAATTTGGATTGAATTGTCCAATACACGCCTCGCCAGCTTAGGTCTACCACTGCAAACTGTGCAGCAAGCATTGGCTGAACAAAACAGTGTTTCGGCAACAGGCTTTTTTGAAACAGCGACAGATCGCGTGCAGTTACGTGTCAGTGGTCACTTTGAAACCGTAGAGCAGATTCGAGAGTTTCCGCTGCGTGTCGGCGAGCGCACCTTTCGCTTAGGTGATATTGCCGATGTGCGGCGTGGTTTTAATGATCCGGCGGCGCCGCGCGTGCGCTTTATGGGTGACGATGCCTTAGCCATTGCCGTAGCAATGCGTGATGGCGGTGATATTTTAGTGCTGGGTAAAGCATTGGAAGCTGAGTTTGCCCGCCTACAAGACACTTTGCCCTTAGGAATGGAGCTGCGCAAAGTCTCAGATCAGCCTGCAGCGGTAGAAGCCAGCGTGGGCGAATTTGTGCAAGTGCTGGTTGAAGCGCTATTAATTGTGCTGCTGGTGTGTTTCTTCTCCTTAGGTTTTCGTACTGGGTTAGTGGTGGCGTTTTCGATTCCACTGGTCTTGGCGATGACCTTTGCCTTGATGAACTACTTCGGTATTGGCCTGCATAAAATTTCCTTAGGTGCTTTAGTGTTGGCGCTGGGCTTAATGGTGGATGATGCGATTATCGCCGTGGAAATGATGGCGATTAAAATGGAGCAGGGTATGGGACGAGTCAAGGCGGCGAGTTTTGCCTGGACCAGTACTGCTTTTCCAATGTTGACCGGCACCTTGATCACTGCAGCAGGTTTTTTACCCATTGCCACTGCCGCCTCGACTGTGGGTGAGTACACGCGCTCAATCTTTCAAGTGGTGGGCATTGCCTTGATTATGTCGTGGATTGCCGCGGTAGTGTTTGTGCCTTATTTGGGCGATAAATTGCTGCCGGATTTAGCCAAGCTCAAAGCGGCTAAACATGGCAGTCAAGCCGGCGAGCATGATCCCTACGCCACGCCCTTGTATCAGCGTATTCGTGCGGTGATTACTTGGTGTGTGAGTCATCGCAATATTGTGATTATGATCACAGTACTGTTGTTTGCTGGCTCGATTTATAGTTTCCGCTTTGTGCCCAAACAGTTCTTTGCAGACTCCAACCGCTTGGAATTACTGCTGGATATTAAGTTGGCTGAAGGTGCGTCACTAAAGGCCACGCAAGCCCATGTGGAAACCATTGAGGGGTTGCTCAAAGAGCGCGCCGGTATTGAAAACTATGTGGCCTATGTTGGCTCAGGCTCGCCACGATTTTATTTACCGCTCGATCAGCAGTTGCCAGCCACTAGTTTTGCGCAATTTGTCATGATCACCGCCGGCCTTGAAGAGCGCGAACAGGTGCGTGCTTGGTTAATCGATACCATGCACACGCAGTTTCCTGAGTTGCGTGCGCGTATTACCCGCTTGGAAAATGGCCCACCAGTGGGTTACCCCGTGCAGTTTCGTGTTACCGGTGAGCATATTGCCCAGGTGCGTGAGCTGGCGCGTGAGGTCGCCGCTGTGGTACGAGAGAATCCGCATGTGAGTAATGTGCATCTTGATTGGGAAGAGCCCAGCAAAATTGTGCGCTTGCAGATTGATCAAGACCGTGCACGGGCTTTGGGAGTGAGCACCGCCAGTGTGTCTGAGTTTTTACGCGGTGCTTTGTCGGGTGCCAGTGTGGGGCAGTTTCGTGAAGGCAATGAACTGATTGAAATTCTGCAGCGCGGTACTCTTGAGGACCGTGAGGATCTGGCCAGTTTAGGCAGTCTAGCAATTCCAACTGAGAGCGGCACCAGTGTGTCGCTGTCGCAAGTGGCTAACTTGGAATATGGTTTTGAAGAAGGAGTGATTTGGCACCGTAACCGTTTACCCAATGTGACAGTGCGAGCTGATATTTATGGCAAGCGTCAGGCAGTAGATATTACCAATGATATCTTGCCGCAGTTACAAGGCATTCGCGATACTTTACCTGATGGTTACTTGTTGGAAGTGGGTGGTACTGTTGAAGATGCTGGACGTGGACAGCGTTCAGTGGTTGCTGGTGTACCCTTATTCTTGCTAGTAGTGTTATCACTCTTGATGATTCAACTGCGCAGTTTTTCGCGCTCAGTGATGGTGCTTTTGACTGCACCGCTGGGCTTAATTGGCGTGACCTTGTTCTTATTGCTGTTTAATCAGCCGTTTGGCTTTGTTGCAATGCTCGGTACCATCGCATTATCAGGTATGATTATGCGCAATTCAGTGATACTGGTCGATCAAATTGAAACCGATATCGCACTTGGACACACGCAATGGCAGGCCGTAATTGATGCCACTGTACGACGTTTTCGACCTATTATTCTGACGGCTTTAGCTGCGGTGTTAGCGATGATTCCTTTATCGCGCAGTGTGTTTTTTGGCCCGATGGCGGTGGCTATTATGGGTGGGTTAACGGTCGCTACGGTGCTGACCTTACTGTTTTTACCCGCTTTATATGCCGCATGGTTTCGTGTCCGTAAAGACTAATTTGTAGGTCGGTGTCAGCATTTTTTCTGCCGGCACTTGCCGCGCCTGTTGAGATGCTTGAAACTCTGCACTATGAATATATTGATTATTGGCCCCAGTTGGGTCGGCGACATGGTGATGGCTCAGACGCTTTTTATCTGTCTGAAGCAGCAGCACCCTGATTGCAATATTGACGTGTTAGCGCCTGATTGGAGCCGACCGATCTTGCAACGTATGCCACAAGTGCGCCAAGCGCTCAGCTTTCCGCTGGGCCATGGTGTGCTGGATTTGGCTGCGCGGCGCACCATTGGCAAGCAGCTTAAAGGTCAATATGATCAAGCGATATTGCTGCCCAACTCCTTAAAGTCAGCGCTGACGCCGTTTTTTGCCGGTATTAAAATACGTACAGGTTGGAAAGGTGAGATGCGTTATGGCTTGCTCAATGACCTGCGTATCCTAGATAAACAGCGCTACCCATTGATGATTGAGCGCTTTATGGCGTTAGCCTATCCGCCGAACGCTGATTTGCCGCAACCCTATCCGCAACCGCGTCTTGAGATTGATCAGGCTGAGCGTGATTTGGCATTGGCTCATTTTGACTTGAGTGTTGGCGAGCGCCCAGTGTTGGCATTGTGCCCGGGCGCTGAGTTTGGTGATGCCAAGCGCTGGCCGGCGGAGCATTATGCGCAAGTCGCCGAAGCGAAAATCCGTGAAGGTTGGCAAGTGTGGATCTTTGGCTCGAAAAGTGATCATCCGGGCGGTGAAGAGATTCGTGATGCGCTGATTCCGGGTCTACGCGAGGAAGTCTACAATCTCGCAGGAGAAACATCCTTGGCGCAAGCGATTGACTTAATGTCCTGTGCCAGTGCAGTTGTGTCCAATGATTCGGGTTTGATGCACGTGGCCGCCGCGCTGAATCTGCCGCTGGTTGCTGTGTATGGCTCCACTTCGCCTGAGTTTACGCCACCTTTGGCTGATCAGGTGGCGATAGTGCGCACCGGTATTGAGTGCAGCCCATGCTTTGATCGTACCTGCCGTTTTGGACATTACGATTGCTTGCGTTTACTCAAACCTAACTTAGTGATTGACGCTTTAACCGAATTGGTTGGCACCCCCCTTTCCTTGCAAGAGCCGGTTATCTAGTGCGTGTATTACTGATTAAAACCTCGTCCTTAGGCGACATCATTCATACCTTGCCAGCGCTGACTGATGCGCTACGCGCCAACTCGAAAATTCGTTTTGATTGGGTTGTCGAAGAAGGTTTTGCAGAAATTCCACGCTGGCATCCAGCCGTTGATCAAGTGATTCCTGTGGCCATTCGGCGTTGGCGTAAAAACCTGCTGCAAACTTGGCGCAGCGGTGAGTGGCATGACTTTAAACAATGCATTCGCCAGCGCCAATATGATTTGGTGATTGATGCGCAAGGGCTGTTTAAAAGTGCCTGGTTGACCCGCGGCAGTAAAGCGCCGGTGGCAGGTTTCAGCCGTATCAGTGCGCGTGAGCCGTTAGCCAGTTGCTTTTATGATCGCCAGATTACGGTCGCGCCGGGTCTGCATGCGGTTGAGCGCATCCGTCAGTTATTTGCTCAGGCCTTAGGCTACAGCGTGCCAGAGAGCATGGGGCAATACAGCCTGCACCGCGAGCGTTTAGTTATGGATGCGCCGGGCGCACCTTATGTGCTGTTTTTGCATGGCACCACTTGGGCCAGCAAACATTGGCCGCCAGCGCAGTGGCGTGCGCTAGCTGAGCAACTGGCTGAGCAAGGTATGGCGGTGCGTATTCCGTGGGGCAATGTCAATGAAGAAGCGCGCGCCCATGCTATTGCCGAAGGCTTAGCGCATGTGCAAGTGTTACCACGGTTAAATTTAACCGGTGTTGCAGCGCAAATTGCTGGCGCACAAGCTTGTGTGGCAGTAGATACCGGCTTAGGACACTTAGCGGCAGCTTTGGATGTGCCTTGTATATCGCTGTATGGACCCACTTTGCCCGGACGTGTCGGTGCTTATGGTCAAGGGCAGATACACTTGTGCGCGCAAGGTCCGAATGCGGGTTTAGGTGATCGTCATCTCGAGTGTTTTGCCAGTTTGCAGGCTGATCAAGTGTTGCAGGCTTTACAGCCCTTGCTAGTCGCACAACCTGCTACGGCTGAAAATATAGACTCTGCGCACAGCACAGCACACAAGGACACCCACTGATGCAGTTGGCGTTTATTCTGTACAAGTACTTTCCCTTTGGTGGTTTGCAGCGCGATTTTATGCGTATCGCCCTTGAGTGCCAACAACGCGGGCATCGCATTCGTGTCTACACCTTGATTTGGGAAGGTGATATTCCAGAAGGTTTTGATGTGCGTATTGGTCCGGTGAAAGCCTGGTCCAATCACCATCGCAATGAGAAGTTTCATCGCTGGTTGCAGGCGGATATGCAACAGCAGCCCGTGGATCGCGTGATTGGCTTTAACAAAATGGCCGGTTTGGATTTTTACTATGCGGCTGATGGTTGCTATGAAGAAAAAGCCCAAACGCTGCGTAATCCACTGTACCGATTCAGCAACCGCTATAAG
>QXGG01039387.1_pt1 | contig 16734 bp, 14 predicted proteins | sample 1982491 | NCBI WGS metagenome assembly QXGG01 (sample SAMN09924614, study PRJNA488089) | Wastewater metagenome, whole genome shotgun sequencing project. | isolation source: South African research farm wastewater | place: South Africa: Irene, Agricultural Research Council, Animal Production... | reverse complement strand
CGCTATCTCGTCGCCCTCGCCCATGAGCGCCACTTCGGCCGTGCCGCCGAAAAGTGCCATGTCTCGCAGCCCACGCTGTCGGTGGCGGTGAAGAAGGTCGAGGAAGAGCTCGGCATCCAGCTCTTCGAGCGCAGCGCCTCCGAGGTCAAGATCACCGAGACCGGGCGGCGCATCGTCGCCCAGGCCGAGAAGGTGCTGATGGAGGCGGGCCAGATCCAGGAGATCGCCGCTGCGGGCAAGGATCCGCTCGCCGGGCCGCTGCGCGTGGGCGTGATCTACACCATCGGGCCCTACCTGCTGCCGCGGCTGATCCCGCGTGTGCACCAGCTCGCACCGAAGATGCCGCTGATCATCCAGGAGAACTTCACCGCGCGCCTGGCCGAGGCGCTCAAGCGCGGCGAGCTCGACGTCATCATCATCAGCCTGCCCTTCGAGGAGGTCGGCATCGTCGCCCAGCCGGTGTATGACGAGCCTTTCCGCGTGCTGCTGCCCGCAGACCATCCGTGGACCGAGCAGCAGGCGATCTCGGCCGAGCACCTCGCCGACGACCAGTTGCTGCTGCTCGGCGCGGGCAACTGCTTCCGTGATCAGGTGCTCGAGGTGTGTCCGAGCTGTCGCAACATCGGCGGGCTGCAGCGCACGCTCGAAGGCAGCTCGCTCGAGACCATCCGCCACATGGTCGCTACCGGGCTGGGCGTCACCGTGCTGCCGAGCTCGGCGGCCGACGAGATGTCGACCCGGAACAACACGCTGGTCGCGGTGCGGCCGTTCTCGGCACCCGAACCCTCGCGCCGCGTGGCGCTCGCCTGGCGCGTCACCTACCCGCGCAGTGGCGCCATCGACGTGCTGCGCGCGGCGATCCTCGACAGCGCGCTGCCCGGGGTGCGGACGGTCGGGCGCGGGCGGGCGTGATAGCCCTGCTGGATGAAGGGGATCTTCCCGATCAATTGGATCAATCGCGGGAATTGGCTTAGCATTCAATGGCAGTTGGCGTCCGATGGCGCCTCACGAATACGCTTCCTTAAGGAGAGTCGGCATGGAAATCGATATCGGCATCAACAAGAAGGATCGCGCCAAGATCGCGGAAGGCCTGTCGCGCCTGCTGGCCGACAGCTACACGCTGTACCTGACCACGCACAACTTCCACTGGAACGTGACCGGGCCGATGTTCAACACGCTGCATCTGATGTTCGAGACGCAGTACAACGAACTTGCGCTGGCGGTGGATGAGATCGCCGAGCGCATCCGCGCGCTGGGCTTCCCGGCCCCCGGCACCTACAAGGAATTCCAGAAGCTCACCAGCATGGCCGAGCCGGAAGGCGTGCCGAGCGCGCAGGACATGATCCGCCTGCTGGTGCAGGGCCAGGAAGCGGTGATCAAGACCGCGCGCAGCATCGCCCCGATCGCCGACAAGGCGAGCGACGAACCCACGCTCGACCTGCTGACCCAGCGCATGCAGGTGCACGAGAAGACGGCCTGGATGCTGCGCAGCCTGCTCGAAGGCTGAGCGGCGGAAGGATTCAGCATGAAAAACGGGCCCGAGGGCCCGTTTTTCATCTGCTGCGCCGACCGCGATCGGGCTGTGCGCGTGCGGCAAGCGGTCAGGATGTCGCGCACGAGGTGCTGTCCAGGAGGAAGTGCCGTGGGAGCGGGTTTGCCCGCGAATGAGTGCCGACACAGGCCCTGTTCGCGGGCAAGCCCGCTCCCACAATTCCTGAAGCTCCCACGGATCCTTCAGCTTGCCTTCTTTCTCGCGGTGGCGCGTTTGGGGGGTGCGGCGTCCTCGCCGTCCTTCGCTGCAGCGGCCTTGTCGCCCGCTTTCGGTGCCTTGGGCGCCTTGGCCTCGAACTCGAAGCCGACCTTGCCGTCCTTGCCGCGCACCAGGAAGGCGGAGAACTTGCGCCGCGTGCGCGCCGACACGAAGCCCTTGAGCAGCTCGGTCTTGCCTTCGGTCAGCAGACGGGCCATCTGCTCGCGCTCGATCGGCTGCTGCAGGATGATCTTGCCGGAGCGGAAATCGCAGCTCTTGCCCGGGCCGACGGACTTCTCGCAAACGTAGGCCATGCCGTATTCGAACACGCGGCTGGCGCACTTCGGGCAGGCGCCGACCGGCTCCTGGGCCGAGAAGTCCACCGCCTCCGCCTCCTCGCCCTCCTTGGGCTGGCCGAAGTCGAAAGTGGGCTGCTTCTCGTCGTTCAGCACGATGTCGGCGTTGAACAGCCGCCCCATCTTGTTGCGAAAGCCCAGCAGCGGGCCGACCTTGCCCGCGCGCAGCAGGGTCTCGATCTCGTCGTACTCGAACTGGCGACCGGCGACGATCTTCCAGGTGCTCCAGTCGCAGGCCTGGCAGGCGAACTTCTTGTAGTTCTCCTTCACCACACCGCCGCACTTGGGGCAGGGCGTCTGCAGCGTGACGAACTCGCCGGGCACGGTGTCGGACTCGTAGCGCTTGGCACGCTCGACGACCTCGCGCGTCATCTCGGCGATCTCGTTCATGAAGGCTTCGCGGCTGAGCTTGCCGTGTTCCATCTGCGCGAGCTTGTATTCCCAGCCGCCGGTGAGTTCCGGCGAGGTCAGCGCGGTGACGCCCAGGCCCTTCAGCAGCGTGATCAGCGAGAAGGCCTTGGCGCTCGGGATCAGCTCGCGGCCGTCGCGGTGGATGTACTGCTCGCTGATCAGGCCTTCGATGATCTGCGCGCGCGTGGCCGGGGTACCCAGGCCGCGCTCGGCCATCGCCGCGCGCAGCTCTTCGTCGTCGACCATCTTGCCCGCGCCTTCCATCGCCGACAGCAGCGTGGCTTCGTTGAAGCGCGCCGGCGGCTTGGTCTGCAGCGACTTGACCACGATGTCCTCGGTGGACACCGTCTCGCCCTGCTTCACCGCCACCAGCTGCGGGGCGCCACCTTCTTTCGTGTCTTTCTCATCGTTGGCGGCTTCCTTGCCATACACCGTCAGCCAGCCCGGATTGACCAGCACCTTCCCCTCGGTCTTGAAGGCCTCGCCCTCGACGCGGGTGATGCGGGTGGTGATCTGGTACTCGGCCGCCGGGTAGAACACCGCCAGGAAGCGCTTGGTGACCAGGTCGTAGATCTTGTGCTCGGCGTCCGACAGGCTCTTCGGCAGCGCCCCGGTGGGGATGATGGCGAAGTGGTCGGAGATCTTGGCGTTGTTGAAGATGCGCTTGTTGGGCTTCACCCAGCCCTGCTTGGTGATCTCGTTGGCGAAGGGCGCGTACTGGTCGGGCAGGGTGCGCATGACCTCGCTCACGGTGGCGAGGTAATCCTCGGGCAGCGCGCGCGCGTCGGTACGCGGGTAGGTCAGCACCTTGTGCTTTTCGTACAGCGCCTGGGCGAGCTGCAGCGTCACGCGCGCCGAGAAGCCGAAGCGGCCGTTGGCCTCGCGCTGCAGGCTGGTGAGGTCGAAGAGCAGCGGCGACAGTTGCGTGGAGGGCTTGGCCTCCTCGGTGACCACGCCCGGCTTGCCCGCGCACCTGGCGCGGATGGCCTCGGCCCGGGTCTTGTCCCACAGGCGGAAGGCGGTGGCGTGTTCGTCGCCCTCGGGCTTCTTGAACTTCTCGTCGAACCAGCGCCCGGGGTATTCACCGGCGGCGCAGCCGAAGCGGGCTTCCAGCTCCCAGTAGTCGCGCGACTTGAACTTGCGGATGCGGTCCTCGCGCTCCACCACCATCGCCAGCGTCGGCGTCTGCACGCGGCCTACCGTGGTGAGGTGAAAGCCGCCGGTCTTGGAGTTGAACGCGGTCATCGCGCGCGTGCCGTTGATGCCGATCAGCCAGTCGGATTCGGCGCGGCAGATCGCGGCGTTGCGCAGGCCCTCGACCTCCTGCGCGGCGCGCAGGTGGGTGAAGCCGTCGCGGATCGACTGTGCGGTCATCGACTGCAGCCACAGGCGCTGCATCGGCTTCTTGGTGCCGGCGTGCTGGGCGATGAAGTTGAAGATCAGCTCGCCTTCGCGGCCCGCGTCACAGGCGTTGATGAGGCCGGTGACGTCCTTGCGCTTGATCAGCCGCGTGAGCAGCTTCAGGCGGTCCTCGGTCTTCTCGATCGGCTTGACCGCGAAGTGGGGCGGGATCACCGGCAGGTGGGCGAAGGTCCACTTGCCGCGCTTGACCTCGAATTCCTCGGGCAGGGTGAGCTCGAGAAGGTGGCCGACGGCCGACGACAATACATATTCGTCGGACTCGAAGTAGTCCTTCTCCTTGGTGAAGCCGCCCAGCGCACGGGCGATGTCCTGCGCAACGGAAGGTTTTTCCGCGATGATCAGTTGCTTGCTCATGCTCGACTGGAAACGGCGTTAGCGCCACGGTGGCGCAGGGGGTTCGGAAGCGGCGGATGATAAGGACGGCAGGCTTGCGCCTGCAAGACGAGAAATCGACCGTTCAATGCACGATCGGTTCGTAGCCCCAGTCGTCCTCTTCGGTCAGGAGTTCGTCGATCATCAGGGTGTCGATCGGCTCTTCCTGCTGCCACAACACCATCAGCACGATGACCTTGAGGCGGTTGAGCGTGATCGTGAAGTCGTTCAGCGCCATCGCGCGTTCGATGGTCAGCTCGCGATGGGCGGCGCCGAGCACGCCCGCGCTCTCGAGCAGGCTCAGGAAGCCGCGGCAGCATGCGTCGAGCTGGGCTTGTTCGTCTTCGGTGTAGATGCGCACCGACCCGGCGCTGGGTGCGATACCCGGGTGGATGTCGCGTGCCACGCGGCGCAGGCCGTTGAGCCACTCCAGCGCCTCGGAGATTTCTTCCTGCTCGAAGCCGGCCGCCGACAGCTTGCGGGTGAGCTGGTCGGGTTCCGGGCAGGCGTCGGCGTGGATGTAGCTTTCGAAGAGGTATACGAGGATGTCGAACAAAACGGCCTCTTGTCGATTCGGCTAGAAAATACAGTCGATGAAACCCTTCGGTGTCCTGGTCTGCAGAGGCTGCGGCGTGCACTCGGGCCTCCCGGCGCGTGTGCGAGTCTTGCCTGCGGGCAGGTTGGCCAAGGGCGATGCGGCCGGCTCAGGTGCGCTGGAGGCGGCCACCCGGCAAACGCGCGAGGTGTCCGTCCAGCTCGAGTGGCAGCAGGATGGCGTAGAGGGCATCGACCGTCAAGCCGCAGCGACCGGCGAGGGTGTCGATGTCCACCGGGTCGTGGCCGATGATCTGCAGCACGCGCGCGGCCTCGTCGTCGAGCCCGGGCACGGTCTGTTGCAGGGGCTGCGCGGGGGTGTCGGCATGGCTGGCAGCGGCCTTGCCGCCCTGGCGCCGGCGTCCCTTCGGAGCGGGGGCGGGCGCCGCCCAGCCCAGCCGGCCGCGGAGTTCCTCGATCACGTCCTCGGCGGTCTCGACCAGCTTGGCGCCGTCGCGGATCAGGCGGTGGCAGCCGCGCGCCAGCGGGGAATGGATGGAGCCGGGAATGGCGAACACCTCGCGCCCGCTCTCGGTGGCCAGGCGGGCGGTGATCAGCGAGCCGCTGTTGAGCGCCGCCTCGACCACCAGCACGCCTTGGGACAGACCGGCGATGATGCGGTTGCGACGCGGGAAGTTGTGCTGCAGCGGCGGCGTGCCGAGCGGGAATTCGCTGACGATGGCGCCCGATACCGCGATCTCGCGTGCGAGCGCCGCGTTGCGCGCGGGGTAGATACGGTCGATGCCGGTGCCGATCACCGCCACCGTGCCACCGCCGGGGCTACCTACTGAGCCGGCCGCCAGCGCGCCGCGATGGGCGGCCGCGTCCACGCCCAGCGCCAGCCCGCTGACGATCGTCAGGCCGGCTTCGGCGAGACTCTGGGCAAAGGCGGCGGCATTGGCCTCGCCCTGCGCGGTGGCCGAGCGTGCGCCGACGAGCGCGATCGCCGGACGCTGCAACAGCGCCGGATCGCCCTTCACGTAGAGCAGCACCGGCGGGTCGGCGATGTCGAGCAGGGTGCGCGGATAGGCCTCGTCGGCCAGGGTGAGGACGTGGCTTCCCGGTTCGGCCGCCCACGCCAGGGCGCGTTCGATGAGTTCGTCCGGCGGCGGGGCGAGCACGGCATCGGCCAGCTCGCGACCGATCACGCCTGCCAGCGCGCTACGCCCGGCAGCGAAGATGTGGCGCGGCAGCCCGAAGGCTGCGAGCAGGCTGCGCTGGCGCTCTGCGCCCAGTCCGGGCACCGCGGCGAGCCGCAGCCAGTCGGGCAGGTCTGCGCTGGCGGCGGTCACGGTCGAACCCGGTGAGCCATTAAGGGACAAGTCTCAGGGCCGAGCAGAACGGCGCTCAGGGCTTGCGCACCGCGTCGGCGATCGTCACCGGGCCGTCGGATTCCATCACCAGCGCGTACGAGACGCGCTCGAACACGCGGAACACGAACACCACGCCGTAGCGCTTTTCCGGAAGCTGGAAGCTTTCCTTGCCGGCCTCGCCGCGGTACTCGGCGGTGCCGCGGTTGCGGAACAGCGACAGCACGTGGCCGCGCTCGAGACCGTCGCGCTCGCCGACGTTGAGCGCCACCACGTTCAGCCGGCCGGTCTCGCTCACGCCGCGGTGGATGCTGACGATGCGGCCGTCGACCGCCTGCTCCGGCGCGTGCGGGGCAAACGAGAACACGCTCGGGCGCTCGCTCGGCATCATCAGGTCGCCGACGCCGATCTCCTCGACCGCGGAGACGATCTCCAGCGTGGTCGGCTCGCCGCGCTCGGTGACGCGCGCGGTGCCGAGGTAGGCGGCTTCCCAGGCGATGGTTTCGCCCGTGATCGGGTCTTCCAGCGCGCGTGCCGGGCGATAGATGTGCCACACCTCGGTGTCCGGATCGACGTTCTTGGCGAACACGGTGTCGCCCGAGCCGGTCAGCACGCGGCTGGTCTCGGTGGCGATGATGGTGGCCGAACCCTCAAGGCGCGGCTGGTCCACGACCAGCGGACGATTGAGGAAGGGTTCGATGATCTGCAGCGGGATGCTGGGCACCGCGCTCTCGAGCGCCTCGCTGTAGATCTTCGGCTCGATGCGCCCGGCCTGGGTGCCACTGCCGACGCGGCGGCCGATCGTGAGCCAGGGGCCGCTGCGGTCGAGCAGGATGACCTGGCCGGGATAGATGAGGTGCGGATTCCGGATCTGGTCGCGGTTCAGGCGCCAGACCTCGGGCCAGCGCCAGGGCTCCTGCAGGAAGCGACCGGAGATGTCCCACAAGGTGTCGCCGCGCACCACGGTGTAGCTGTCGGGCGCGTTGTCGGCGAGGCGCACGCCGGACTGGGCGTGGGCGGTGGCGCCGAGCAGCGTGACGAAGCTGACCAGCAGAGGGAATATAATTCGGATCATTGGTTGCTTCCGGTCGTGGCGGAACAGGCCGGGCTCATCCCGGAACGCCGCTGGCTGGTCGGGGTCGAAGCCGGCAAAGACCGCTGCCGGGGCACGCTCCGATATCCCGTCGTATTACATGCGCAAGCATGTGAAATCGCTCGAAATTCTGCACTTAAAGGCTTAACGCAGCAAGGCATTCATGGCTCTCCTACCCATTCTCCGCTACCCCGATCCCCTTCTGCACACGGTTGCAAAACCGGTCGCCGAGGTGAATGACGAAATCCGCCAGCTCGTGAAGGACATGGCCGAAACCATGTACGAGGCGCCCGGTATCGGCCTGGCCGCGACGCAGGTCAACGTCCATCAGCGCGTGATCGTCATCGACGTCAGCGAGGACAGGTCGGGCCTGATGGCGCTGATCAACCCGGTGATTCTCGAACGCGACGGCGAGCAGGTGCACGAGGAAGGCTGCCTGTCCGTACCCGGAATTTACGAGAAGGTGACGCGCGCGGAGCGTGTGAAAGTTCGCGCCCTGAACGAAAAAGGCGAATCCTTCGAGTTCGAGGCCGATGGTTTGCTCGCCGTATGCGTCCAGCACGAGATCGACCACCTCGACGGCAAGGTCTTCGTGGAATATCTCTCGCCGCTCAAGCTCGGCCGCATCCGGAGCAAGCTCGCCAAGAAAGCGCGCATCACCGCGTGATGGCAGCCACTCCCAACACTACGGGCGGCCTGCGCGTCGCCTTCGCCGGCACGCCCGAATTCGCCGCCTGCGCGCTCGAGGCCATCCTCGCCGCCGGCTACGAGGTGCCGCTGGTGCTGACCCAGCCCGATCGCCCCGCCGGGCGCGGCATGAAGCTCACGCCGAGCGCGGTCAAGAAGCTCGCCGTGGCGCGCGGGATCGAGGTCGATCAGCCCGAGAAATTGCGCACCGAGGAGCAGCGCGCGCGCCTGGCCGCGTGTGCGCCCGACCTGCTGGTGGTGGCGGCCTACGGCCTCATCCTGCCCAAGGCGGTGCTCGAGCTGCCGCGCCTGGGCTGCCTCAACATCCACGCCTCGCTGCTGCCGCGCTGGCGCGGCGCCGCGCCCATCCACCGCGCGATCGAGGCCGGCGACGCCGAGACCGGCATCACCATCATGCAGATGGACGAAGGCCTCGACACCGGCGCGATGCTGCTCGCGCGTGCTACGCCCATCCTGCCGGGTGACACCACCGCCAGCCTGCACGACCGCCTCGCGGCGCTCGGTGGCGAGTGCATCGTCGATGCGCTGGCGGCGCTGCAGCGCGGCGAGCTCGTGGCCACCCCGCAGCCGGCCGAAGGCGTGACCTACGCCGCCAAGATCGGTCGTGCCGAGGCCGCCATCGACTGGGCACGCCCGGCTGCCGAAATCGAGCGTGCCATGCGCGCCTTCGACCCGTTTCCGGGGGCGGCATCGAGCCTGCGCGACACGGTAGTGAAATGCTGGTCGGGCAAGGTCGTGTCCGGCAGCGGCGAGCCCGGCAGCGTGCTCGCGGTGGATGATGAAGGCATCACCATCGCCTGCGGCCGCGACGCGCTGCGTTGCACGGTGTTACAGCGCCCGGGCAGCAAGCGCCTGCCTGCGGGGGAATTCCTGCGCGGGTTCCCGGTCTCTATCGGCGAATGCTTCACCACGCCAGCCGCGGCTTGAATTCCACCGCAAGCCGCCCAAACTAGGGCGGCGAATCAATCTTCTGCAGGAAGGACCCCGCAATGTTCGGAAACTGGATCAAGACCACCATCCTCATGGCCGGCATCGTCGCCCTGTTCGGCACGATGGGCGCGGCCATCGGCGGCCAGCAGGGCATGCTGATCGCGCTCGTCATGGGCGGCGCGATGAATTTCTGGGCCTACTGGTTCTCGGACAAGATGGTGCTGAAGATGTACAAGGCGCGCGAGGTCGATGCCGCGTCCTCGCCCTACCTGTACAACATGGTCAAGGAGCTCGCCCAGCGCGCCGAGCTGCCGATGCCCAAGGTGTACGTCATCGACGAGGCCCAGCCCAACGCCTTCGCCACCGGCCGCAACCCGGAGAACGCCGCTGTTGCCGCCACCTCGGGGATCATGCGCATGCTCTCCGAGCGCGAGCTGCGCGGCGTGATGGCGCACGAACTGGCGCACGTGAAAAACCGCGACATCCTCATCTCCACCATCTCGGCCACCGTCGCCGGCGCGATCTCGATGCTGGCCAACTTCGGCATGTTCTTCGGCGGCCGCGACGGCGAGGACCGCCCGAACCCGGTGGTGTCGATCGCGATGATGATCCTCGCCCCGCTCGCCGGCATGATCATCCAGATGGCGATCAGCCGTACCCGCGAGTTCGGTGCCGACCGCGGCGGCGCGGAGATCTCCGGCGACCCGGAGGCGCTCGCCAGCGCGCTCGCGAAGATCGACGCCTACGCCCGCGGCATCCCGATGCACACCGCCGAGCAGCACCCGGAGACGGCGCAGATGATGATCATGAATCCGCTGTCCGGCGGCGGCCTGCGCGGGCTGTTCTCGACGCACCCCGCCACCCAGGAGCGCATCGCCCGCCTGCGCGCGATGCGCTGAGGCTTCATCCGCCCCGCTCTTCGAGCGCTACGCGCGCAGCGAGAAGGCGCTGGTGGCGGCATTGGCCGAGATGTACGTGCAGGGCGTCTCGACCCGCACGGTCAAGGCGATCACCGAAGAGTTGTGCGGGCACAGCTTCTCTGCCTCGGCCATTTCGGCGATCAACAAGAGCCTGGATGAGGCGCTCGAGCGCTTTGCCAGCTGGCAATTGGAAGAGGCGTATCCGTACGTGATTCTGGATGCGCGCTGCGAGAAGGTGCGCGAGGACGGGGTGATCAGCCCGGCGCGACGCGCTCATTGCCGCCTTGCAGAAGCGCCTGCACCGCGCCAGCCGCAACCAAAGCCTTTTTGTGGTGTGCTGGAGCGTGGTGTAATTTTCTTTAGATTCAAATTCGGCGACAGGTTGGGGGATTGACGTCGTCGAGAACGACATGAATTACGAATGTGTCGTAATTTCAATAAAATGAGAACATGTTTCGCTGACGTGTCGTTGGCGGCGACATAAGCTGCACACCTGTCGATAAAAAACGATTTTTGCATCATGACAGACACTGCCCCCGCTTGGCACCCCGAGCAGCCCCACAACCAACTGCCTGCGCTGCCCCCGGCGCACGAGCTGGAGACCCGAGCCGTGCTCAAGGCCTGCATCGAGGCCCGCGCCGCGTTGGCCGAGCTCAAGCAAGCCGCCCAGCTCATCCCCAACCAGACGATGCTGATCAACACCATTCCGCTGCTGGAAGCCAAAGACAGCTCAGAAATCGAAAACATCGTCACCACGACCGACCAACTCTTCCAGTACGCGCAGGGACACGACAACGCCGACCCGGCCACCAAAGAAGCCCTGCGCTACCGCACGGCGCTGCACCAGGGGTTTCAGTCGCTCAAGGTGCGGCCGCTGTGCACCGTCACCGCCGTGGATGTCTGCCGCACCCTCAAAGGGGTGGACATGGACATCCGTCGAACCCCGGGCACCCAGCTCGCCAACGACCGCAGCGGCGAAGTGGTCTACACCCCGCCCGAAGGCGAAGCCCGCGTGCGCGACATGCTCGCCGACTGGGAGCGCTTCCTGCACAACCAGACCGAGCTGGACCCCTTGATCCGCATGGCCGTGGGCCACTACCAGTTCGAGGCCATCCACCCGTTCACCGACGGCAACGGCCGCACCGGGCGCGTGCTCAACATCCTCTACCTCATCCAGGAAGAGTTGTTGAACCTGCCCATCCTGTACCTCAGCCGCCACCTCATCGCCCACAAGGCCGACTACTACCGCCTGCTGCTCAGCGTCACGCGCGACGAAGCCTGGGAACCCTGGCTGCTCTTCATGCTGCAGGCCGTGGCCGACACCTCCAGATGGACCACCGGCAAGATCGCCGCCATCCGCGCGCTGGCCGAGCACACCACCGAACACGTGCGCTCGCGCCTGCCCAAGATCTACACCCGCGAACTGGTGGACGTGATCTTCGAGCAGCCTTATTGCCGCATCGGCAACCTGGTGGACAAAGGCATTGCCCAGCGCCAGGCCGCATCGCGCTACCTGCACGACCTGGCCGATCTGGGCGTTCTGCGTGAAATGCCGGTCGGCAAGGAAAAGCTCTTCATTCACCCCAAGCTGATGCAACTGCTCAGCCGGGACAACAACCAATTCCAGCCCTACGCCTGAAAGAGCCATCCAGTGACTGATCCTCGTTGAACTGCACGTCCAGACAGCAGTGAAGCCGATTCTCCACCTCCCAGTGACTGCGTACGGCCTGCGCGATGTGCTCGGCGTCAGCGGCCGTCGCGGATCGATGTCGGCAAACAGGATCGAATCGTGCAAGTTCGGATGGTTCTCCTTCACGCACAGCACGTAATGCGCGTCGCGCCCTCTCGCTGAGGCGGTGTGGCGCTTGCCGCTCATGCAGATTGCAGCGCGGTCCTGACCAGCGCGAGCAGTTCTCCCGGCGTGACCGCCTCGCCGAACGCGCCGGCGCGCAGCAGCGTGTCGCGCCGGGCAGCGCGCCGCTCGATGTCGAACTCGCCGTGGTAGAAGATCACCGGCAGCCGGCGTGGGCCTGCCGCCAGCGCGCGCAGCAGCTTCAGCCCGGCGCTCGGTGCGCCGTCGAGCGCTTCCGGGCGGCTCCAGTCCGACAGCACCAGGTCGAAACCCTCGTTGTCCGTGTCCAGACGCGCCAGCGCGTCGTCCGTGCTGTGCACCGCGACGACCTCGATCTGCAGCTTCGCCAGCGCGGCCACCTCGTGGTGGTTGGCCTCGGGCTTGTCGTCCACCCACAGCACCCGCTTCTGTTCCGGCATGTCGATCAGCGCGGCGGCCATGTCCTCGGCCTCGGCGCTGCCGATGTCGGCCACCCCGCGCATGCGCGCCGCGACCGACAGTTCGTTGGCGAAGCTGCCGATCATGCGCTGGACGAGGGCGTCGGTGCGTGCCTCCTGCATTGCATCGAGCTGCACGCCGCGCAGGCTGCGCGCGGCGCCGGCCGCCGCCCTGGCCTCGTCGGGCGGTGCCGCGGTCGCGGTGGCCGTTCCGACGTCGCTCGCGCTCGGCGCCGAGGGTGCCGGGAGCGGGGGTGGCGGTGTGCTCGCCCAGCGCTGCTGGATGGCCTCGACCGTGCGCCGGATGCCCTTGGCGACGTCGGTCCACGCCTCGTCGCGGTTGGGCCAGGAGGTGACCGGGCGCAGGTCGGTGGGCAGGCCCTGCAGCTTGGCGAACGGGGCGTCCTCGATGTCCACCGCGCGCAGCAGTACCGGCACCACGCTGGCGTCGCCGCGCTCTGCGCGTGCGATCGCCACCGCGAGCTCCTTGCCCCAGATGTAGTCGGAGTCGAGGAAGTCCTTGCTCACCAGCAGCAGGATCAGGTCCGCGCTGCTGAGCTGCTGGTCGATCGCCTCGTCCCATTTCTGCCCGGGTGTGATGCCGCGGTCGTGCCAGGGGCGGATCACGCCCTTGCGCCGCAGCAGCGCGAGGTGGCCGTCGAGCTCGTCGCGCAGCGGCTCGTCTTCGTGCGCATAGCTGTAGAAGAGATCCACCGGTTCCATGACGACGCTCCATCGGATTGCGGCCTTGTCTTCAACATAGATCAGGCCGGCGCCGTCTGCGCGGAGGCGGGGCGCCGGACCGCCACCCCCCGGACCCCTCAGTCCGCCGTCGCCCTGCGCTGCAGCACGGTGAAGGTGGTGCCGCGGCCCGACTTGCCGCGGTCGTCGCTGACGATCATCACGCGGCCGCCGCCGAGATACGTCAGGCCCTCGAAGTTGTCGGTCTCGTCCGGGCGGTCGAGCACGGCGAGCTCGCGCACCGCACAGGCCTGCCCCGCTGCGCACGCGTCCAGGTCGAGCTCGCGCAGCGCCACCACGGTGGTCTTGCCCTTGCCCTTGCCGGACTCGGCACGCTCGAGCACCAGCAGGCGGCCGTCGTCCATGACGTCCATGCCCTTGAGGCGGGCGTTGTGCGCCGGATAGGTGGGGAAGGACCAGCCCCGGTCGGCCGCCACCACGCGGTGGTGGCCGGCGGTTTCGCCTTCCAGCGGTGCCTCGGCGGCCACCAGCAGGCCGTGGGTCGGGTGCACGGCGACCGCCTCGAGCATCGCGTTGCTGCGCCGGAAGCGCTCGGGGTCGTCCAGCCCGCCGGGCAGCGCCAGGGTGCCGAGCGGCTCGCCGGCCAGGGTGTAGCGGATGACCCGCGGCTCGCCTTCGGTGGCCACCAGCAGTTCGCTGTTGCCGCGAAGGCCGTCGTCGGCGCCGGTGACGGCGAGGCCCTCGGCGTCGACCGTGTTGCTGCCCGCTGGCGGCATGAGCCGGCTGGCGGCGATCGGCTCGACCTCGAGCTGGCCGTTGGCGCCCAGCATCAAGCTGAAGCGAAACAGCACGCCGCGGTCGGAGATGGCGTACAGGCGCTGCTCGTCGGCGTCCCAGGCCAGGCCGGAGAGCTCGGCGATGCGCTCGCCGTCGATCGTCGCGCCGACCACGCGCAGGGTGGCGGCGACGGTGAGGGCTTCGGTGTCTGCGGCCATGACCGGCGTGGCCCCGAGGGTGAGGGTGAGCGCCAGGGCGCTCAGCGTGTGTCGTGCAATTTGCATGGAGATTGGCTCCTGTGGGTCGTGCATGATCCTTCCCGGCTCGGGCTCGGGCTCGGGCTCGGGCGCGGAAGCTGCGGCGCCCGGGGGGTGAGGCCGGGCGCGGCGGGGCTGCAGGATGCGTCGATCATCATCCTGCGGCGGCGGGGTCAGTGGAAGGTGGCGGCGAGTGCGGCGTGCGCAGCCTGTGCGCCGCCGCTCGCCGCCAGCGCCGGCGTCGGACGACGCTCGGGCACCACCTCGAGCTTGCGCAGCGCGGGCAGGAACTTGTTGTGGCGCTCCACCGCTTCCAGCGCCGCCATGCCCACGCAGTACTTCGAGCAGCGCGCGGTCGGGTGCTGGTGCAGCGCGCGCAGGATCTTGTCGGCGATGCCGTTGCCGTTGGCGGACTTGGTCTCGACGATGAACACGTCTGGGCGCGTGGTGCGCGCGCGCTCGCCGATCGAGATCCACAGGTTGCCGTCGATCGTCATGCGCTCGCCGCCCTCGCGGGCTACCAGCGTCACGCGCTGGTAGCGCATCTCGATCACCGGCTGCAGCGTGTGGCGGAAGGGTTCGCCATACAGGTTGCGATAGCAGCGATCGACATGTGCACAGGCTGCGTCGTCGAGCGTGCCGTACTTGTCCACCGTGTAGTCGAGGCGCTTCTTGACCGTGATGCCGCGCTTGTCCTTGAGCTTGACCTCGACGAAGCACAGTTGCGCATCGGTGTATTTGCGCACCCGCACCTTGCAGCGCCGGCGGCGGCCCTGGTGGTGGTCGTAGTAGCTGTGCAGCTCGTCGTCGTCGAAGTAGCAGGTCTCGTAGGTGAAGGCGCGCTTGCCGTCGATCTCGAGCACGTCGAAGTGCAGGGCGAGCTCGGCCAGCGCCGCGCGCAGCACGTCCTCGTGCACCACGTACTTGTTGTCCAGGCGCTCCAGCATCGCGGCCTTGGCGTTCAAGGCGGCCAGAGAGATCGGGCTGAAGCTGCCGAACAGGCGGCCCGTGCGGTCGATGGTGTGGCTCATGGTGGTCTCCAGGGGATGGGGGTGTCGCAGGCGGGGACGGTCGCGGCGCCTTTGGTTGCGCCGCGGGCCGGTGCTCAGCGCTTGCGGTAGAAGACGTTGATGCGCGCCATGTCGTTGATGTAGTCGAGCGCGGTGATCTGGTAGGACATGACCTCGACGCCGAGGCGGGTGGAGAGGTCGGCGCGCATGACCTCCGGGTTGGAGAGGGCGTGGGCGTCGATCTTGTCGAGAGTGATCTTCACGCCGTCGGCCGAGCGCAGGATGCGCGGGTGGTCGATGATCCACGCGGCGAGCAGGATCAGCGCAGCCACGGTGGCAACGAACTCCAGCGTCGTGCCCTGCACCGAACAGATCACCGCGATCGCCACACTGCCGAAGAAGTAGGTGATCTCGGTCTTGCTGATCTGCTCGGAACGCAGCGAGAACAAGGCCAGGATGGCGAACAGGCCGAAGCCGGCGGCGACGCTGAATTCCACCGAGGACAGGATGGTGAGCACCGCGAACGCGAAGATGTTGAACAGCGCGGCGGCGGTGACCAGCTCCTTGTCGCGGTAGCGGCGGTAGTACATGCCGAACACGAGGGCGACCATGGCGAGGACGTCGATGCCGAAGCGGGCGACCAGTTCGAGGACGGGGGTCTGGGTGAAGTCGAGGTTCATTTTCTTCTCCGACGGTGGGGTTGGGGTTCGGTGATCCGGGCGTGTCGTGTGCGCCCTTGCACCGACAACGCGTTCGCCCCGCGGCTATTCCCCTGGCGTCGAACTTTTTACATTTCGCTTACAGATTGACGCGCGGATGAGGAGCGGGCGGCACGTCGAGGCGGCATGTCGAGGCGGAACGGGGCGCCGTCGCCGCAAGCAGACGGGGAGACGCCCTTCGACGTCTCCCCGTGCGGGTCCTGCAGTGGTGGCCGACGCTGCGGCGGCGGCTTCAGTTGCGCGCCCGCCGCAGCAGCTCGGCATAGACCTCGGCGCTGTGGCGGCCGGTGACCGGCAGCTTGTTGGCGGCCTGGAAGCGCATCAGCGCGCGGCTGCTCTGCTCGCCCCACACCCCGTCGGCGGCGCCGCCGGGGTGACCGGCACGGGCGAGCGCCTGTTGCACCGCGCGATGGCGTTCGCCCGCGCTCATGCGGCCGTAGGCCTGCACCTTGGCGGCGTAGCTGCCGGGCGAGGCCCAGGCGGTCTCGATGCAGGGCCGGTAATCGACCTCGAAGGCCTGCGCCACGTGCACCATCACCGCCGCCTCGGCGATGCGGCGCTGGGCGAACTGCGGCCCGTCGCTGCTGCTGTTGCCGAGCTCCACGCCCAGGCTGTTGCGGCCGTCCTCGATGCGCAGGCCCAGGCTGGCGTTGCTCGAATTGACCGCGACGCTGATCGCGCTCGCGTGCAGCACACGTCCGTTGCGCGAGGACAGGAAGTCGCCGGCGATGACGTCGGCGCGGCGCTGGAAGCCGAAGCCGAGGTCGAGCAGGCCGCTGCCGGTGCGCCGCCGCCCGCTGGCATCCACGCCGCCCTTGCCGACGTTGCTGTCGTCCTGCGTCCACGCGCCTTCGAGCACGATGTGGTTGCCGCCCGGCTTGGCGCGCTCGGCGCTGGCCGAGCGCACCTTGTCGGTGCCGAGGCGGTTGATCGCGGTGTGCAGCCACCACGCGCCGCCGCTGCTCAGGCGGCGTTCTTCGAAGCTGCGTGGCACGGTGGTGTCGGGGATGTCCTCGACGAAGACGGTGAGCGCGGGTCGGCCGCTGCGATCGATCAATCCGCCGAGGCAGGACAGCGCGAGCGAATGCTCGGTCATCACCGGATTGACCGGGCT
>QXGG01240054.1_pt1 | contig 16755 bp, 12 predicted proteins | sample 1982491 | NCBI WGS metagenome assembly QXGG01 (sample SAMN09924614, study PRJNA488089) | Wastewater metagenome, whole genome shotgun sequencing project. | isolation source: South African research farm wastewater | place: South Africa: Irene, Agricultural Research Council, Animal Production... | reverse complement strand
TTACTCAATAATCTTTGCCACGACGCCGGCGCCGACGGTTCTGCCGCCTTCACGAATCGCAAAGCGCAAGCCCTGCTCCATCGCAATGGGCGCAATCAGCGAGACCGTGATCTTCACGTTATCGCCAGGCATCACCATCTCCGTGCCCGAGGGCAGCTCCACCGCACCGGTCACATCGGTGGTGCGGAAGTAAAACTGCGGACGGTAGTTGTTAAAAAACGGCGTGTGACGGCCGCCCTCTTCTTTCGAGAGCACATACACCTCGGCTTCAAACTTGGTGTGCGGCGTGATCGAACCAGGCTTGGCCAACACCTGGCCACGCTCAACTTCCTCACGCTTGGTGCCACGCAAGAGCACGCCCACGTTATCGCCCGCCTGGCCTTGATCCAAAAGCTTGCGGAACATCTCCACACCCGTACACGTGGTTTTGATGGTGGGCTTGATGCCCACAATCTCAATCTCTTCGCCCACCTTCACAATGCCACGCTCCACACGGCCGGTCACCACCGTGCCACGGCCCGAGATCGAGAACACATCTTCAATGGGCATAAGGAACGCACCATCCACAGCACGCTCAGGCGTGGGGATGTAGGTATCGAGCGCCTCGGCCAGCTTCATGATTGCGCCTTCGCCGAGTTCGCCCTTATCGCCTTCCAAGGCCAGCTTGGCCGAGCCCTTGATGATCGGGGTGTCGTCACCGGGGAAGTCGTACTTCGAGAGCAGCTCACGCACTTCCATCTCCACGAGCTCGAGCAACTCCGCATCGTCGACCATGTCGCACTTGTTCAAAAACACAATGATGTAAGGCACCCCCACCTGGCGGGCCAACAAAATGTGCTCGCGTGTCTGGGGCATGGGGCCATCAGCAGCCGAGCACACCAAAATCGCACCATCCATCTGCGCTGCACCCGTGATCATGTTCTTCACATAGTCGGCGTGCCCCGGGCAGTCCACGTGCGCATAGTGACGATTGGCCGTCTCATATTCCACGTGCGCCGTGTTAATCGTAATGCCACGCGCTTTCTCTTCAGGCGCTGCATCAATCTCGTCGTACTTTTTCGCCTCACCACCAAACTTGGCAGACAACACCGTTGCAATAGCAGCCGTTAGCGTCGTCTTGCCATGGTCCACGTGACCAATCGTCCCAACGTTAACGTGCGGTTTGGTGCGCTCAAACTTACCCTTGGCCATGATCTTGTTCCTTCTTCAAACGAAATGGTTGGTTAATCTAAATTTTTAATACGCTTACTTGGTCCGGCTGGTAATGACTGCATCGGCTACGTTTTTCGGAGCCTCGCTGTAATGCTTAAATTCCATGGTGTAGGTGGCTCGACCCTGCGTCAAAGAACGCAGCGTGGTTGCATAGCCAAACATCTCTGACAAAGGCACTTCGGCTTTAATTGCCTTGCCGCCGCCCACCATGTCATCCATGCCCTGCACCATGCCGCGACGTGAGGACAAATCGCCCATGACCGTTCCGGCATAGTCTTCGGGGGTTTCCACTTCGACCGACATCATGGGCTCAAGCAGCACCGGCGTTGCTTTACGGCAGCCGTCTTTGAACGCCATAGAAGCGGCCAATTCAAAAGCGATTTGCGAGGAGTCCACATCGTGATAGGAGCCATCGAACAATGTGACTTTCACATCGACCACCGGGTAGCCCGCCATCACACCGCTATTCATGGTGTCTTTCACGCCTTTGTCGACCGAGGGAATGAATTCACGGGGAACCACACCACCCTTGATCGCATCGACAAACTCGTAGCCCTTGCCTTCTTCTTGGGGCTCGACTTTGAGCCAGACATGGCCATACTGGCCCTTACCACCTGACTGCTTGACATATTTGCCTTCGATTTCGACCGGCTTGCGAATGGTTTCGCGGTACGCCACCTGAGGCTTGCCGACCGTGGCTTCCACGCCGAACTCGCGCTTCATGCGATCGACAATAATTTCCAGGTGTAGCTCGCCCATTCCCGAAATAATCGTTTGGCCCGATTCTTCGTCGGTGCGAACACGGAACGACGGATCTTCCTTGGCAAGACGGCTCAAGGCAATGCCCATTTTTTCCTGGTCGGCCTTGGTCTTGGGCTCAACAGCCTGAGAGATCACCGGCTCGGGGAAGACCATGCGCTCAAGAATAATTTCTGCATCGGGATCGCACAGGGTTTCGCCGGTGGTGACTTCTTTCAAGCCCACACAGGCGGCAATATCACCGGCCAGAATTTCAGAAATTTCTTCGCGGTTGTTGGCGTGCATTTGCAAAATACGGCCAATGCGCTCTTTCTTGCCTTTGACGGGGTTGTACACCGTATCGCCCGATTTCAAAACACCGGAGTAAACACGCACGAATGTGAGCTGGCCCACAAACGGATCGGTCATAAGCTTAAATGCAAGCGCAGCAAACTTTTCTTTGTCGTCGGCCTCGCGCTGCGCAGGCTGATCGCGTGTATCCATGCCTTGCACCGGGGGAATATCGACGGGCGAGGGCAGGAAATCAATCACGGCGTCGAGCATGCGTTGCACGCCTTTGTTTTTAAACGCAGTGCCACACAACATGGGCTGCACTTCAGTTGCGATCGTGCGAGTGCGAAGGCCCAGCTTGATATCGGCTTCGTCGAGGTCGCCGTTTTCAAGATACTTGTTCATGAGCTCTTCAGAGGCTTCGGCAGCGGCTTCGACCATTTTCTCGCGCCACTCTTTCGCAGACGCGAGAAGGTCAGCAGGAATATCTTGGTATTCGAACTTCATGCCCTGCGAGGCCTCATCCCACAAAATCGCTTTCATTTTGATGAGATCAACAACACCCTTGAAGTTTTCTTCGGCGCCAATGGGAATGACCACGGGCACGGGGTTGGCACGCAGGCGCGTGCGCATCTGGTCATAGACCTTGAAAAAGTTTGCACCAGTGCGGTCCATTTTGTTGACAAACGCAAGACGCGGCACTTTGTATTTGTTGGCCTGACGCCACACGGTTTCGGACTGGGGCTGCACGCCGCCCACGGCGCAATACACCATGCAAGCGCCATCGAGCACACGCATGGAACGCTCGACTTCAATGGTGAAGTCTACGTGTCCCGGTGTGTCAATGATGTTGAAGCGATGCTCGGGGTAGGACATGTCCATGCCCTTCCAAAAGCAAGTCGTTGCGGCCGAAGTAATCGTGATGCCGCGCTCTTGCTCTTGCTCCATCCAGTCCATGGTGGCCGCGCCGTCGTGCACCTCGCCCAATTTGTGGTTCAAGCCGGTGTAAAACAAAATGCGCTCAGTGGTGGTGGTTTTACCGGCATCGATGTGAGCACTGATGCCGATGTTGCGATAACGCTCAATGGGGGTCTTGCGGGCCATAAGAAATCCTGCGTGGTCTGAAAATTAGAAACGGAAGTGCGAGAAGGCTTTGTTGGCCTCTGCCATGCGGTGAACCTCGTCACGCTTTTTCACGGCGCCGCCACGACCCTCTGCGGCCTCAAGCAGCTCGCCCGCCAGGCGCAGATTCATGGACTTTTCGCCGCGTTTTTTCGCAGCTTCGCGCAGCCAGCGCATGGCCAAAGCTGAACGACGCGAGGGTCGGACTTCAACCGGCACTTGATAGTTTGCGCCACCTACACGGCGGCTTTTCACCTCGACAGCAGGCTTGGCGTTGTTGAGGGCCTGATGAAAGATTTCGATCGGGTCTTTGTTGGCTTTTTTCTCGATGAACTCGAATGCGCCGTAGACAATGCGCTCTGCAACGGCTTTTTTGCCGTGGAGCATGACCACATTAATAAATTTAGAGACATCCTCACTGCCAAATTTTGGATCGGCCAGGATGATGCGTTTCGGTACTTCGCGACGACGAGGCATGTCAGTTTCCTTATTTCAGTTGATTCAGTGATGCAGCAATGCCCGCTAATCACTAACTCAGCCCAGCACATGCTTCTTTTGTCTGGGCCCTTACATGGCGCACCCGGTTTTGGCCGAAGCGCACCGCCTAAATTGAAGACATTGGGGTTTGGCGCGAGCTGCGCCAAGCCTTTACGCTGCCTTCGGGCGCTTGGAGCCGTATTTCGAACGCGACTGCTTGCGGTCTTTCACGCCTTGCAGGTCGAGTGAGCCACGCACAATGTGGTAGCGAACGCCGGGAAGGTCTTTCACACGGCCGCCACGGATCAGCACCACCGAGTGCTCTTGTAGGTTGTGGCCTTCACCGCCGATGTAGCTAATCACCTCAAAGCCGTTGGTCAGACGGACTTTGGCCACCTTACGCAGGGCCGAGTTCGGCTTTTTGGGCGTGGTGGTGTAGACGCGGGTGCAAACACCGCGACGCTGGGGGCTTCCGGCGAGCGCAGGGCTCTTGCTCTTGATTTCTTCAGTAGTGCGGGGTTTGCGCACTAGCTGGTTAATGGTTGGCATTCTTTCTTCTCTCTCGTTAATACTCTTTCGTTGATTGCCACGGCTGCTTCGCAGCCTCGCAATGACGGTTCTAACGCTTTGCAGCCTGGCAATAACGGTCCAGACAGCGAAAAGCCTTCAATTTTCAAGGCTTTTCGCTGTTGCTGTCAAGCACCAATTAGGCGGGGGCGCTCCCTTGGGCTTGCGCGCCGCCCTCTGGCTCGACCTCTTCGTCGGGGCTAGAGAACAGGGCTTCGGCCTCGATCGCGGCCTGCTGGGCAGCAGTCTGGGCCTCGGCGGCCTCGATTGCCTCCCGCTCTTTGCGGGCCTTGTGATACGCCAGGCCTGTTCCGGCAGGAATCAGGCGGCCCACGATCACATTTTCCTTCAGGCCGCGCAGCTCGTCGCGCTTGCCCATAATGGCCGCCTCGGTCAGCACCCGGGTGGTCTCCTGGAAGGAGGCCGCCGAGATGAAGGAGTCGGTCGAGAGCGAGGCCTTGGTAATGCCCAAGAGCTTGTTCTCGTAGAGGGCCGGGCGCTTGTTTTCCGCGGTGGCACGGTCGTTTTCATCGAGCAGCTCGGAACGCTCCACCTCTTCCCCGTTGATAAAGCGGGTATCGCCGGCGTCGGTCACGCGGACACGGCGAAGCATTTGGCGAACGATCACTTCAATATGCTTGTCGTTGATCTTCACACCCTGCAGACGATAGACATCCTGCACTTCATCAACAATGTAACGGGCCAAGGCTTCGACACCCAAGAGGCGCAAAATGTCTTGCGGATCGGCTGGGCCATCAACAATGAGCTCGCCCTTGTTGACGATCTGGCCGTCGTGCACCAGCACATTTTTCTCTTTCGAGATCAAGGTCTCGTGCTGAACGCCATCCATATCGGTGATGATCAGACGCTGCTTGCCCTTGGTGTCTTTGCCGAAGGACACTGTTCCGGTGACTTCTGCCAGCATGCCGGCATCTTTTGGGGAACGGGCCTCGAACAATTCGGCGACACGCGGCAGACCGCCGGTGATGTCGCGAGTTTTTTGCGATTCCTGCGGAATACGTGCCAACACCTCGCCCACTGCAACTTCCTGGCCATCGCGCACGGTAATCAGGGCACCCACCGGGAAAGAAATGTTCACACTGTGATCGGTGCCAGCAATCTTGACTTCCTCGCCGGCAGCGTCGATCAGTTTCACCTGAGGACGAACGCCTTTGACCGTTGCGCCGCCACGGCGTTTCGCATCGATCACCACCAGGGTTGAAAGGCCAGTCACTTCATCGATCTGCTTGGCAACCGTGACGCCCTCTTCAACATTTTCGAAGCGCACCTTGCCCGCGTACTCGCCAATGATCGGACGGGTCAGCGGATCCCAGGTGGCAAGCATAGCGCCAGCTTTCACCACATTGCCATCCATGGCTTTCAAGGTTGCGCCATACGGAACCTTGTGACGCTCGCGCTCGCGGCCGCTGTCATCGGTAATCAACACTTCGCCCGAGCGAGAGATCACAATGGGCTCGCCCTTGGCATTGGTGACATAGCGCATGGTGGCCGTAAAGCGCACCGTGCCATTGGACTTGGCCTCAACGCCGCTGGCTGCAGCAGTACGCGATGCGGCGCCACCAATGTGGAAAGTGCGCATGGTGAGCTGAGTGCCGGGCTCGCCAATGGACTGCGCCGCAATCACGCCCACGGCCTCGCCCACGTTGACCAGATGGCCACGGCCAAGATCACGGCCATAGCACTTGGCGCACAGGCCAAAGCGTGTATCGCAAGTCAATGCGGTGCGAACACGTACTTCGTCAATGCCCAAACGATCGATTTCATCAACCGCATCTTCATCAAGCAGCTTTCCAGCTTCAAACAAAGTTTCCTGAGTTTCAGGGTTCACCACTTCAGCGGCAGTGACACGGCCCAGAATGCGGTCGCGCAAGGCTTGAATCACTTCGCCGCCTTCCACCAAGGCCTTCATGTTGATGCCATTGGTGGTGCCGCAATCGTCTTCGATCACCACCAAGTCTTGTGTCACATCAACAAGACGGCGCGTGAGATAACCCGAGTTCGCGGTTTTTAACGCAGTGTCGGCCAAGCCCTTGCGCGCACCGTGCGTGGAAATGAAGTACTGCAACACATTCAAGCCTTCACGGAAGTTGGCCGTGATCGGTGTTTCAATGATCGAGCCATCGGGCTTGGCCATCAGGCCACGCATGCCCGCCAACTGGCGAATCTGCGCGGCAGAGCCACGAGCGCCTGAGTCGGCCATCATGTAGATGGAGTTAAACGACTCTTGGCGAACATCTTTGCCCTGGCGATCTTTGACAGGCTCACTGGCGAGCTGGGTCATCATGGCCTTGCCTACATCGTCGCCCGCGCGGCCCCAGATATCGACGACCTTGTTGTAGCGCTCGCCTTGCGTGACCAAGCCAGAGGCATATTGCTGCTCGATCTCTTTCACTTCTTTTTCGGCCTTGGTCAGAATGTCGTGCTTTTGCGGCGGCACGAGCATGTCGTCCACGCAAATCGAGATGCCGGCACGAGTGGCCAACGCAAAGCCCGACTGCAACAGCTTGTCGGCAAAGATCACTGTGTCACGCAAGCCGCAACGACGGAACGAGGCATTGATCAGGCGCGAGATTTCTTTTTTCTTGAGCGCCTTGTTCATGTGCACGAACGACAGGCCCGGCGGCAGAATGCGCGAGAGCAGCGCACGGCCCACCGTCGTTTCGTAACGGGTGATTTTGGGCGTTTTCGCTTTGGTGGCGGGGTCAATATCCACTTCGCTGATGCGCACCGTAATCTTGGTGCCCAGCTCGACCTCACGATTGCCGTAGGCGCGCTCCACTTCGGTGACATCGGCAAAGAACATTCCCTCGCCCTTGCCGTTCACACGATCGCGCGTGGCGTAGTACAGGCCCAACACAATGTCTTGCGACGGAACAATCGAGGGCTCGCCATTGGAAGGAAAGAGCACATTGTTGGTTGCCAACATGAGTGTGCGGGCTTCCATTTGCGCTTCGATCGACAAGGGCACGTGAACAGCCATTTGGTCGCCGTCGAAGTCGGCGTTAAAGGCCGCGCAAACCAGCGGGTGCAATTGAATGGCCTTGCCTTCAATGAGCACGGGCTCAAAGGCCTGAATGCCCAAGCGGTGCAGTGTCGGTGCGCGGTTGAGCAACACCGGGTGCTCACGAATCACTTCCTCCAGAATGTCCCAAACTTCGGGCACTTGCTGCTCGACCAGTTTTTTCGCAGCCTTGATCGTCGTGGCCATGCCACGCAGCTCAAGCTTGTTGAAAATGAAAGGCTTGAACAACTCGAGCGCCATGAGCTTGGGCAGGCCGCACTGATGCAGTTTCAGCGTGGGGCCCACCACAATCACGGAACGGCCAGAGTAATCGACGCGTTTGCCCAGCAGGTTTTGGCGGAAACGGCCGCCCTTGCCCTTGATCATGTCGGCGAGCGACTTCAGCGGCCGCTTATTCGCACCCGTCATGGCCTTGCCGCGACGGCCGTTATCCAACAATGAATCGACGGCTTCTTGCAGCATGCGCTTTTCGTTGCGCACAATAATGTCGGGAGCCTTGAGCTCGAGCAAGCGGCGCAGGCGGTTGTTCCGGTTGATCACACGACGATACAAATCGTTCAGATCAGATGTAGCGAAACGGCCACCATCGAGCGGCACCAGCGGGCGAAGCTCGGGCGGCAACACAGGCAGCACCTCGAGAATCATCCACTCGGGCTTGACGCCAGATTTCTGAAAGCCCTCGAGCACCTTCAAGCGCTTGGCGATCTTTTTGATCTTGGCTTCAGATGAGGTTTCAGCCAGCTCGGTGCGCAGCTTGGTGATCTCACTATCGAGATCAATTTCACGCAGCAGCTCACGAATGCCTTCTGCGCCCATCATGGCGACAAAGCCATCTTCGCCATACTGCTCTTGCTTGGCCAGATAGTCGTCTTCGGTCATGATCTGGCCGCGCTTTAAGGGCGTGGCATCGGCATGAATCACCACATAGGCTTCGAAGTAGAGCACGCGCTCAATGTCGCGCAGTGTCATGTCGAGCACCATGCCCAAACGCGAGGGCAGGGATTTCAAGAACCAAATGTGGGCCACGGGGCTTGCAAGGTCAATATGGCCCATGCGCTCGCGACGAACTTTGGTGAGCGTGACTTCCACATTACATTTTTCGCAGATCACGCCGCGATGCTTTAGGCGTTTGTACTTGCCGCACAAGCACTCATAGTCTTTGACCGGGCCAAAGATCTTGGCGCAAAACAGGCCATCGCGCTCAGGCTTAAAAGTGCGATAGTTGATGGTCTCGGGCTTTTTCACTTCGCCGTAAGACCACGAGCGGATTTTTTCAGGTGATGCCAAACCGATCTTGATCTTGTCAAAGACCTGGTCTTGCTGAACCTGCTTGAATAAATCGAGTAGCGCTTTCATTGGTTACCCTCAATAAATTATTTCTGGATTGCCACGGGCCCAAGGGGGCCTCGCAACGACGATGTCGAGTTCTTATCCACGCTCTAGGTCGATATCAATGCCAAGTGAACGAATCTCTTTGACCAGCACATTGAACGACTCCGGCATGCCAGCGTCGATCGTGTGCTCGCCCTTGACCAGGTTTTCATACACCTTGGTACGTCCGCCCACATCGTCAGATTTCACGGTCAGCATCTCCTGCAGCACATAAGAGGCGCCATAGGCCTCCAGTGCCCAGACCTCCATCTCACCAAAGCGCTGGCCACCGAACTGCGCCTTGCCGCCCAAGGGCTGCTGGGTCACCAGTGAGTACGGGCCGGTCGAGCGTGCGTGCATCTTGTCGTCGACCAAGTGGTGCAGCTTGAGCATGTGCATATAGCCTACGGTTACCGAACGATCAAAGGCTTCGCCATTGCGGCCGTCAAACAGCTGCACCTGTGTGCGGCTTGCGGTCAAGCCGACACGCTTGGCGACATCTTCGGGGTAGGCCAGCTCGAGCATGCCGAGAATTTCTTTTTCCGATGCGCCATCAAACACGGGGGTTGCAAACGGAACGCCATCTTTCAGGTTGTTGGCAAGCTCAGTAATTTCCTTGTCGGACAGCGCCTTTAACTCTTCGGGATGGCCGCTGGCGTTGTAGACCTTATCGAGATACTTGCGAACTTCGGCGTTGGACGATTGCGCGGCAAGCATTTCACCAATGCGATTGCCAATGCCTTTGGCCGCCCAACCCAGGTGGGTTTCCAGAATCTGGCCCACATTCATTCGGGAAGGAACGCCCAGGGGGTTCAACACAATGTCAACGGGCGTGCCATCGGCCATGTACGGCATGTCTTCAACAGGAACAATGCGTGAGACCACGCCCTTGTTGCCGTGACGGCCAGCCATTTTGTCGCCAGGCTGCAGACGGCGCTTGACGGCCAGGTAAACCTTGACCATTTTGAGCACACCCGGAAGCAGTTCATCACCCTGGGTGAGTTTCTTGTGCTTTTCTTCAAACGCCAAGTCAAACGAATGACGCTTTTGCTCGATGGATTCTTTCAGGCTTTCAAGCTGTTTTGCAGCCGCTTCATCAGAGAGGCGAATGTCAAACCACTGATAGCGATCAAGATCGGCAAGATAAGCAGAATCGATGGCAGTGCCCTTGGCAATCTTTTTGGGCCCGCCATTGGCGGCCTTGCCAATCAAGAGCTTTTCAATACGCTGGAAGGTGTCGGCTTCAACAATGCGCAGCTGATCGTTCAAGTCGAGACGGAAACGACGCAGCTCATCATCGATGATCTGCTGTGCGCGCTTGTCACGCTGTATGCCTTCACGCGTGAACACCTGCACATCAATGACCGTGCCGCTCATGCCAGAAGGAACTCGCAGCGAGGTGTCTTTCACATCCGAGGCTTTTTCGCCAAAGATTGCGCGCAACAGTTTTTCTTCCGGGGTGAGCTGGGTCTCGCCTTTGGGCGTGACCTTGCCCACAAGCACATCGCCGGCTTGCACTTCGGCGCCCACATACACAATGCCCGACTCGTCGAGTCGGCCGAGCTGGCCTTCCGACAAGTTTGAAATGTCGCGGGTGATTTCCTCAGGGCCTAACTTGGTGTCACGGGCCAGGATGGAGAGCTCTTCAATATGAATCGAGGTGTAGCGGTCATCGGACACCACACGCTCAGAAATCAAAATGGAGTCTTCAAAGTTATAGCCATTCCAGGGCATGAACGCCACCAGCATGTTTTGGCCCAAAGCCAATTCGCCCAAGTCGGTGGAGGCGCCATCGGCAATCACATCGCCACGGCTTACCACATCGCCTTTTTTCACAATGGGGCGCTGGTTGATATTGGTGTTCTGATTGGAGCGGGTGTACTTTTGCAGGTTGTAAATATCAACACCTGATTCGCCAGCGCCGGTCTCGTTGTCATTCACACGAATCACCATGCGGCGCGAATCGACATAGTCGACCACACCACCACGACGGGCTTGTACCACGGTGCCCGAGTCGACCGCACAGGTACGCTCAATGCCCGTGCCCACCAAGGGCTTTTGAGGCTTTAGGCAGGGCACGGCTTGGCGCTGCATGTTCGAGCCCATGAGCGCGCGGTTGGCATCGTCGTGCTCCAGGAAGGGAATGAGTGATGCGGCGACCGACACGATCTGCGAAGGCGCAACATCCATGTATTCGATCTTGTCAGCGGTTGACAGCGTGGTTTCGCCATTGACACGCACCGAGATCAAATCACCCGTGAGCTTGCCCTTGGCGTCGATTTCGGCATTGGCCTGGGCGATCACATACCGGCCTTCTTCAATGGCCGAGAGGTATTCGATCTTGTCGGTAACTTTGCCGTCGTCGACCTTGCGATACGGTGTTTCCAAAAAGCCGTATTCGTTGAGGCGAGCGTACAACGCCAGGGAGTTGATAAGGCCAATGTTCGGGCCTTCTGGCGTTTCAATGGGGCAGACCCGGCCATAGTGCGTCGGGTGCACATCACGCACTTCAAAGCCAGCGCGCTCGCGAGTCAATCCGCCAGGGCCCAAGGCCGAAACACGTCGCTTGTGGGTGATTTCCGACAGCGGGTTGGTCTGGTCCATAAACTGCGACAGCTGCGACGAGCCAAAGAACTCGCGAATGGCCGCCGTGATGGGCTTGCTATTGATCAGGTCATAGGGCTGAAGGTTGTCGGCTTCTGCCTGGCCTAAACGCTCACGCACCGCCCGCTCAACGCGAACCAGGCCAGAGCGGAATTGGTTTTCTGCAAGCTCGCCCACGCAACGCACGCGACGATTGCCCAGGTGGTCAATGTCATCAATCTCGCCGTGGCCGTTGCGCAAAGACACCAAGAGCTTGATGGTGTCCAGAATGTCTTCATTGGTCAGTGTCATGGGGCCGGTGACTTCTTCGCGGCCCAAACGACGGTTGAACTTCATGCGGCCCACCGCCGAAAGATCGTAAGAATCGGCGCTAAAGAACAAACGCTCAAAGAGCATTTGCACAGCATCTTCTGTGGGCGGCTCGCCCGGACGCATCATGCGATAGATTGCGACGCGCGCCGAGATTTGATCGGGCGTTTCATCCATGCGCAGGGTCGACGACATGTAGGGGCCGTGATCCAGGTCGTTGGTGTAGAGGGTTTTGATGTCGCGAACTTTTGCATCGCGCAGCTTGCCCAGCAGCTCTTCGGTGAGCTCTTCATTGGCCTTGGCAATGATCTCGCCCGTTTCAGAATCGATCACCGCATGGGCCAGCACGCGGCCCAGAAGGTAATCATCGGGAACGCTAATGCGCTTTAAGCCTGCTTTTTCAAGATCGCGAATGTGCTTGGCATTAATGCGCTTGTCGCGGCCCACAATCACATTGCCGTTTTTATCGGTAATGTCGAAACGGGCCTGCTCGCCACGAAGCCGATCGGGCACCAGATCCATTTGGGCGCCTTCAGGCATGACACTGAAATGATCAAAGTCGAAGAAATGCGCCAGAATCTGCTCGACATTTAAACCGATGGCCTTGAGCAAAATCGTGACCGGCATTTTGCGGCGACGGTCGACACGGAAATACAGAATGTCTTTGGGATCGAATTCGAAATCGAGCCATGAGCCACGATAAGGAATAACACGTGCTGAAAACAGCAGCTTGCCAGAAGAGTGGGTCTTGCCGCGATCATGCTCAAAGAACACGCCAGGTGAACGATGCAGCTGGCTGACAATGACCCGCTCGGTGCCATTGATCACGAACGAGCCGTTGTCGGTCATGAGCGGAATATTGCCCATGAACACTTCTTTTTCACGAATCTCTTTTACGGTGGGCTTGGCTGCCTCACGGTCATAGATTTTTAAGCGCACTTGGGCGCGAATGGGCGCCTCAAAGGTCTGGCCACGCAACTGGCACTCACGCACATCGAACTCGGGTGCGCCCAGCGTGAAATACAGGAAATCCAGCTCAGCCAGGCCATTGTGGCTCTTGATCGGAAAGATCGACTGAAACGCCGCCTGCAAGCCCTGCATTTTGCGGGCCGTCGGGTCGGTGTCTTGTTGAAGAAATTCCCGGTAAGACGCGAGCTGGGTTTGCAGCAAATACGGGACTTCCAATACTGCCTTACGTTTGGCAAAGCTTTTACGAATGCGTTTTTTCTCGGTGAAGTTGTACGCCATCACGGCTCCTATTGAGAAACTCTCAAAAATATGACTTGATCAACCTAAGCCCACTGCACTGCTTACCATTCCGAGCTATTCGATGCCGACGCTGCGCACATTTGGCGTGCATCGGCATGGGATAGCCTGCTGGAAGATGGCGATCCCGGTGTCAGGCACCTAAAAAGGTGCCTGACACCGGGTCACCAGATCACAGCAATTACTTCAGCTCCACCTTTGCGCCAGCTTCTTCAAGCTGCTTTTTGAGCGCTTCAGCATCGGCTTTGTTCACGCCTTCTTTCACAGGCTTGGGAGCGCCATCGACCAGGTCTTTGGCTTCTTTCAGGCCCAGGCCAGTCGCGGCACGCACCACCTTAATGACTTCGACTTTCTTGTCGCCAGCGGCAGCCAGCACCACGGTGAAGTCAGTCTTTTCTTCGGCAGGTGCTGCGCCAGCGCCACCGGCAGCTGCGGGAGCCGCAACGGCAACTGCAGCTGCTGCTGCAGAAACACCAAATTTTTCTTCCATGGCTTTGATCAGCTCGGAAAGCTCCAACACTGACATTGCGCCGATTGCGTCTAACAGTTGATCCTTGTTCATTTCAATTCACTCCAGATTTCGTTGTTCAATTAAGTCTTGATGGCCAAAAGGTGTCAGGCACCCGCCGATTCGCGCTGATCTCTCAATGCGGCAACCGTGCGAACGAACTTCGACGGCACTTCATTGAGGGTGCGAACAAACTTGGCAACCGGCGCCTGCATCGTGCCGAGCAATGTTGCGAGCAGCTCATCACGCGAGGGCATTGAGGCCAGAGCCTTCACGCCAGCAGCGTCCATGAGGTAGTTCGGCATTGCGCCCGCTTTAATGACGAGGGCCTCGTTGGTTTTGGCAAAGTCTTGCATGACCTTGGCCGCTGCAACGGGGTCGGTTGAAACACCGTAGATGAGCGGGCCGACCATATGGGCGGCCAGCGACTCAAACGGGGTTCCCGCAACTGCGCGACGCACCAGGGTGTTTTTCAACACCCGCAGGTACACGCCCGAGTTGCGCGCCTTCTTGCGGAGCTCGGTGATATTGGCGACATCAAGACCACGGTACTCAGCAACAATGATGGACTGCGCCTTGGCGACTTGTGCCGAGACTTCGTCGATCACCACTGCTTTCGCTTCGCGGTTTAAAGCCACATTTCACTCCTTCTCAAAGTTTCTTTTCCCACAAGGGAATTGAAACGGTTGAAACCGGCGAGAACCTGACGAACTTCGATGAACAACTCAAAACCTCCATCGACTTCTTTTCGGGACCGCCATCTGCGTTGGGAAAAGCCTCGTTGCCTTGGCTTTGAATTAAGCGTGTGATCTTTTTGACACAACGCCCCAACGGTCTTTGACAACCCGCAGGCCCGCCCGAAGGCTTGCCTGCGGCCCAAAGTCTTTACCCCTGCGCAGGCAGAATCGATGCATGGTCAACCCGAATTCCGGGGCCCATGGTGGTCGAGACTGCAACCTTGCGCAGATAAACGCCTTTTGAAGACGAGGGCTTGGCGCGATTCAAAGCTTCAATCAGTGCCACCAAGTTCGACTTCAATGCATCCACATCAAATGTGGCCTGGCCGATCGTGCAATGAACAATTCCTGCCTTGTCGGTGCGGTACTGCACCTGGCCCGCCTTGGCGTTCTTGACAGCCTGCGCCACATCGGCAGAAACCGTGCCCACTTTCGGATTGGGCATTAATCCGCGCGGGCCAAGAATTTGGCCCAGGGTGCCCACGATGCGCATGGTGTCGGGCGAAGCGATCAAGATATCGAAATTGATAGTGCCGCCCTTGATTTGCTCGGCCAGATCATCCATGCCCACGATGTCAGCGCCAGCGGCTTTTGCAGCTTCAGCTTTTTCGCCCTGGGCAAACACGGCAACGCGAACGCTTTTGCCAGTGCCCGCAGGCAATACGATTGAGCCACGCACCAACTGGTCAGATTTTTTCGCATCAATGCCCAGCTGAACTGCGACATCGACAGATTCTTTGAACTTTGCAGTTGCACAGGACTTTGCGAGCTCGAGCGCTTCGTTAGCGGGATAGAGCTTGTTGCGGTCGACTTTTGCGCGCGCTGCTGAATAACGCTTGGAAACTTTTGCCATTTAGATGCCCTCCACCGTAATGCCCATGCTGCGGGCGCTGCCTGCGATCGTTTGCACTGCTGCCTCAAGATCGGCGGCGGTGAGATCAGGCATTTTGGTTTTGGCGATTTCCTCGGCCTGGGCACGAGTGATTTTTCCGACCTTGTCGGTATGGGGCTTGGGTGATCCCTTGTCGATCTTTGCAGCCTTCTTGATGAGCACCGTTGCAGGCGGTGTCTTCATGATGAAGGTAAATGTCTTGTCGGCAAATGCCGTGATCACGACCGGAATGGGCAAGCCCGGCTCCATGCCCTGGGTTTGGGCATTGAACGCCTTGCAAAATTCCATAATGTTTAAGCCGCGCTGACCGAGCGCGGGACCAATCGGTGGCGACGGATTGGCCTTGCCTGCAGGGACCTGCAGCTTGATATAACCAACAATCTTCTTTGCCATAAGGGCTCCTTAGTGAGTGCAAGCGCAAAAGGCTTTTGCCTTTCGCTCCTCGTTAAACAATCCGGTCAAAGCTTTTCGACTTGACCGAACTCCAGCTCGACTGGCGTGGCGCGGCCAAAAATGGTGACCGAAACACGCAAGCGATTCTTTTCGTAGTTCACTTCTTCTACGCTGCCATTGAAATCGGTGAAGGGGCCTTCTTTGACACGCACCACTTCGCCAACCTCGAACAACACTTTGGGGCGGGGCTTTTCGACGCCTTCCTGCATTTGCGCCATGATCTTGTCGACCTCGGCCTGCGAGATCGGCGTGGGCTTGCTGCCGGAGCCGCCTACGAAACCAGTGACCTTGTTGGTGTTTTTCACCAGGTGCCAGGTCTCGTCGTTCATTTCCATTTCAACCAGCACATAGCCCGGGAAAAAACGACGCTCTGAAATTGCTTTTTGGCCGCCGCGAATCTCCACCACTTCTTCGACAGGGACCAAGATCTGACCAAAATGATCTTGCATGCCTGCACGGTCGATGCGTTCTTGAATTGCCTTGGCAACGCTTTTCTCCATGCCAGAGAAAGCATGCACCACATACCAGCGCTTGGCGCCCATTAGCGTTTCCATCCCAAAATCAGGTCGTAAAGAACCCACTCGAGCAGCTTGTCAGAAAGCCATAAAAACACGGCCATGATCAAAACAAAGCCAAACACAATGAGTGTGGTTTGTATTGTTTCTTTGCGAGAGGGCCACACGACTTTGCGGGTCTCGTCAATGGAGTGCTGCGCAAAGCCGATAAAACGGCGGCCCGACTGCGACAGCAAAGCAACAACCGCCGCCACGACAATTCCCGCAGCCAAAGCGCCGCCTCGCGCCCATGGGGATGCTTCGGCGAGCTGATGAAAACCAACAATGCCCGCCAACAAGGCGAGCACCGCCGCAGCCAGCATGGCTTTGTCGACGACGCCCCCCGGTTGGGCTTGATCAAGCTGCGACATAAAGTCCTTTTTGCGCGGTGGCAGGGGCAGAGGGAATCGAACCCCCAACCTTCGGTTTTGGAGACCGACGCTCTGCCAATTGAGCTATGCCCCTTTGTGCCTCTTACTCAATAATCTTTGCCACGACGCCGGCGCCGACGGTTCTGCCGCCTTCACGAATCGCAAAGCGCAAGCCCTGCTCCATCGCAATGGGCGCAATCAGCGAGACCGTGATCTTCACGTTATCGCCAGGCATCACCA
>QXGG01127607.1_pt1 | contig 16758 bp, 22 predicted proteins | sample 1982491 | NCBI WGS metagenome assembly QXGG01 (sample SAMN09924614, study PRJNA488089) | Wastewater metagenome, whole genome shotgun sequencing project. | isolation source: South African research farm wastewater | place: South Africa: Irene, Agricultural Research Council, Animal Production... | reverse complement strand
TGAATGTATAGATTGTGGCCAAATATGTATAGATTTCAGCCTTAAACCTATCAAAAATGACCAGAAATCAGGCAGAACAATACGTAACCGATATGATCAATTACGGGATCGCCATGACCCGCGCACTCGACGACGGGCTGGTAGAGGAACGCGACCGATTGCTTGCCGAGGCCAACGCCCGAGTGGATGAGATCGTGACCGAGTGAGGCCGGATGTCTCACTTTGCGATGTGGCATTTTGTAAACCCAAAAATCGGTCATTGTAAGCCCTGTGTACAACCTAAGAATTTCTGTGGATAAACCATGTGCATAACTCGATTTTAGGTGGTATCAGTTCCGCCCCAAAATGGGGCAGTTCCGCCCCAAAGTGTTATCAGTTCCGCCGTACACAAAAGAAAGAAAGAAACTATTAAAAAATATTAAGAGACGGATTTTAAAAAATAACTGGGGATAACTCGGAGAGGAAAACACCCATGACAGGAAAATTCAGACGGATGATTTCGTACTACAACCAGACCAAGTACCGGGATACCGGAAAAGCGATTATCGTGATTGTCGGGTCACTGATCGCCTACTGGCTTCTCGCCATTGCTATTTTTTGGCTCTACCTGACGTTTAAACCCAATCCCTATGTCTGAACCCTACGAACACGAGGAAGGCCCCTTAGAACGCAACGTAGAGCTTTTAGAGGGCCAGAGAAAATGCCCGAAATGCTGGGACGGCGTTTTGGAGAAAAAGGAAATCCAAGGCGAAATGTGCGAAGCGTGCGACGAGTGCGAATACTTTTGTGCGATTTAGGTGTAAAATACAAAGCGTATGGCTACGTTCAAACAACGCAAACTCGCAGCTAAAATCTCCGAAAATCCCCGAAAATCGGTAAGTTCTTCAATGCGTGAGGTTGGGTATAGCGATCGTTCAGCAGAGAAGCCGCAACAGGTTACAAACTCAAAAGGCTTCAAAGAGATTTTTCGTGAAGTCTTTACGCCCGAGTATTTGCGTAAGCACCACGAAAAGCTGATGAACGGAAAAGTATTTTTAAATTCGCCGTTTTATCACAAAATCAAAGACAAGGAAATTCAAGACCTGTTAGAGTCGCAAGGCTATAAATTCATCGGCGTGAAGCGGTTTATGACCGAAGCACGCGTGTATTTCATCGGCCCTGATCTCATTGCCAAAGACAAAGCGCTGGATAAGGCGTATAAATTACTTGGCGAGTATGCGGCGATCAAAGTGCAAGACGAAGACCCGTTAGCGGAAATGTCTGACGATGAGCTTGACGAAAAGATTGCCGAGCGTGCGGAAATCCTTGACCGCTATAAGAAATTTAAAACAACGCGGAAGAAGAAAAAGAAATCTCACTAAGCAAATCCCTATGGTCGAACCAGAGGACATGAGTTTTAAAACTTGCTATCTGTGCCGGGAAAAGTTTGTGCCGACACTCCGGCATTACAACGGCGAATTGCACCCCGAGTTTTGTGAGTCATGTAATCTCAAGGCGTCACTACTCACGATCGGATTGATTGCATTGCTGGCTTCTCTTGCTGCTTGGGCCGTCGTAGATTTATCAAGGTAGTATCTAAACTGATAACACCTATGTCTGACAAAAAGTATTATATCCTACTCGCGTCCGTCTGGCTGGTTATTTTGTTTGTTGGTCAGTCACCGCTCGTGCAAATCATGGCGTCGCTGATGGTGATATACGCTGGTGTGAAGGCCGTATTTGTCAGCGACCGGATTGTGTTTACCGGCCACATGATACAAACAAAACAAGCTGACGAAGAATTAAATAACAAGCAAAGCGATGGGATTGTTAAGTAAAAATCCAAGCGTATTCGCGGGTAGCGGCATGGAGAATCCCGAGTTTTCCGCGCGGTATGAACGCCCGGCAAGCCCGTGGTGGTACCGTTGGTTCCGGTTGATCGAATTGGTAGTGATCGCCGGACTATTCTTAGAATTGATCAACCGTCTATGACCTTTTTACAGGTTGTCGTTTGGTTTATTGTTATCGTAAATGTTGGTATAATTCTGTTCAGCAAGAAGACGCAGACAATCATACGATCAAGTATGATTCTCGCGTTGCTTCTCTTGCAACTGTGGTTACTGAAATAGATCGTCGCTCTTTGAGGGTAGGGGGCAGTGACAGCACTGCCGTGTGGGTGTAATCGGCTAACCAAGCCAAGGTCGGTACTCTCGTCCGCTCCCTACCCCCACAATTCATTATTCACATGGTCGAACATGGAAAAGAAGCAATCGTTTTTTTCAGCTGGCGACGTTCACAAGCTCGTTGAGAAATTGAAAAAGAAACAGATTGTGTGCTGTGGATTTGTTGAGCGGTCAAAGCAACAATGCACACGGAAGGTCACGTATTTTATCTACACGGAACAGACCGGCGTGGTTGGACTGTGCAACAGACCGCACCGGCTCTTTGTCGTCAGATTGTTAAGCCTAGAGTTTTCCAGCTTTCAAAACACGAGAAAGTTTTTAGATCGATACAACAATGGCACGAAGAAAAATAACACCCGAAACAAGCGAGAAATCAGCCGTTAAAGACTGGCTAAGTCTCAATGGATGGTTTAACGTGCCGTTCATGGCCGGGCTTGGCGCGTACCCGGGTTTGCCTGACCGCATGGCGATCAAGAATGGCCGCGTGGTGTTGCTCGAAGTCAAAGCGCCCGGAGGAAGACAGTCAGAACGGCAGATTGAATTTGAGGCAGACTGGAACGCGAGCGGTGGCGAGTACGTGTGTGGCACGCTTGATGACATAATCGCCAAGCTCAAACCACATGTTTGATCCTGATTTGCGCCAGCTGAAAGAGTCGCGGGCCAAACGCTTGTACGGCGAGACGTATAAATACTATGTCCCCACCGGTGTCGGTGAGGATTTTATTGATCGTATTGCTGAACCGGGTACCTTGATTGACATGCTTTCGGCTGCCAACGGCGTCGGCAAAACCGCATTGGCAATCAACACGATTGCTCACCTGATGTTTCCGTGCGGTTCGGAATGGTATGACGGCCCGCTGTTCACAAAGTGGCCGTACCCAAAGCGCGGTCGTATCGTGTCAGACCCGGCCACGATCGTCGGTACGATCATCCCTGAAATTCAAAAGTGGTTTCCAAAAGGCCGGTACAAATCCGAAAAGAAAGGCAAGCACTATGAAGCGTTTTTTACGACTGATACCGGGTGGGTATTTGATATTTTAAGTTACGACCAAGACCCGAAAGAGTTTGAATCGGCAACTATCGGCTGGATTTGGCTTGATGAGCCGCCGCCTGAATCGATCTACAAAGCGTGTGTGTCTCGTTTGCGTAAAGGCGGGAAGATGATCATTACGCAGACGCCGATCGGTTCAGCTGCAATTTACCTGTACGATCAAATCGTACTGAACAAAGACAACGAGCGTGAGGGCCGTTCGTACATGACTGCTGATGTGGAGTCGGCGTGTATTGAACACGGCGTACGAGGGTTCTTGCTTCACGATGACATTGTGCGAATGGTGTCCCAGTACAGCGAGGACGAGAAACAGGCCCGCGCGTTTGGTAAATACCAGCACCTGACCGGGTTGATTTACAAGCAATTCGACCCGCTTGTACACATCATCAGGCCGTTTAAAGTGACACAGCAGGAATTTGTTGTTGTCGAGGCGCTTGATCCACACCCGAGAAATCCTGACGCTGTTTCGTGGTTAGCGATAGACCCCGAAGGCACCAAGTTTATTATCGATGAATTATGGCTGAAATGCACCGGCGGCACCGAGGAGCTGGCCGCAAAGATCAAACAGAAAGCACAGCAGTACCGATTGATGTCGCGCATTGTCGATCCAAGTGCTTTCATCGTTGACCAGCACACCGGCAAGTCATTGCACATGCGGCTTAACTCGTACGGCCTGAATTATCTCGAAGGCACGAAAGATCGTACCTATGCCAACCGAAGGATCGGTGACGCTCTTAACTTCCAGCGCGTCGGTGATGAAATTATCCAAACGCCCGAGCTGTATATTTTCAACACGTGCCAGCGTCACATCTTCGAGTTCACGCACTACCGCTGGGATGACTGGACTGGCAAAATTGCCGACAAGAAAAACCCGAAAGGGAAGCCGATCGACAAAGATGACCACATGATTGAAAACGTGGGCCGTCTGCTGGTTCGCGAGCCGGTCTTTACTCCCTACGTGCCGCACTACCGGGGTTCCAATGTCGGGGAAATCGAAAATCAGGACTTCGACCCATACCGCTGATTGTTGCGCTGTTGAAAAACGGTGTATAATTAGACCGCTGATCGTAATTGACTTGTCAAAAATCTATGGCCAAATCCATGAAGAAAGTTAAAGGCATGAAATCGATGGACTCCAAACCATCGCGAATCATGCCGTCATTCGAGCTGACCGAGGCGGATTTACCGCAGATTAAAGACTGGGATGTTGGCAATAAATACACCGTTACCATGCAAGTCGAGCAAATCAGCAAGTCAAAAGGCGGCATGTATGATTTCGGGATGGAAGGCGAAAGCAACAAAAAGATAAGCGCCCGTTTCCGTATCGTGTCGGTGAGCGCCGAAAAGAAGGAATTTAAAGAACGCTACGCCGATAACATGTCGAAAAAGGAGGATGAGAAATAATGGCCAAAGAGACGATCAGCAAGCATTTTGTTACCGAAGACCCAGACAAGGCGTTTGAAACATACAAACGCGTCTTAGCCATGCCCGGAGTTATCAACCCAAACATTTCGGGCCACCGGATTACCGAACGCGAGATTGAAAGCTACAACGTTCAGTGGCAGGTCGAGGAAGAAGTTTAAATCCAAATCACACTATGGCCAAAGCAAAAAAAGGCCAACTAACCTACCAACCGGAAACCCTTGATACCGAGCTGGATAAACAGCTGAAAAAGTACGAGGGGAAATCGTTTGCCTCTTTGGTGAAGCAAATTGATACCGAGTACGAGCTGGCTTGGTGGTATATTAAGCCGAAGTGGGACGAGTGGGGCGCACGCTTGAAGCTCTACAACAACCAAAAACGCGACAAGGAAGCTGTCGGCGATCCTTTGCTTTTTACTGTTCATCAGACGGTTTTGGCCGCGTTGTACGATGACCGGTTGCAGTCTGAATTTACCGCGAGAGAGCGCGGAGATATTGATGTTGCCGAGAATTTGAACGATCTCGCCGAGTACGATTTCGTGGAAATGCAGCGGGAAATACTTGATTACGAGTGGGATTGGGACGCAACATTTTTCGGGCGAGCCATGCTTGAGTTGGCAGAGTTTAATCGCGAACGGCAAATACCGATTCCAAACGTGATCGACCCGATGACGTTCTTGCGTGACCCACGGGCCACGAGTATCAACGGCGCACCGCTCACCGGAAAGAATAGGTTGCGTTTCGGCGGTGAAGAATTGCGGATGACCAAGGACGAGATGAAAGAAAACGGGACGTTCTTTAATCTCGATCAGCTGAAAAATGCCGACGCCGATGAGCGTTCACTGCTTGACGACAACCGAATGTTGCGGGCGCAGGCACAAGGATTTTCCGATGTAAAACACATGAAGCTGACCGGTTCAAACGCCGAGTACCGCATTCTGAAATGGTACACGGTGTGGAAAGGCAAGCGCGTGTTGGTGTATCTGGCTAACGACCGGTCAACTGTTATTAAGTACGTTGAATTTAAGAAATCCGGCCTATTTACGCCTATTATCGACCGACCGATCTACCCGATGTCCCACGATTGGGACGGGGTATCAATCCCTGATATTGTCGAAGACAAACAGCGGGCGCGGTCAGTGATCATCAATCTTGGATTGAAAGGCGTTAAGGCTGATCTCCACCCGATGTATTTGTTTGATACCAACAAGATCGAGAATAAAAACGATCTCAATTTTGGATTTAACAAACACATTCCGGTGAATGGCGCGACCGATGGGGCGCTCACGCCGGTACAACGCAAGACGATTTCCAGTGGTGCCCAGTTCATCCTTGATTTCCTTGACCTATCAGCGCAAAAGGCGACCGCTACCCCTGAAATCCAACAGGGTCAGGTATCAAGCCAACAGCGCACGCTCGGTGAGTTGCAGCTGGTAGAGCGCAAGGTTGATACACGATATTCGCTCTCAGCGAAGATTTGGGGTTGGAGTGAATACGCCTTTTGGAAACAGTGGTACAACCTGTACAAAGAACATTTTAAAGAAGGCATTGACGACAAGATGATCAGAATTTCCGGGGCCTTTGCGCCGCGGTTCCGCTCGCTCACGCGCGAGAATCTGATCGGCAATACCGACCCTGATATTTCGATTAAGAGCCGTATTCTTGCTGAATCTGAGCGCTTTAACCGTCTTCGCAATTTCTCAGGCTGGCTCGGGCTGGCGCTGTCTGATCCGAACGCCAACCGCCGTCTGGCAATCAAACGTGCCGGTATTCTCTACGGATTGCACCGCGACGACATTGAGAACATCATGCCGCCAACTGCCGACGAAATGAAGGCTGAGACGGAAAATGAAAAGCTGAACGCGAACAAATTGGCTCAGGTCGATATTGATGACGACCACTTGGCGCACATGGAAATACACAACAAAGCGGCCGACACCGCTGCCAAGTATGCTCACATGGAAGCCCACAAGCGCGCACTCATGTATTTGAAACTGAACCCAAGCGCACAGGGCGCTATGCCGCCGAGCCAAGCACCGCAACCAGCTGAGGGTATCTTGTCGCGAATGACCGGCGCACCGGCGCAGGAAGGCGGGGCCGCACCGGCCGCCGCTCAACGGGGCTTAGGAAACAACCCAACATCAGGGCCAATAACGGAATAAACACATGGCAGCTATTGAAAAAATTGATCTCCGCCTTTCGCATATCGACAATGACGCTGAGCGTCAAAAGGCGATCAACGAGCTAACCACGCTTGTTACAAATCCGGGCTGGCTGTTCTTGGTCAAGGTGCTGAGAGAGAATTTGAAACGCACCGAGGAAGTAATTTTTGATGAAGAAAGCGACCCCGAGACAACGCGGGTGTATCGAAAGCTCAGAGTTTTCATCAAGAAAATGTTGCAGTTACCGGCCGAGCAAATGAAAGTGCTTGGTGGCGCGCCGGAAGTTGAGGAAAACCCCGATCCGTTTTATACTGGTGATGAGATCGAAGGTTTAAAGCCGAGAAAGAAACGCTGACCATTTACAATCTGTGCCAAAAATCCCTATGTGATGAGCGCTTGGCAGGGCGTTAGCTCTACGGCGAGTCACAAATTTATGCGATTGTCTGTTTTCGCATGGGGATTTGTGGCACGTTAGATCGTCGGGGGCGCGGTCAAGTTATGGTTTTATAGGGATTCCATAGTTTGACCGCCCTGTTAAGCGCACGTCGAGTGCGCTTTTTAATTCACCGGCGATTTGGTCGAATTGCCGAGATCACAACTAACCGTTTCATGCTGCGAGTTTAACCCCATTTTACACAGCGGAAGCGAGAAAGGAATGTAAACCAAATGGGAGAAGAAGATACCGGCCGAGAGGCCGAGAATGAAGATCAAGACGAATCGGAAAACGACGAAGATACCGAGCAATCGGGAACCGAATCGGAAAACGAGGAGTCAGACGACACTAACGGCGACGATGACGCCGAAGGTGAAGACGCTGAGGGTGATGAGTCAGGGGAATCCGACGAGGACGACGCTGATAAATCATCAGAGAAAGGCGGAAAGAAAAAAACATCGGAAGGCGGCGAGGATGACGAACCGCCAACGCGTGGCAACAAGGACGCCGTGATCAGGCGTTTACAGGCCAAGCGCGACAAGCTGACAGGAAAGACACCGGAGGGCACAGGCAAGCCCGCCGATAAGGGCAAGGAAGGCGAACAGCCTGACCAAGATCAGGAGTTTGCCGAACGGTTTGAACGAGTTGTTGGCGTATCGCCTACTGATTTCCGCAGTCAGCAGAGCGAGAAAGCAGAAAAAGAGAATGAGGCCGAATTGGATAAATTCTTTTCTTCGGAAGATAACAAGGATTTCAAACCGGACGAAGCAAGGATCAGGAAATGGTGGAAACATCCAAGTCGAAACCATTTACCGATCACCACCGTCGCCTACGAGGTGTCTGGTAAACGTCTGATGAAACTTGGCGCACTGAAAGGCCGGGAGGCCGACAGAGCGGCGAGACAGACGGGGGCTAGCGGTCATTCCGGTCGGTCTGCTGGTGGCAAGAAATCGCTACTTGGCATGTCGGCAAAGGAACGCGAGGCCGAAATCAGCGCTGTCAAACAAAGCGGTAGAGAATAGGTAAAGATCGGTCGAAATTAGCAAGTAATAAATGGGGTTACTATGGCCACAACGACCAAAACTCAAATCCCTGACGAAGTGAACAACTGGTATGACGAGGTATTGCTTATCCGTGCATTGCCCCTGTTCATCCACACTCTCTTTGGTCAGGTGCGCGATATTCCGCGCAAAGCGGGTACGCTGACGATTAAATTTCGTCGGTATGCTCGTCTGACGGCGGCGACAACTCCCTTGTCTGAAGGGATTACGCCAGCTGGCAGCCAGCTTTCCGTCACCAACATCACGGGGACAGTCGCCCAGTACGGGGACTTCATCACTGTGACTGATGTGGTTGATTTCAGCTCGAAAGACCCGGTGATGACCGAAACGGCTGAAATTCTTGGTGAACAGTTTGCCGATACGACAGACTTGCTCACCCGCGACGTGTTAGCTGCTGGTACCAGCGTGACGTATGCCAACGGTACAGCCCGTACCGATGTTGGTTCGACGCACAAGATCAGCACAGTTCTTATCCGTACCGTTGTCCGCAAACTCAAACGGAACAATGCCAAGCGCATTACCCGGATGGTTGACGCTGACACCGGGTACGCGACGGCTCCCGTCGATCAGGCTTTTGTGGGTATTGTTCACCCGAACACAACCTACGACCTGAAGGGACTGACTGAATTTGTCTCGGTCGAGAAGTATGCGCGAAACGCAAAACTTCTCCCCGGTGAAATTGGAAAAGTCGATGAAGTGCGCTTTATCGAAACGACCAATGCGAAAGTCTTTACTGGTGGCGGTGCTTCGGGCATTGACGTCTACGGCACAATCATCGTCGGGATGAACGCGTACGGGGTAACCCGTATCTCCGGTGAGTCTGTGAAAAACATCGTCAAGCCTCTTGGTTCTGGTGGAACGGAAGACCCGTTAGACCAGCGTGCAACGAGCGGTTGGAAATCGACCTTTGTTGCCAAGATTCTCAACGACGACTTCATGGATCGTCTCGAACACGCCGTCAGCTAGTCGGTAATCACTAATGCGGTTGGGGGTGAGCAATCACCCCCGCCGTAACGGATCATAACTAGCTAACAAGCAACTATCATGGCTCAAAGAATACAACCAAACGACGAAGACGAACGCGATAACCAAGAAGGTTCCGGGGAAGGCAACGACTCCGAATCGAATGGCGAAGGCACCAAGCCTGTCTCAAAGCGCGGCGCTGCTGTGCAAAGCAAGAGCGCTCCGCTGTCTGATGGTCAATCCATCAAAGAAGTAACCGAGTACATGGACGAACGCGTACGGGAAACCAAGAAAGCGCTGGAAAAGCAACCCCGCGTCATGTTCCATATCCCGGTGACTCCCGGAGACAGTGCCGATGTGTACGAAGTAGTCAACATCAACGGGTATCGTCTGGAAATCAAACGCGGCGTCATGGTATCGCTCCCCCAACAGGTCTACGGAATGCTGGCGGAGAAATACCGGGTCGAATCAACTGCCGGTATGAACAAACGGCTTGATCACGCCTCAAAAGAAACGCTAGACGCGCTTTCATAGCATGATAAACGCTTGATCGTTCAAGTCTCTTAATTAAGTATCACTCTCATGGCTAAATCAATCACACAGGCGCTTGGCGGTATGTCGAATGCAGCAATGCGCTCGGCACTGCTCAAGCTCCAAAGCCACGCAGTAGACACCTTGCTTAGCACTGGCGGTTTGGCGATCAAGGCCGGTGGATCGGCACTCGTCAAGGCTGCTACGCTTTGCAAGGCGTTCGTTAATGGCGTATTGGTATCAATCGCCGCTAACACCGATATGGCTGCTCTCGCCGGGACTGTCACAAACGCGAAATTCAACGTGTTTGTGTTCTCGGTAAATTCTGCCGGTACTCCCGTTACCCAAATGGGTACGGAAGGCGCGACGCTCGCTGCTGTCGTGTTCCCCACTATCGCTGCTGATAGTGCTGTTCTCGGGTTCGTGATCATCAACCCGACTGGCACAGGCAACTTTGTTGGCGGTACCACGGCGCTCGATGACGCTACGGTTGTGCCGAATGCGGTGTATGTGAATACCCCGTATCCGTTCAACCCGAACGCGTTAGCGCTCTAGTCTGAACAACACAGGGGCCAGTGACTTCCTTACACGTAACCGAAAGGGGAAACGCGGGCGGTCAACGGGTAGCGTGGCGTGGTTCGACCAACGCAACTACCGAGGCTGGCAACTGACCAACAACCAAATATGACAGGCGTACAATTCGCAAGTTACATTCGCAAGCAAACACGGACGAATAGCACGACATTTCCCGACGCTGATATAGTGCTGTTCGCCAATCCGGGCAAGGATGATATTGCCAGCAAAATCACCAAAACCGATGAGGATTATTTCGGTATTTGGATGGTTCGCAACATTGTGGCCGACAAACGGAATTACGCGTTTGAAAATACCCAGCTGAATCACATGAAGCGGCTGGAAGCGAAACTAGACGGCACCAACTGGAAAAAGCTCGTTGAGTACGACGTAAACACGCTGGGGATTACGACCGACGAGGCTTCGATAGTGTCGTATTTCTCCGGTAAACGACCGGGATTTGATATATTCGGGAATGAATTATTTTTACTGAATGACGCGGCGATTATCAATGTCACCGAGGGTTTGAAATTGTGGACAATTATATACCCATCAGACATTGCAACGGCGACGCTTTCCAGCACCGACGATCTTTCAGTACCGGCTTCCTCAACGGAATTTGCCGTACCGCGCCAGTTTCACCTACTGTGGGCCGATGATGTGGTGATCAAGTGGAAGAACAGCCAGCCCAAGCGTGTTGCTTTGACGAAAAATGAGATACAATGGGAACAGCGCTTAGCCGAGGTACTGGGTGAAATCAAGGGTATGAACAAAGACCGGGTGATTGAAGCAACAGTGCCAAGCGATAATGGTCAAGATTATTAAATAGCCAATAGTATGGCCGAACGAACGTACAAAATTCTTGAAGTGAGAAACGACCAAAACAAGCGTCTGATTGTTTCCATGCGGTTTTTTGAAGACGGTACCGAGGTGCGCGATCAGCACCACGCCTTTGCGGTTAATATGACCGAGGAACAGATAGAGGCCGAAGTTTCCAGCTTGTGCCGGGCATACTTCGCTGACCGCGACTTGGCCGTGAAGAACGAATTAGAAGAATCAGAGACAGCTGCCATTAACGAAAAGGCAGATAATTTAACCAATAAAGAGGGCAGTATATGAACACTCAAAATGCACTGCCGGTGTCTTCAATAGGCAAGATCACTGGCCGGATCGAGGTCGTTGTAAAAGACGCGAACGGGAACATCAAAAAGCTGTGGCAAGAGAACAATTTTGGGAAGTTTCTACGCCGGGTATTGAAGATTGATTTGCAAGGCTTTGGTTTGTTTGGCCAGTGGGCCGACAGCATGGTTGTGAAAAACCTTGTGACGACAGCCGGTAAGGGCGGTGTTGCTTCTCGAATTAACGGCGCTGGTGCCGAGGCCGCATTTACCTATCTTGCTGTTGGGACTGGCACGACTGCACCGGCTGCTGGTGATACTACGCTACAGACTGAAATCACCGACTCGGGCCTTGCTCGTGCTGCCGCGACTGCCTCACGCGTGACGACAACCACGACCAATGACACGGCCCAGCTTGATTACACATGGTCAGTGACCGGTACAAAGGCCGTGACCGAGGCGGGAGCGCTCAACGCCGCTTCATCGGGCGTGCTGCTTGGCCGTCAGACATTCTCGGCTGTCAACGTTGTGAACGGCGATACACTGCAAGTTACCTATAAATTCCAACTCACCTAAGCAAGTGGTTGCGGGTGACAAGGGGCTGGACTGGCGCAATATCCAGCCTAGCCCCTTTTGAGTAAACAATCACATGGCCAATCGCTACTGGGTCGGAAACGGCGGAAACTGGAACGACAACACAAATCACTGGGCCGCTTCATCAGGCGGTGCGCCCGGTGCTTCGCTACCCGGATCAAGCGATAACGTTTTCTTTGACGCTAATTCGTTTTCGTCAGGAAGTCAGACCGTCACGATAAACGTTGGCGCGACATTTTTGAGTATGAATTGGACGGGAGCGTTGAATACCCCTACATTGGCCGGATCAAGCCCGCTGAATTGTTATGGGTCACTCACGCTTATTTCCGGTATGACGATTACGTTTACCGGTGATATTGTGTTTTATGCGTCGGGTTTATCGACGTTTGCAACGGCAGGCAAAACCCTTAGCTCTCATGTCTTGTTTGGCGTGATCAGTGCCGGAACGTACGGAATTACTGGCGGTCTTAATGTCGGCGCGAGCCACGATATTTACCATAACAACGGGACTTTGAATCTTGGATCAAATACGATAACGTGCCGTAATTTTTATACCAACGGATCGATCACGAGAACGCTACAGCTTAGTACAACAACGCTGAATTGCGCCCAGTTTATTGCGGGTGGATCGGGATTAACTGTGACCACCAGCACATCGACCATCAACTGTACGGCCAGCTCGTTCACTGCTTCATTCTCCGGTGCGGGAAAGACATACAGCGCGGTTACACTGACCGGCCAGAATTTGAGTATCTTAGGTGCCAATACCTTTGCGAGCTTGAGCGTGACCGGTGCAGCAGTCAAAACGGGTGTCTGTGCCGTAGCGGATGATTTAACAGTCACGGGTGCTTTGTCGATTCAGGGCAACAGCGCTGTCAATCGTATTTTGTTCCATTCTGGTACAGCCGGGACGACGCGGGCAATCAGCGCCGGGTCAATCGGCACGCTTGCCAATGTGGATTTCCGAGATATAAATGCCAATGGTGCGGCAATCCCGTGGACTGGGACGAGTCTTGGTGATTGTGAAGGGAATAGCGATATTACACTGAATACCCCGACCACCCGCTATTGGGTGAATGGAGATGGTACGTGGTCAGATACTGCCCAGTGGTCAACGTCGTCGGGTGGTTCCAGCGGTGCCAGTGTGCCGTTACCGCAGGATAACGTAATCTTTGATAGTAATAGCGGGATGACCGGCTTTGAGAATGTCACGATTGATATGGGGCGTTTGGGGAAGGACATAACGCTTTCGACAAGCGGAGGATTTACTATAGATTTGGCGCAAGCGTTTAATGAGATAGAGATTTATGGATCACTACTTGTCACACAAACGCCGAATTTCGGCCCGTCGTTTTTTGTAAACTTAGACTTTGTGGGGAGGGGAAGTAATACAATTTCCGTGCCAGCTGATTTCTACCTAACTGGATTTCTGCTTGTCGGTTCAACTAGTAATACCGGCGGTACGGTGACAGCAAACAGTGATTTTAAGTCAGTTGGTTTTGATTTATATGGCGGCACATTCAACCTAAATGGTTACACTTGGACAGTAGACGCCGGTGCGTTTTCCATCGACGGAGGGGTATTTAACTGTGGGTCGGGGATAATTGTTATTGATCATTCTGCTAGTGGTATTGGAAACTTTACATACGGCGCTGGTACGTTTAACCGGGACACGGGTACGATTTGGTGTAAGGCTGGAACATCGGGAGAAATAAATTTTGTCGGCGGTAACCAGTCGTATTATCGTCTAAAGATTACCGGTGATACACAAATCTATGCACAAAACACCTTTTACATTTTGGAGATTGACGCACCGGCAAAAACTATTAAATTCCCGGCTGGCGACACACAAACGATAGAATCGAATATGCTTGGTGGTGGAAATGTAACCGATAACGCGATTTTACAATCATCAGCACCTGGAAATCCGTGGTATCTCACAAAATCAAGTGGCATTATCCTTGTCGAATACGTCACGTTAAGTGATTCACATGTTTCAGGTGGCGCGTCATGGCGGGCTGGTCAATCGGTAGATGATGGTGGTAATGACGGCTGGTCGTTTATCATCTCAAAAGTGCTGACTGAAACAATTACGATCACCGCGACAATCAGAAATGGCGGGAGGAAGATCATCGCCGATACGATGACGCTCTTAGATACACTTACGAGATCAGCACGGAAGATACTCATTGATGTGTCGTCGATTATAGACGTATTTGCGATCATCAACTACCACATCACGCTGTATGAAACAATCGTCGTGAATGAAATTTTTAGCCGTACTGTACGATACACAAAGGCCATAGCAGACACAATCGGAATGTCAGAAATCTTTACACGCGTCGGCTGGCGCACAATTAGATTGCTCGATCAGTTGAAAATACGGGAATTGCCACGGCTGGCCTTAAACGGCATTGTGACGGCTTTCTGGTCGCGCGTGGCCAAGGATCAGGGAACGATGACCAAGGTGGCTAAGGACGACGGATCAGGCTATACAAAGGTCGCAAAAGACGGGGGCGGGGCCACACTGGTTGCTAAAGACACGCCTGACTGGACTCTACAAAATAAGGATTACTAAGATGAACAATGACACACAACCCGGCTGTGGCGAATGCTGTCACTCCGTACCGGTTATTCCCGATGAAGAAGTGCAGCCGATTCTTGACCGGTTGCGTGAAAAGCATGGCCGTGAATTTTCGTTTGATGAGGTCTTTCGCCGGACGCCTGACGGCAGAATATTCACAAAGACAAACGACACATTGATTGAGCCGACTCGAGACTTGCCGCAAGGCAGTATCGTTGTGCGTCGTTGCAAACTATTTACCGAAGACGGAAGGTGTGACGTTTATGGCGTTCATCCAAAGATTTGCAAGGAGTATGATTGCCCGAATTGTCCGCCACCGTCATGGCCCACGTAACCACAAGACCACTTGTTACAGCAAATAGCGGGTATGTTCAAAAGCGCGTCGGATTAACAACTACGTATGTTTTAGGCGGTACGGGAGCGTCAAATTGTATTTGTGGTCAGAATTGGAACGCGATACCTGTTAAATATGACAGTGCATTTTTCCAATATGATTCTTCGGTAATTGAAGATGACGCAGAAGTTACTTTTGTTGAGTGGAGTTCAGTTTTAGCTTTAGCCCAACCGTCAGGAGCGCCCCAACTTGAACAGGAAGATATTTTTATAGGTGATATTATCGGTGCTGCTTTAAACGGAAATTCTGGTGAATTTAATGGCGGCACATACATGACTTCCCGTAATGGTTTTACTGACGGTGAATTTATTGATCTTAGCGAGCTTGAGGAAGACCCCACAATTTATGTCAGTCTCACCGGAACCACAGATATTAAAGTCGCAGATAACAGCACAAAAGGAACGGGCAGTAATTCATGGGGTACAAATTTTAATGCAGTCAAAACACAATGCCAGCTTCGTATTACATATCGCAGAGACATATTAAAATCTATTACCGAGACGATTACGCTCAATCCGATCATCGTCAAAGAGGGAGGGAAGATATTTATTAACACGATCGGTGTTGCTGACTTCCTACGGAGAAACCCGAAGAAGGTGTTTATTGAGGTGACGAGCATTGCCGAGGTGATCAGGAAGGTAACACACCGGACACTGGCAGAGGCCGCAACAGTTCTCGATACAATCACCCGTGGTTATCGTATCATTCGCAGTGAGGGTATTTCGATCGCTGATACGCTCTTGAAGGTTCTCGGGAAGCTATTTAATGAGTCTTTAACGATTTCCGATCAGATCGTTAAAAGTGGCCGTAAAATACTGCTGGAGACCCAAACCATTCTTGATACGATAAAAGTACCAATAAAACTCACAATAAGTGAATTATTGACCATCGTAGACGCGCTACAGCGCGGTATGGCGCGTTTTATGTCTGAAACGATGAATGTATCAGATACCCTAGTGAAATCAGCAGGCAAGTCATTCAGAGAGGTTATGCACATATTCGACACAGTACGGCTTCATTTTAACGGTATTTTTACAAATCTGTGGACACGCAGGGGAAAAGATCGGGACGACAATTGGAGAAAGCAGCCGAAAGACCTATAATGTAATCAGCTTACTTGATCAGAAAAACTTTATGCCAAGCCAAAACGACATTGAGAGGTTAAAAACGGCCATTTTGCCATTTGATCCAATGGCGATCCATCGTTTCACTCAAGGCTTTGGTGAGAATCCACAGATTTATGGCCAGTTCGGTATGAAGGGCCACAACGGGATTGATTTTGGCATGGGCGTCGGAACGAATTTATTGTTTGTTGATCCCGGTGACGTGATTGAGGTTGGCGATCAGGGTGGCATGGGATATGGCAAATTCGTACGTCAGCTGACATTCTTGGGCGAGCAACACATCTTTGCACATCTAAGCCGTATCGAAGTCTCGAAAGGACAGCGCGTGCAACGATTCGGCGTGCCGGGAAAAAGCGGTAACTCGGGGTTTTCAACCGGCCCCCACCTACACTTTGGTATCAGGCCAAAGAATTTCAATTATGGAAATGGATATTTGGGGTATGTCGATCCTATCCCACGCTTACAAACTATTTACAAGGAGTTAAACACCATGCCAGACAACAGCGACATTGAGGGCTGGGGAGTTGTGCAGAACCCCGGGGGAGCGCGAGGGTTTTTCAAGGGCGGGAAATTGCATAATTTCTCGA
>QXGG01086256.1_pt1 | contig 16761 bp, 13 predicted proteins | sample 1982491 | NCBI WGS metagenome assembly QXGG01 (sample SAMN09924614, study PRJNA488089) | Wastewater metagenome, whole genome shotgun sequencing project. | isolation source: South African research farm wastewater | place: South Africa: Irene, Agricultural Research Council, Animal Production... | reverse complement strand
CCATTAAAATGCCCTGGCCGATGTTTACCTTCCATAACCTGATCCAAAGGAGAGTAATCAAACTCACGCGTATCAGGCTCAGGATACATTTCTGAATCTGAGGGTGCAAACACAATGTCTACTCCATTTTCTTGAAGCAAATGGCAGTCTTTTTCGAGTGACCTAGGATAAGTCAACAGATCATTTATATTGTTGAACTGAGTAGGATTTACGAAGACACTGACTACAGTTATGTCGTTTTGTGTTACACTATTGCTAACTAAGAACACATGGCCTTGATGCAAAGATCCCATAGTAGGAACTAGCCCAACAGTCTTGTTACTATCCCTACAAGCCTGTAGCTCAGCCTGTAGATCCTTAATGGTATGAATCAGTTTCATAATTAAAAGAGCATTAACTATATATTTGGGTGCAAAATAACAGATTATTTATCGAAATAAAGAAACTTATACACAATTATTTAAAAGATTCGTTTCCAAAGACTCAAACTAAATAAAAGAACCTTACATTGGTAAGATTTACAATTATAGCAAGTTAGCATTTTCATTAGTTCCGTTTTTTTCGTATCTTTGTTTTATAATTGAGAACAATTGTAAAAATGACAAAGGCGAACAAAATTTTATTTATTACACAGGAGATCTCTCCTTTTGTACCCAAATCAGAAATGTCTGTTATGGGCAAGGGATTGCCTCAGGCAATTCAAGAAAAAGGAAGAGAAATTAGAATATTCATGCCCAAATGGGGAATAATCAATGAACGTAGAAATCAACTACATGAAGTGATTAGACTTTCAGGGATGAATCTTATTATCAACGATACTGACCACCCTTTAATTATAAAGGTAGCATCTGTTCAGCCAGCTAGAATGCAAGTTTACTTTATCGATAACGAAGAGTTTTTCAAAAAACGCAAGCTGACTAAAGACAAAGAGGGTAAAGAGTATACCGATAATGACGCTCGCGCTATTTTCTATGCAAGAGGTGTTCTCGAAACTGTAAAGAAATTACGCTGGTGCCCTGAAATAGTTCACTGCCACGGCTGGATGAGTGCTTTAGCACCATTATACATAAAAAAAGCATTTAGAGAAGAACCTTCTTTTAGAGATTCTAAGATTGTATTCTCTATCTATGAAGAAGAGTTTAAAGAGAGTTTCGATGCTGACTTCAAAGAGAAGCTAATGCTTCAAGGTATTGACAAAGAAGATTTAAAATCACTTGGTGAAGGTCCAGTTAATTATGTTTCATTAATGAAGTTTGCAATAGACCAATCTGACGGCATTGTTCAGAATAGTCCGAATGTGAATGCTGAAGTAATGGAATATGCACGCCAATCTGGCAAACTAGTACTCGAATATCAAGAAGATTTTGATGCTTTCTCAGAATCTTGTAATAGCTTCTACGACAAAGTTTGGGAGTCTGAAACAAAGTAAAAACATATCAGATAATACAATAATGAAAGTAAAGTATCTATGGGCTATTCTTATAGCCCTTTCTTTCTTTGGATGTGATGACAGCACAGGTTCATTAGGTCTGGGGATTCTTCCTGACAAAGATAAAATAGAAATAATATCTAAGAACTACGACACGTCTACTAAATCCATCCTATCTGGTCCTGTCTATGCAAGGACAGATATAGCATATCTAGGTAGATATAACGATAAAGATTTCGGCTCTTTTGAAGCTAGTTTCATGACTCAACTAAACTGTTTAGATAGTTTAGTCTTTCCTGAGGTTTACGATCGTGAAACGAAGAAAGGACTTCTAGTAAAAGATGAAACACATTCTACTGAAATCATACTTGCTTACACTACCTTCTTTGGAGACTCTATTGTTCCCAACCACGTAAATATATACAAGCTAGACGAGTTCATTGAAGAGAGTAGCGAGATACATTACACTAATATTGATCCCTATGCCTATTTTAATAAATCAAAAGGGGCTTTAGGCCAAGCAACATTCACTGCAGCTAACCTAAGTGTTTCTCAGGAAATAAAAAATAGTCCATATTACAAGCCAACCATAAAAATCTCCCTACCCAAAGAAGTAGGAGAAGATATACTCAAAAAGAATCGAGAACATAAAGAGTATTTCTACAATAACGATATATTCCAGAAGGAAGTATTTAAAGGGATATACGCAGAAGTAGACCAAGGCCGAGGAACAATATTATATCTTGATCATGTTGCGTTAAATGTTAGCTTTGAACGTTACGTATTAGATGAAAAGACTAATGAGATTCTCCAAACTTACGATAAGAAAGACTCTACAACTATTTCGATGATTAGCTTCGTAAATACCAAAGAGGTCTTCCAACTCAATCGATTCCAAAATGACCAAGCAGTATTAGATGCTAAAGTTGCTGAGAATAAGCATACTTACATTAAATCACCTGCAGGTATATTTACTGAAATAGCTTTACCAATAGATGAAATCAAGAACGACGACGAAATCAAGAATGATACAATCAATTCGGTAAAACTACAGTTTGATAGCTATGTCAATGAAGATAAAGGGGTATTTACCATGAAAAAACCTCAGAATCTACTAATGATTCGAAAAAGTGAGATTAAGAGCTTCTTTGAAGAAAATAAGGTTACTGACAATATTACATCATACATAGCCCAAATTAACAATAACGGACAATATATATTTCCTAATATCTCTAGGCTTATCAACACATTGAGTGATGAAAAAGCAGCAGCAGAAAGTAAAGAGTTAGCGGAAGATTGGAATCACATGGTTCTTATTCCTGTAATCCTCGATATAACCAAAGAACAAGACATGTATGGTCAGGAAGCACAAGTAATAATAAAAATCAGACATAGTTTAAGACCTGAATATGCCAAACTTAAAGGTGGCATGCTTGGTGATAAGATTAAGCTTGACATGATCTTTACTTCGTTTAATGATCCATCATTTGGACCTCATTAAAATCTAGCTAATACAGACAATAGATACAAAGAAGAGGCGATCAGTTTAAATACTGATCGCCTCTTCTTTATTATAATTCTACAAGAGTTGTAGAATGCAATGATTAGTTATGCATTAGCAGCTCTAACTAAATGTTTGTCTAGGTAGAATAATCCGTGAGGACCTGCTTGTTTGATACGTGTTAATAGCTCTTCAGAAGTTGATTCTTCCTCAACTTGTTCACGCACGAAAGTGTATAAAAAGTCTTGACTAGCATAGTCTTTCTCTTCAATCGCAAGAGTCATAAGTTCGTTGATCGCCTCAGAAACATGGCATTCGTGTTTGTATACATTTTCGAAAACCTCTTCTACAGTACCCCAACCTTGAGGAACCACATCAAGCTTATCAACCAAAGCTACACCGTTACGAGTAATCAAGTATTCAGCAAATTGGTGAGCGTGCTCAGTTTCTTCGATAGATTGAGCTTTCAACCATGCAGCAAAACCTGAATAACCTTGGCTAGCCATATAAAATGACATTGATAAGTACAAGTTAGCAGACCAAAGTTCTTCTGTTATCTGCTCGTTAATTTTCTTTTCTAATTTCTGTGAAATTCTCATATCTCTATATTTTAAGTAAAAATCTATATTCTATATTGTCTATCAAGTAACAAGAATAGACACTGTTTTGTTTAGATAAATTCATCCGAAAAGTAAGAATTAGCTAAGGGACGACAGTTGTATTGAGAAGCCATCACCTCACCATAAGCCCCTGCCGATCGGATAGCAATCAAATCACCTCTAGAAACACGGTTCAAATCGACTGACTTTCCAAAAACGTCGGATGATTCACAAACAGGACCTACTACATCATACGATGATAGTGCTTCCTGAGAAGTAATATTTTCTATTTTATGAGCTGCCTGATATAATGCAGGACGAATTAAATCATTCATTCCTGCATCTAAAATGGCAAATTCCTTATTTACACCCTCCTTAACATAAAGAACTTTGCTAATCAGTGTCCCACATTGCCCAACAATGGAACGTCCCAACTCAAAATGAAGTGTTTGGTAGGGGCGCAAACGAAGATGTGTATCGTACACATCAAAATAAGCCTCAAAATCAGGGATACTTTGACGATTAGGGTGGTCATAATCAATCCCCAAACCACCACCTACATTAAGATTAGGAATACGAATGCCACGAGATTCAAGAGCATCCATGATTTCATTGATACGCATACACAATGCTCTAAAATCACTCATGTCAAGAATTTGTGATCCGATATGAAAGTGCAAACCAATAAATTCTATTGACTTAAGCTCCGTCAACACACCAAGAACCTTATCTAAATCTTGAAGTGCAATTCCAAACTTATTCTCAGCTTGCCCAGTTGCAATATTTGCATGAGTATTAGCCTTAACATTCGGGTTGATTCGTAGGCAAACACGCGCTACCTTACCCATAACTTGTGCTATTTCATCAATAACTCGAAGTTCTGCTATAGACTCTACATTAAAACAAAATATATTTAAGTCCAGACCGAGTTCTATTTCCCAATCGGCTTTACCAACTCCAGCAAAGACAATTTCTTGTGGAGAAAATCCTGCTAGGATTGCAGCACTAATCTCACCACCACTAACACAGTCGGCACCAAAACCATTATCTTTAATGATGGATAAGAGTTTAGGATTCACATTTGCTTTCATGGCATAATGTACTCGGAACTGTTCTTGCCCTTTAAGTTGCTGCTTAATAGCATCAAGAGTCTTTTGAAGTAAACCAGTATCGTAATAATAAAAAGGAGTACACAAGCTTGAGAATTGGTCTAATGGAAACTTTCCTTTCATAATGTACAAGTTTTAATAAAAAAGCGTTTTTAACATCCAACTAAGGAGAGGCTAAAAACGCTTCGTGCTGATTATTTGATTTTATTTAATCCCATTAAATAGCCCATCACTTAATTGTTGTAAAGCTCGAGCTTTGTCTGATTTGCGTATTAAAAAAGAGATATTGTAGTTACTACCTCCAAAGGATATCATACGAACAGGAATATTCTTCATAGAATCTAAGGCCTTAGCCTCAAATCCAACATTTTCCCAACGCAAGTCTCCAACCACACAAATGATACACATATCGTGATCTACAGTAACAGTTCCATATTTTTTGAGATCGTTCAAAATCTCATTTAGGTGTTTATTGTTATCAATAGTTACCGATACTCCTACCTCAGAGGTACAGATCATATCGATTGAAGTTTGGTAACTTTCAAAAATCTCAAATACCTTACGCAAAAATCCATGCGCAAGTAACATGCGACTAGACTTAATCTTAATTGCAGTAATATCTTCTTTAGCTGCTACAGCTTTGATTACACCCTCTTCAGATTCATTACTAACCAGTGTACCTGCAGCATTAGGATCCATAGTATTCAGAAGCCTTACTGGAATATTTGCATACTTAGCTGGCTGGATACATGTTGGATGCAATATTTTAGCACCGAAATAAGCCAACTCAGCAGCCTCTTCGAATTGCAGATGACGAACAGGTTTTGTTTTATCAACAATACGAGGGTCATTATTATGCATACCATCAATATCTGTCCAAATTTGAATTTCCTCAGCATTAACTGCGGCACCAATCAATGAAGCTGTGTAATCACTACCACCTCTTTGAAGGTTATCAATCTCACCATATGCATTGCGACAAATATAGCCTTGAGTAACAAACAAAGTAGCTTCATCATGAAGCTCTAGTTGGTTATGCAACTTATCTTTGATATATACAGGGTCAGGATCTGCATTCTTATCCGTACGCATAAATTCTAATGCAGGAAGTAATACAGACTTTACACCTTGTTCTTGTAGATAAAAATTCATCATAGCCGTAGAAATCAACTCTCCTTGTGCTAAAACCACTTTTTCCTCAAACAGCGTAAAGAGATCCTTTGTAAAAGAGCGAATGTAATCAAAATGCGATTTTATCAACTCCATCCCACGTTGCTTAAACTCTGGGGTAGAAAGTAACTCTTCAATATGTTTTCTATATTGAGCTTCTAATTGGTTAATAATCTCATTCGCACCTTCAGGATTTTTCTTATACAGATAATCCGAAATTTCCTCTAAGGTGTTGGTTGTACCAGACATAGCCGATAACACCACTATATTCTTATCACCATTAGTAATTAATTTGGCCACCTCTTTCATGCGAGAAGCACTACCTACAGAGGTCCCTCCAAACTTCATTATTTTCATTTCGCTACGCTATTAAAATGTTATATATTATTTATTTACAGTATATCGTAAGACTTTACTTCATATATACCTTTGAGGTAATATTTTGTAATGTCTGATTTTTTATCTGATAAACGGTTCCTTCATAATCATACACAGACTGCAAATTATGAGTTGCCATTATAACCAAAGTACCACCAGATGCTAAGTCAGACAATAGCTTAAAAATCGTTTTTCCTGTTAAAAAGTCAAGATTGCCAGTTGGCTCATCAACCAATATTATCGACGGATTGTTTAGCAACGCGCGAGCCAAAGCTACACGCTGCTGCTGGCCTCCAGAAAGCTCATCGGGAAACGACTCTAAACTATCCGTCTGATTTACCTGAGCTAAAACATTATTGATCTGACTATCAATCAAAAGTTTATCTTTCAAACCAGTACATTCTAATACCAATCTTAAATTGCTATAAACCGTCTGGTCAGAAAACAGTTTAAAATCTTGGTGAACAATGCCTAGCTTGCGCCTTAAAGATAGCCGATCTTTTGATTTAATCTCACATAGATTAAAATCAAGGATACGAGCTTCACCTTTGGATATAGGTATTTCGCTAAACATCGTTTGCAATAAAGTCGACTTACCCGAACCTACCTCACCTACTAAGTATACCAATTCACCTTTATTTAGGGCCAAATTGACATCTTGAAGCACCAAAGTATCATCTTGAAAGATATCAACTCCTTTATATTCAATAATAGGCTTGTTCATAGACTTTTAATTGATTGATTTTCTGCTCTACATAGTAGTATAAACAGGAATTCTAACCGTAACTACAAAGATATAATTTTATTCTAATTTTTAGGCAGAGTTTTTTAGAAATCCCACCTACCAAATTCAGCTACACTAACTCCCTAAAAAAGATATAACAGTATTTCACATAAGACTTTAAAGAACTTTCAGCTAAACCCTGTAAACTTAGAATTTATACAATGGGTTTTAAGAAATAACTATACAGCTATTTAAATATTAAGGGAGAAGCTATATAAATAACTTCTCCCTTATATTAAATTTCAATGATATGGATTCGATTTAGAAATAGAATGAGAATCCTAATTTTAAACCAAATGCTGTATAATCACTGTTTCTAAAGCTTAAATCCCAATAAATAGAGGGTTCAATTGTTACAGTTCTACTTAAGAAATAAGCATAACCACCTTCCATTATTAATGCAAAATCGTTTGACTTATCTTGTCCTTTATATTGTAAACTGCTTAATTTTAATCCAGCACCAGCAAAAATACCGATCTTATCAAAATAGTAACGACCTTTAGCCGCTAGTTTATACTTATCAACGGGACTTGACCAATCACCACCTAATTCGGCTAAGATGGCAATATTGTCTTTTATAAAATAACCTCCTCCTGCATCTAATCCAAAATGTCCTTTAGTTTGTTTGCTATACGACAAATCTAAACCTGTTAAACCAGCATTAACAAACCATTTACCTTGCTCAAATTGAGCACTAGCACTCATTGTAGCCACAAACAACAGGGCTATTAATAATAATTTTCTCATATTTTATCGTTTTGATTAGTACCTTCTTTTCGCTTTTGTGCTAATTGCTCTTTTTTTCTTAAAACCAACCAAAGAACATAAATGATCAGGTATGAAAAACCTATCGTAAGGTAATGTTCCATGGTATTTTCACGATCTAAGAAAAATAAAAAATAGATAGCAACTACTGTAGTATATATAAACAGAGCACCAGCAATGATGTTCGCTTTTCTAAGCTTTTTTTTCACTTTGTTTTATTATTACATTTTACGTAAAGATACAAAGCCCACGTTATATTCTATAATATTCACAACTAAAAGTGATATTTCTATCTATCTTTGTAATCATTACGAAATACCCCAAGCATGAAGAAATACATATTTATACTCATCATATTACTGCTAAGCTCATCCCTAAAGAGCAACACACACCCCAAACGAGAGGTTAGAGCTGCATGGATTACAACGGCATACAGACTAGATTGGCCACAAACACTTTCAATTTCGCCAGAAACGCGTAAAAAGCAACAAAAAGAGCTAATTCAACTTTTAGATATACTTAAAGCTGCCAACTTCAATACAGTAATATTTCAGGTTAGAGGTAGAGGAGATGCTAATTATCGATCAAAGTGGGAGCCTTCGAGTATGTCGTTAACAGGTAAAACAAATATAGATCCCGGCTATGATGCTCTCCAATTTGCTATAGAGGAATCGCATAAGCGTGGAATGGAGTGCCATGCATGGTTGGTAGCTATACCGAGTGGAAGTATTAAAACACACCAACAACTAGGAAAGGCCTCACCAATACACAAAGAGCCTAAAACTTTCATTAAATTTAAAGGAGGGTGGTACATTAACCCTGCCAGCCCTACGGCAAAAGACTATTTAGGTAGACTTGTCGAAGACATCACATCAAATTACGATGTTGACGGGATACATTTTGATTATTTAAGATACCCTGATGGAGCTCAAAAAAGCTTTCCCGACCAAAAGGAATTTAAAAAACTAGGTAACGGCAGAACTTTGGATCAATGGAGAAGAGATAATATTACTGAAATCTTAAGTCACTCCTACCACTTAGTGAAGAGCATCAAGCCGTGGGTAAAAGTGAGCAGTAGCCCTATTGGCAAACACAGTGATACCAATCGTTATTCAGCTCGAGGCTGGAATGCTTACGAAACGGTCTACCAAGATGTATTCAAGTGGTTGGAGTTAGGAATACAAGATCAAGTTTATCCTATGATGTATTTTCGAGGAAACAATTATTATCCTTTTGCACTCGACTGGTCTGAGCAAAGCAATGGACGACAAATCATATCTGGCCTAGGAATCTACTTTCTTGACCCCCGAGAAGGAAACTGGACTTCGGAAGAGATTCAAAGACAACTTTATTTCGTACGTCAGAATAACCTTGCCGGCCACGCGTTTTTTAGAGCAGAGTTCTTAGTTAACGATACACAAGGGGTATATACATCTCTAAAAAATATTTATTATAAATACCCAGCATTGATACCCCCAATGCCCTGGCTCGACCAAACGACTCCTCAAATGCCACAGAACCTAACACTCAAAATAACCGATGACTCTGCATTACTTAACTGGGAAATTAATAGCCAAGAGGACGAAGAGGTTAGTTTTGTTGTTTATAAGTCAGATAGTTTTCCTGTAGACACCAGTAAACCCGAAAATATTTTGGATATCTATGTCAAAGGAGTTCAGTATATTTATACTCCAGCCAACCCTATGCTTAAATACAGCTATTTTGCAGTCTCCACAATCGACAGGTTTGGTAACGAAAGTCAGGCTATTCAACTATCACCCACGCTTGACATTGCGACTCTGAAGTAACTGCTGAAAGCGAAAGATAACCCGATATAATTTTACCCTTTTCTAAAACAAGAGGGTATTTATTTTGCCTTTCAATGTGCATAGCCAAAGTCTCGCCTTGGGTCTTACTAAAGTCCACAGCAAAACGTCCTTGTTTACCCTCACGCACAAAGCGTTCATAGAAAAACCGTGCTACAACACCCATATTCATTCGCAGATTAACCTCAACACACGGATGAAGTTTAAAAGATTCATCCGTTGCCTTACAGACCATCATATCTACGCCTAAAACTCCACGATAACCTTGTCCGTAATGAGCAAGCAAGACTTTCATGAGTTGCTGACGAACTGAGAATAAAAATCCATCTTCAAAATATTCACGTTCAATGCGTAAACGAAACTCATCATCACTCAGCAAGTGATTGCCCAAGTAAACACCGTTATCGGTTGTTTTAAAATAAGAGTACCCTATAAAGCTGATTTGAGTCGAATCAACAAGTTCAAATTCCATGGCGAAGTCTTCAACACGCTCATAGATAGGCTCTGCGATGACGGATTTCTGTTGCTTAATTGTGTTATCAAACCAACTAAGGGAAGCTTTATCCAACCCATAGCGACACCATTTCAATCCTCGCCCACTCCCTGAGAATGGCGCTTTAAGCAAAAACCGATCTAAATCTATAGCTAAGCTTAATAGATCGTCTAGACTTATTAAGACTTGGGACTGCCCACAAAACGATGAATTGTGAGGTAAAGCATTTAGCAAGGATTTCATCCAAACCCTGCTGCTAAGATTTCTTATCATGTCAATCTGATCGACAGATTTTATCTTAGCCTCAGGAAAGCCTAAACGCTCAAATTTTCGTCTTACAGCTAAGTTCCACCCCCAAGGATAAAGCTGAAGGTCAAGCTTATCCGAGATAATCTCCGATTCAAGCAATAAGTGAACGTCTAAATCAAATATACTCTTTAGATAATCAAGATAAATTTTATCTACACTTTGGTCCACTAAGACGACTGAACCTCTTTGAGCATACCAAATAGGGAGCAAAGCCAAGTCTTTAGCCAACCACCGAATGGCTTGTGGTGACATAAAATTTGGATCATTATTGGCAAGAGCCAAATCAGTATCGGGATTGAAGTAATAGAGTCTTTGCATAATTAAGATTACAAAGGTATAGACTTTACAACAAACTCAATCCTGTGGGAATGATAATTTAATAAATAGAAGCTTTTTGAATATACCAGGCAATGAAAAACCAAAGGGTGGTTTAACCCCTGCGAGTAGGTCAGAGCAAACAAACCAAAGGATCGTTCAACTAAGCCATAATGCTGATTATAAATAAACTCAGCACCTACATACTCATCTGATTTCGAACAATTAATTAAAGAAGGACGCCCAGCAGTTCCAGTAACTCTTCTGATATGTTTACAAACCTATTTTTAAGCCCAAAACAATCTGAGTTAAATCTTATAATTTTGCTAACCCCACTTTGCAATATATAAAAATTAAAGTATATTTGCTTGTACGTAAATACACACATGGCATGGAATCATTCTATCGCACACACACCTATCTAATAGAGCACAACAATGCGCCCATCCGCAGAGACCTTATGGATGAGATCAATTGGCAAGATCGCCTAATTGGTATTAAAGGGACTCGAGGAGTGGGTAAAACTTCTTTTTTATTACAATATGCCAACGAGAAGTTTGGCTCTGATAGGTCATGTCTGTATATCAACATGAATAACTTCTATTTTTCAACCCATGGACTCCAAGAATTCGTTCAAGAATTCATCGCCCAAGGTGGAAAAGTATTACTCATTGACCAAGTCTTCAAATACGAAGACTGGAGCAAGGAGTTGAAGTTTTGTTACGACAATTTCCCCGAACTTAGAATTGTATTTACAGGCTCCTCAGTAATGCGCCTTAAAGCTGAAAATCCTGAGCTGAATAATATCGTTAAGAGCTATAATTTAAGAGGGTTTTCTTTCAGAGAATTCCTCAACTACCAAACAGGAATGAATTTTCAGGCATTAACCTTAAAAGACATACTGACTTCCCATGTAGAAATAAGCAAAACAATACTATCCAAAGTACAACCACTAAGATATTTACAAGACTATATTCATCACGGTTTTTATCCTTTTTTTCTTGAGAAACGAAACTTCTCTGAAAACTTATTAAAGACCATGAATATGATGATAGAGGTCGACATCTTACTTATCAAACAGATAGAACTCAAATATTTATCAAAAATCAAACAGCTGCTATATGCTTTAGCTGTTGACGGGCCAAAAGCACCAAATGTGAGTCAACTGGCCAAAACTATTGATACATCTAGGGCTACTGTTATGAATTATATTAAGTACCTTGCCGACGCTAGATTGGTCAATTTGATCTATCCCTTAGGAGAGACATTTCCTAAAAAACCATCAAAAGTTATGATGCACAATACGAGTCTTATGTATTCTATTTACCCCATAAAGGTAGATGAGCAAGATATTATTGAGACATTTTTTGTAAATTGTGTTTGGAAAGATCATCTTGTAAATCAATCTACAAGACAGAAATCATACTTGATAGATGAAAAATCTACATTTAAGATATGTGCTGAAAAGCAAACGACCAAAATCAACTCAGAGATTACGTATGCAATACATAATTTAGAGTTGGGTCATGAAAACCAGATTCCGTTGTGGCTATTTGGTTTTTTGTATTAACTCAATTTTTTACTTAATTATATTAGTTATGACTAAACAGAAGAAATTCATTACTTGTGATGGGAATCAAGCTGCTGCGCATATTTCATATATGTTCACTGAGGTAGCTTCGATTTACCCCATTACTCCTTCTTCAACTATGGCTGAATATGTAGATGAATGGGCGGCTGCAGGTCGCAAAAACATCTTCGGAGAGACAGTTCTAGTACAAGAAATGCAATCAGAAGGTGGAGCTGCAGGTGCACTTCACGGTTCATTACAAGCAGGTGCTTTATCAACAACTTATACTGCATCTCAGGGATTATTATTGATGATTCCTAACATGTATAAGATTTCTGGTGAGCTGCTACCTTGCGTGTTCCATGTATCGGCACGTGCATTAGCAACACAAGCCCTATCTATCTTTGGTGACCACCAAGACGTTATGGCCGCTCGTCAAACAGGCTTTGCAATGCTAGTTCAGGGTTCTGTACAAGAAGTTATGGATATGGCTGCGGTATCTCACTTGGCTACTCTTACTTCTAGAGTTCCATTTATGAATATCTTTGACGGTTTCCGTACTTCTCACGAGATCCAAAAAATAGAATCTCTTGAAAACGAAGATCTTGCTGATCTTATCGATCAAGATGCTCTAAAAGAGTTCCGTGAAAGAGCTCTTAACCCACACGCTCCAGTAGCTCGTGGTATGGCTGAAAACCCAGACGTTTACTTCCAACACAGAGAAGCAGCTAATAGTTTCTACGATGCAGTTCCTGCTATTGTAGAAGATTACATGGACAAACTAACGGCTATTACTGGTCGTAAATATGGCTTGTTCAACTACTATGGTGCTGAAGATGCTGATCGCGTAATTATTGCGATGGGTTCTGTTACAGAAGCTATCCGTGAAACTATTGACCACCTAAACGCTCAAGGCGAAAAAGTAGGTCTAGTTGCAGTACACTTATACCGTCCTTTCTCAGCTAAACACTTCCTTTCTGCAGTTCCAAAAACAGTGAAGAGAATCGCTGTTCTTGATAGAACTAAAGAACCAGGTGCGACAGGCGAACCATTATATCTTGACGTTAAAGACTGCTTCTACGGCAAAGATAACGCTCCTGTTATCGTTGGTGGACGCTACGGTCTTTCATCTAAAGACACTACTCCTGCACAGATCCTTGCTGTATATGATAACTTGGCATTACCAATGCCTAAAAATCAATTTACTATTGGTATAGTTGATGACGTTACATTTACATCTCTTCCACAAGAAGAAGAAATCGCATTGGGTGGTGACAGTATCTACGAAGCTAAATTTTATGGTTTAGGTGCTGATGGTACTGTAGGTGCTAATAAGAATTCAGTGAAAATCATTGGTGACAACACCAATAAACACTGTCAAGCTTATTTCTCTTATGACTCTAAAAAATCAGGTGGTTTCACTTGTTCTCACCTTCGTTTTGGTAACGAACCAATCCGTTCAACTTATTTAGTAAATACACCAAACTTTGTGGCTTGTCACGTACAGGCTTATCTAAGAATGTATGATGTTACTAAAGGTTTAAAACAAAACGGAACATTCCTATTGAATACAATTTGGAGTGGAGAAGAACTAGTAAAACACTTACCAAATAAGATTAAACGCTTATTCGCTAAGCGTAATATTACTGTTTACTATATCAATGCAACTAAAATTGCTCAAGAAATTGGTCTAGGTAACCGTACAAATACAATCTTGCAATCAGCATTCTTCCGTATTACTAATGTTATCCCTGTTGATTTAGCTGTAGAGCAGATGAAGAAATTCATCGTGAAATCTTACGGATTAAAAGGTGAAGACATTGTAAACAAAAACTATGCTGCTGTTGATCGTGGAGGTGAATACGAAGTACTTCCTGTAGATCCATCATGGGCTAATCTTCCTGATGAAGCTGCTGAAACAAATAACGATCCTGCATTTATCAACGAAGTAGTTCGCCCGATTAATGCACAAGATGGAGACTTATTACCAGTTTCTACTTTCAAAGGTATTGAAGATGGTACATGGCAACAAGGTACTGCTGCTTACGAAAAACGTGGTGTAGCTGCATTTGTTCCAGAATGGAATCCTGAAAACTGTATCCAATGTAACAAGTGTGCTTATGTTTGTCCTCACGCTTCAATCCGTCCATTCCTATTGGATGAAGAAGAGCAAAAAGGTGCAGAATTCCCATCCCTTAAAGCAGTTGGTAAACAATTTGCAGGCATGACATTCCGTATCCAAGTAGATGCGTTAGACTGCTTAGGCTGTAGCAACTGTGCTGATGTTTGTCCAGGTAATCCTCGTAAGGGTGGTAAAGCTCTTGTGATGAAACCATTAGAATCTCAACTAAACCAAGTTCCAAACTGGGATTACTGTGTTGATAATGTTAAAACTAAACAACACCTAGTTGATGTTAGCTCTAATGTTAAAAACTCTCAGTTCGCAACTCCATTATTTGAGTTCTCTGGTGCTTGTTCTGGTTGTGGAGAAACTCCATATGTAAAACTATTGACTCAACTGTTTGGTGATCGCCAAATGGTAGCTAATGCTACAGGTTGTTCTTCAATTTACTCTGGTTCTGTTCCTTCTACACCATATACAACAAATGATCAAGGAAGAGGTCCAGCATGGGCTAACTCACTATTTGAAGATTTCTGTGAATTTGGTTTCGGTATGGAACTTGCAAACTCTAAAATGCGCGAACGCCTTCAAGATTTGATGGTTAAAGCTGCAGATTGCAACGACTGTTCTGACGAACTCAAAGGTCTATTCAATGAGTGGATTGAAAACAAAGAGGTAGCAGATAAAACTAAAGAACTATACGAACAAATCGTTCCTAAAGCTGAAGCTTGTGGATGTCTGATTTGCAAAGATATTCTTGCTCTAAAACAATATATCATCAAACGTTCACACTGGATTATTGGTGGTGACGGTGCATCGTATGATATTGGTTTTGGTGGACTTGACCACGTTATTGCAAGTGGTAAAGATATCAACATCATGGTACTTGATACAGAGGTTTACTCTAACACTGGTGGTCAGTCTTCAAAAGCAACACCACTAGGCGCTATTGCTAAATTTGCTGCATCTGGTAAGAGAGTTCGTAAGAAAGACCTTGGTATGATGGCTACAACTTACGGTTATGTATACGTTGCTCAAATTGCAATTGGTGCAAACCAAGCTCAAACACTTAGAGCTATTCGTGAGGCTGAAGCTTATCCAGGACCATCACTTATCATCGCTTATTCTCCTTGTATTAGCCACGGCCTAAAAGCTGGTATGGGTAAAACTCAAGAAGAACAAGACAGAGCTGTTGAGTGTGGATACTGGCACCTATGGAGATACAATCCACAGTTAGAAGCTGAAGGTAAGAATCCATTTATCCTTGATTCAAAAGAACCACAATGGGATAAATTCCATGATTTCCTAATGGGAGAAGTACGTTACTTATCTGTTAAAAAGCAATATCCTAACGAAGCAGAAGAATTATTTGCTGCTGCTCAAGATAATGCTAAATGGAGATACAATAACTATGCTCGCTTAGCCAACCAATCATGGGGAACTGAAGAAGCTGCTGCTGAGTAATTAAAGAATATTACTCAAAACATATAAGATAAGCGGGTGTGTCATAATTGGCACACCCGCTTCGTTTTTCAAGCTGTCTGGTTCAGCAAATATACTAGGTCTGAACTCATCTAGACGATTGAAGTAAGCTCATAAAGCGCAAGCAAAAAGGTCATAAGAATGTAAATTCTTATGACCTTTCTTGATAGGAAAACTAAGTACTAATATTAGTATGGACTTGCTAACTTTACCTGTACAAAGAGTTAAGGGATAAAAAACTATCTTTATCCAATGAAACAACGAAAAGTATACGACCGCGAGTTTAAAGAAAACGCAGTTAAGCTTAGCTATGAAAGAGATAACTTGAGTCAGTTTGCTAGTGAGCTAGGAATCTCCGTAAAGCAACTTTATAGTTGGCGTAGCCAATACAAGCTTAAAGGTTCTGAGAGCTTTCCAGGCAATGGTAATACAGCCGTTAATGAGGATGCTAAAGCATTAGCTCAAATCAAGAAAGAGTATGCTCGCCTACAACAAGAGCATGAGATTCTAAAAAAGGCTATGGGCATCATTTCCAGGAGCGATCTGTAATCTATCGATTCATAAACAAATATCGATCTAGATGGCGGATTGAAATGATGTGTCGAGTCTTAAAAGTATCTCGTAGCAGTTATTACTATTGGCTCAAAGAGCCTAGGAGTCAACGCAAAGAGCACGTGAAGATCTTAAAGGATAAGATTCAAACAGTTTATTTTAAAGCCAAAGGACGTTATGGTAGCCCACGTATCAAAGAAGAACTATGTAGGACAGGCACAGCAGTGTCAAGACCAACAGTAGCTAAATATATGAAGCAGATGGGTTTGAAAAGTAAATTAGCTCGTAAGTTCAGAGTCACCACAGACTCCAATCACAAGGAGCCAGTGGCTGATAATATCCTGAATCAAGACTTTT
>QXGG01132551.1_pt1 | contig 16776 bp, 20 predicted proteins | sample 1982491 | NCBI WGS metagenome assembly QXGG01 (sample SAMN09924614, study PRJNA488089) | Wastewater metagenome, whole genome shotgun sequencing project. | isolation source: South African research farm wastewater | place: South Africa: Irene, Agricultural Research Council, Animal Production... | reverse complement strand
TCTTGCTGGTAAAACTGCTCATACCGAACGGCCTGATCATCCGTAAGGATCCAGCGCGCCGAAAAATCCTCTGGCACCGCTGTAAAGTTGCGCCTCACCATCGTGCGCCCGTTTTGCATATCGGTGCGCAGCTGCGGATCGCGCGGTCTAAACACAATACCAAACTGTGGCGCGGGTAAATCTGCTGGCCATTTTATCATGATTACACCACCTGAAACTGAAAGCGATAATTAGCGCCACGGCCAATACGAATAAGTGCATTCCATACGCGATTATCAAGCAAGCGCTCGACGCCATATCGGTCGCGCTGCTGTCTATAGTGCAATTTACCGTCTTTTAAATACGCCATAATCACGCCACTTACCAGCGCTTGCGATGGCCTTATATCATCAAGAGCAACACGTACGTTTGCGATATTGCCAGCCAGCGCGGTTGTAACGTAGTCATTCAACGAAGCGTCATACCACAGCAGTTTAGCAGTACCCGCCTCAATAAACGCCACCACGGGCGCGCCGTTTTGGTCAAACGCTAGCGACACCTCTGTTATGCCATCGCCTGTGTAAATACGTACTGGCTGCGTATTCGGCGCTGATAGCTCAATCCAATCCTCGACAAAGTCCGCCACTGCCTCTGCTGTCCAAATCTGATATTCAAGCCCTTTGTTTGGGTCGCGCAGCGCTATAGGCCCTTCCATGTAATCAATTCTATCGGGAAAAACAGACGCCCTTGCACCGATAAATTGGCTCGGCATCGGCGTAGTCGATAGCGTGTTATCTGGCAGCATATTAAACCTCGACTACAGGAACATTTGAGAATTGCCAGTATTCTTCGATGTCAAGAATCTGCGTGTTGTTTTTAACTATTGGTGGGTCTAGTTGCCAGATGTGGTTTGCTCCATAGTTGTTTGATCCAAAAAACTCTGTTGAGCGGTTTAGAGTGTTGATGTTAAATCGTCTTGCGTTACCCTCTGTAGTGCTTAAACTAACTCTTCCCGCAAAAGACTCAGAAGTAAATCCATCTGTTATATGTATGCTGTCACCAGCCGCGGCGCTTGCTGGGCTATGTCTCAAAAAATTAACAGACATAGCGCTCCCTAAAGGCTTTAACTTAAATACAGCAGTAGTTGGCGGCAACCCTTCGACAGACATTTGCTGTGGCGGTAATTCCATCGGATACGTTACTTGGATCGTATAGTAAATCGTAACGATCTCGATCGCAGAAACAGGCACGCCCTCAACTTCTCCCGCTGAGTTTTTTGTAGGTGTATAAGTTAGCGTTGTGTTGTTGTTACGCCCGAGCCCAAGCTCACTCAAAACCCAAGGCACACCACGCGCTGCAACAGTAATGCTTCGAGTGCGAGTAAATGTACATGTTTCAGGCGTTATTGTTAGCTCCTGCGCTGTTGCTGTTTCAGTGTAGTCAGTACCTCCAATCCCAACATACTGAGCCATAGCGGTCACGTTTTTATGGTCACCACCATGCACACCAGACCCGTAGATAATGCGATTAGGCCAATACACTGATTTAACAGCATACCCACTTAAATAATTAATCCCCGCATTAGTCCATACGTTATTAAACACCCCTGTGTCGTGCGTAACTTCACCTGTCACACTGCATGTTTTAACAATCCTAGCCTGCCCGCCTACACCGCATGGTATTTTAAGACTCATGATAAACTCCGTTAACTAAGACAACTGGCGCTGTAATCTGCGCAGTAAAGCCTGATTTTTTATCAAGCGGCGGATCAAAGTGCATCATAACCGCGATTTGTGTCGCAGCATTGCCGGCTCTAGCAAGCGCAATGCCGCCCTCAAGATTGCCGTCACCTGTGCCAAGGTTTAGTCGGTATTCACCGCCAAACCACGACCCATTGGGCGCCGCAACGCCGCCTACGGGCGATAATCCAGCAGCCGGAATGCCCTGCCCTGCTGCCCACAACCTGCTATTAGTCGTCTGCGGCAATCTCGCTGCAACGCTCTGACCAGCATACAGTGGCACAGTGGTAACGGTTGTCTGTACGCCCGACACGTCTTTAACGTCTGTTCGACTGAGCGGTAAGCTGAACTGCACAGTGTAATAAGTCCGCAGCTGCTCGCCTGCCTCAACCGCCACAGCTGTGGGCTGCCACAGCGCATCGCGAATTAGCGCGTACGTCTGCAGCTGGTTAATACTGTTGTTGTGGATACCCATCTCTGAGTAGTTTTGACTCTCCGTTTCAATCGGGAACGTCACTGCAAGCGTATGGTCAGACCGCATAACGCCTGCAACCTCATCGATCACATTTGACTCTGAATACGAATAACTGCCCGACTGCGAGCGCGCATATGCTGCTAGAGATGTGATATTGCCAGCTTGTGCGCGTGAGCCTGAGCCAAGCGCAAGATGACTGCCAAGATTGCCAGACGCCCACGACTGCAAGCCATAGTCTGTCATAATGTTGTTAAATGTTTGCGAGCGAACAACCTCGCCACCCCGCAAGACCTCCGCTGTGATTTTAGACGCAACACTGCTAAATACTTTCAATTGTAGCTCCTACATCGTAATGACCTGCAGCTGACTCTGGGTTTACGTTTGTATCAATAACTGCCCTGCTGAGCTTGGCTGCAAGTGTGATACCCGTTAACCCAGCTGTCTCGCTTGTCGGCTGCCTGTGCTCTCCGTACTCGACAACAGTTTGCAGTTTTGCAGCGAGCGTAATTCCTGTTAGTCCTGCTGCCTCGCTCAATGGCTGGCTGTACTCGCCATACTCAACCGTATTTATAAGTCTCGCAGCAAGTGTAATACCGCTCAGTCCAGCGCTGCTTATTCCTTTAGCTTCTGGAATCTCTTTAATCTCAACGCCAACATCATAATAACCTGCCGCCAAATCATAGCGCTCAATAGCATAAGGCCGTGACGTAAGTATAACCTGATCGGGGCCTAAGTCGTCTTCAAGATAGACTCTGTTGTCCATGTTCACCGCTTGAAACTCAACGCGCCCATCGCCTGCTGGTCGCACTTCCGTAATCAGCGCCTCGTGCACAATCTGCGTTCGGCTACCGATATAAACCACGGTAGCGCGATTTGGATCTGGGGTCACTTGAGCATCAGCGGGTATCGCAACCAGCGTAACGTCATGCCCCGATATTGACGCGATTGCAATTGGCGCCGTTGCTGTACCATCCTGCCTGCGGATCATCGCGATAGCGCCGCCCGTTGGCACCTGAATTGGCTCTGATAAAGTCAACGTCAACCCGTCAACAGCCAGCACAAATGCCGATTGCCCGTACTCTGGTATGCCGTCCTGCAGGCCTATATAGTCCATGTAATAGCTGTTCATCGCAGCCATTTCCGTGCCGCCTTTGTATGCCGTGCGGCGATACGCTGCAATGCGACGTCTACGCGCCGCAATACGCCATGCGCGCGTTCGATCAGTCACGCCTGCGGCTTTGATAACTTCTACGCGCCTGCCTTCATCGCCAATTAAGCGGTACGGCTCTGTCAGTGTGCGACCTGTTGCGTAGTCGATGTATTCAATATCAACGCCGTCAATATCGTCTGGCATAACGGTCTGCGTAGACTCGACAATCTCACCGCCTGCGCGAAGTTCTTGGGGGCTATAAATGCGACTCGGCGTGCCTAGTCTGTACGCATCACGCGCTGCTGATATTTTTCCATTGCGCAATGTTAGCTCTGCAAAGCCAGCGCCTAGGCAACTGTTAGCTACTGCCTTTAACGTACTGCTAGCACTAACTGCAAGGTCGAACGTATCACGCCGCTCTTGCCATATTTTGTGCAGCGCTGTAATTGTTGGCATGTCGATCAAGTCACGACCATAACCGACTGAGTTCATCATGTGCACAAAAAACGGCGCAATATCACGCGTCGGCTCTTTGGTAGCTGGGTCTTCAATGGTCGGTAAAATACGTCGCGCGCGAACGCTAAACTTGTTGTCAACGCCGCCCGAAACTTTATCACCCGAGCGCAAACGGACGTGCGCAAGGGTAAGGTTTGGGTAGCGTGTCGGTGCGCCAATTATGCGACTGCGTAGGCCTGTCCATTGCTGCTGATCTGAGGAGCGTGCGCTGGTCGATGCCGCTCTGTGTGCGCGGACTCGCACCTCTACTCGTGATGCTCCGTGCTCGATCCTGTATGTAAACCCGATCTGATCTGCAGTTGATTGCCGGTTACTAAAGCTGCGTGATTGCCATGTAGTATCTCCAATTTCGCGCCACTGGATTACACCGCCTGCCGAGCGCGAGCGAATCTTCCCTTTTTTGCTGTAGCTGATAAGTCCTTGCGGATAAAAAATACCCACCTCAAAGCAGTCTGATTTCTCGCTGCTCGGCGCTGCTGCAAATGGCCCAATCCACCCACCCTGAATTGACCCACTATCAAGCTCGACGCTACTGCTAGATAGCACGCCAGATGGAAACCCGCTCCAAAACTCAACGTCAGGCGGCGATACTTTTACAGCGTTTCCGGTCACCTCGATTATTGCGTACAGCATACCTGCACGACCAGCTGCTGCGATTTCTGAGCCGCTACCGAAGTTTTCGCCAGCAACTGTGTAGGTCGCACCCTTAGCCGCTGCTGTTGCTACGCCAGCTGTATATGTAACGCTGCCCAGTAACGTTGCAACATCGCCAGTTAGCGAGAATACGCCACCGGTAAATGGCTCAAGCTGATACAGCTCAATGCGACCACTTGAGTTTCTTGCGCGCACTGGTGAGCCGTTTAACTGTGCATTTATCGCGCTTATAATGCCGTCAATGCTTACTACTGCGGTGCTTAAAACGACCGTATATGTGATCGAGTTTAGCGTGATATTTAGCGTCGCTGGCGTGACGTCAAAGTCATATCGGCTCGGCGCTGATCCACCTGTTGCGAGAGCTGCTGAGCCTACACTAGCGCCCGTGCCACCTGTAATACCAGTGACAATATAGTCACCTTCACGCTCGCCAGTTAGCTCGATTTCATCACCCGTTGATATATCCAGCGTATCAAGCACCGCTGAGCGTAGAGTGTTGCCGCTAAACTCGATCAAGTGCTCAGCCTCAGCGCGCAGTAATGTTCCGGCTTCCCACGGTGGCGGCACTGTTCCTGTGATGTTTTGGCCGGTGAATGTAAACGACTGCGACGGCCACACGCGTGCCACGTTTACAGCAGGACCGAGCGTCATACCGGCACCGCCAAATGTAGTAAAACCTACCTCCTCTGGTGTGTGCCACCACGCTGCTAGGTCTGCGGGTATTTCCTCGTTCGGCTGGAAAACAGTAACTTGCGCATCATTCCCGTAGGTCGGTAGTGACGTGTCGCCGATCCACATTTGCGACTTGTCTGTTTGATATTCGCCCACGCCAATGCACACAAGTGAATCAACCCATTGCTGAGTGCGGTTAACGTAGTAACGCCGCGGTGGTGTAATGTAGTCGGGATAAGTGATTGGACTTCCCGCAATTTCTGGTATCGGATCGCTCCATTTTACCTGGTTTGCAAGCGCTGCAGGATCATCAAGCGTTTTGCCGCGCGTCTGAGTAGCAGGTGTACCTGCTTTCATTGAGCGCATCGTCATAACTGTAACAACAAGCGCTATCACAACGGAAATGACAGCAATCACAGCAGAGGCGCGCGGCTCAATGTAAATATCCAGCTCATCAGTAGCGCAGATAAACGTCAGCGCCCACTCTGATTGCTCGACTTTCTGGTCATTCAACACAATAGTTGGGTGCGAATCAGTGGCGTCAGCGCTGTATGCGCCATTAGTCGCTTCGATCAACCACTGCTCGATAGATTGCCGCTGAGTTATTTTGTGAGTCTCTAGCGGCTCACCTTCTAATCTGCTCGGATATACACGGATCGTCATAGTATTTTATTGTCCGTAGGAAGTTCTCTTCCAAGAATCTTGATAGTGGCCACAGTCTAGCATTTTGCTCTGGATTTATCTCAAGCACATGCAAGCCCAAGCCCGTGCGCTGCATATCGTGAACAACCAGAGCAACGTGCCTACATAGGTGCTTCTTGTGCAGCACGGCAATAAAGCAGCCAGGCACGGGCTCAGTTAGCTCCCGCATAGTGTCAGTCTGTATTTTATAGCGCTCAGTAAACCCAACTGGATCGTGTCGATACTCGCCACCGTGACTGCCCAGCAGCTTGCGCCCGTACAGCTCGACACGCGCTGATCGCGTCAAGCTCCAGCAGTCGTGCATCTCGCGGCCATCATCAGTCAGCTCACCTCTAGCACCGTCTTTGTAAACAGCAGTAAGGTATTTAGTAATCATTGCTGATACCTCAAACATGGCGCTGTTATTGAGTTATACAGCATTCGCGGCCACCGCATATCAATCAAGTCAAACAGCCCTGCGGTGATCTCAACATGATTATTTTTAGCCGAAAAGTTGCGCATGATTAAATAGTACGGCTGGTCAGCAGGCTCGCTAAGATCGCTGTACAAGTAGGCGCGCACCGTTACGTTAACCTGTTTCTGCTGTGCTTCTGCCTGCCTTAGCAGTCTTGTGGCTTCTGGTCGCACACCGTCAAGCGCAAGTGTTAGATTCTGCGCGCCCGTGGCGTCACGCTTCGGAAGCGTCACGGCAAGGCCGCTAGGTTGCGCATCAAGCGTGCGCCCGTCTTCTGTGATAACTGTATGCCCGACAAAATCAGCGACCAGAACAATCCTGTCAGGCCACGCCTCCGACCATAGCTCGATAACTGTTAGCTGCACATCACCGCCGGTCATGTAGTTTTGCTGCAGTAGCTGGCTCATTATCTACCCTGCGCCGTTAATCCGAATTTGTTTTGTATCACACTTGCTGCCTGACCATCGCCCATTATATTGGATACGAATATATCAATCACACGCTGATCATCCTGCTGAGTCTCGTTAACCTGCCCTGCGCGACTTGCGTCCTCGTTGATATTTACAACAACGCCGCCAGATGACTGCCCTTTTGTGTGGTCTATCACAGTCTCTCGTGGGTGCATCATCGCTAAGAACCCACCTTTACCATCTAAGCCTCCTGCACGCGCACCATCACCAGTGTAACCACCACCGTCAAAGGACGGCATGTTAATACTACCAATCGCAGAGGCCTGCGCAACCTGAGCGGCAGCAGCCACAGCACCAGCAGCCGGGGCAAGAGCCGGCCCAACAACCGGAATACCCACGGTCGCAGCGTATGCGTCAGAGTACGCCTTTGGCGCGTTAATCAACGCCTTGTTGATTGCATAGGCTTTTTCAACCAAGAATGCTGCCTTGTAAAGCTTTGAGTTTTCGCCGAAAAACGCTCTCGTAACACTAGCTAGATTACCGAAAAACTCTTCACCAGCTGCCATTCTTGCTTGCTGTCGCGCTTGTTCAATATGCGCAAGCTGATCCTCGTGCTCTTGTTTTAACGCTAACTCTTGCTCGTCCCACTGAGCGCTTAAATCAGATCGCTCAGCGCGGAATTGCTCGAGCATGGATAGCTGCGCTGTGTACCACTCTTGCAGCTGCTCTTGCGCTTCATCAATCTTATTCAGCTCGCCAAGTGGTCCGCCAACCTCGGGCGCTAAACCGCCGTACGATGGTGCTTCTTGCATCGCAGCAGCAGCAGCGCGTGAGTAGTCCTGTTGACTTGCACCGTTGATCGCATCAAGCACCGCCAAGCGTTCGCGCAGCTGGTCAGTCAGGCGCTCCTCGTCTGTGCGCAAGCCCTGCACTAGACGTAAATAGTTATCCTGTTTTTCCTTTTGCTGCTCGAAACCTTCCACTGTATCGAGCAGTGACTTAGCGTAAGCAAGCTGCGCATCAGTCGCGCCCATTACGCTCAGATCGTACAGCTTGACCTCGTTAGCAGCCATGCCCCACACGATCGCGGCACGCTCTAGCGCGGTGATTTCTTTTGCAATTGGATCGTCTTTTCCTTTTAGACTTTCCACAGCCTCGCTTATCTCGTTTACGCTATCCGCCACGTCAGTCGCAGCCCCGGCAAGCTTTTTGCTGCTCCTCGTGGTTTCCTCTGTTTTTCGACCAACCTCCGCAAACATTTCTGCGTAAACATCAGATATGCCTGCAATCTCTGTTTTTAGCTCAGTGCGCAGCTGTGTGATCGTTGCTTTGTGTTGCGTAGCGGTAGCGCCGCGCAGCTTGTCCCAATCTTTCTCTGCGCCTGTTATCAGTCCGTCAAGGCCTAAAAACTTGAGCGTTTCTCTGCCAAGGCCGTCAAGCCACTGGAAAAAATCGACAATGTAGCCGCGCGCTGCATCAATTGGGTTTGAAATATAAAACTTGATATTCTCGCCCATAATGCGGAATTCGCCAGCTATGCGCACTGCGATCTGGTGCAAGCCAGACATGAGCGCAATACCGACCTTTTCTACAATCTCGAACTCTTTGCGCAGATACGTGCCAATTTCCCAGCCGGCGAACGCAGCAGCGGCCAAGCTGAGCGCTGTACGCATAGACAGTAGACGCTTAGTGGTCATCGCGACCTGTGTTGAGAATACGCGCAGCACGCCCGTGTAGGCAGCAGTCGCAGCGGACGCCAACGCCTTTGCGGCGGGTATCGTGTAGACTGCCACCACGTAAGCGGCAATCAGCTTTGTAGCAAGCTTGACTGTATTAGCGATGGTCTCGATATTTTCGCCGAAGTAGCGAATAGCACTTGTAAGCGCCTGCACTAGCGAGCGAGCATCAGCGCTAAATGCCTTACCAATAGATATACGCAGCTCATTGGCTGCTGATCCGAGACTTGCAATATCGCCCTCCAGCGTATCGCGGATAATGTCTGCCATCTCTGCAGCTTCGCCGCCAACGTTTTTAAGCTCCTTTGACAGCTCTCGAACCTTGCTGCGCTGCTCGACAAGCGCAAGAATTGCAGGACCACCTTGGTCGCCGAAAATCTTCATTGCAGCTGCAGCGTCAAGACCGTTTTCCGCTAGCGTGTCGATAATATCAGCAAGATCATTTGTTTGCGGGTTAACGTCACTCAACGATATGCCGAGCGCCGCGATCGCTTCTGTAGATGCTTTGGTCGGATTAGCGAGACTAGACAGCACGCGCCTTAGACCTGTACCTGCTGAGCTACCCTGAATACCAGCATCGGATAGCGCGCCAATAGCTGCTGCAGAATCGCTCATGCTGATCTTAAGTGATGCCGCGATAGGTCCGACATAGCTCATTGCATCGCCAAGCTGCGAGACGTCTGTATTTGCGCGCGCGGTTGCCGCTGCAAGAGCATCAGACACACTCGCAGCATCCTCTGCTGCTATGCCGTAAGCGCTCATAATGTTAGATGCAACATCAGCGGCTGTGCCAAGGTCGAGTGATGCAGCAGTTGCAAGGTCTAGAACAGCCGGAATTGCAGCGATCGAGTCCCGGGTATTCCAGCCTGCACGCGCTAAAAACTCTAAGCCGCTACCAGCTTGACTTGCTGAAAACTCAGTCTCAGCACCCAGTTTTCTAGCAGTAGTTGTAAGCTGTTCAAACTCAGCGGCAGACGCACGACTAACAGCCTTAACGCGCACCATCTGCGCTTCAAATTCTGCGTATGTAGCAATAGATGATTTGAGCCCACCAACTAGCGCGCCTACACTAAACGCGGCTGCAAGCGCACCACCAGCTGCCCTTGCTGCACCCGCTAGCGCACTTACGCTGCTGCTTGCTTTGTTGCTTTGATTTGCCAGCTCATTGACTGACTTTGAGCTTGTTTTTGACTCAACGCCAAGCTTTGCACTTGACGCGCCAGCATCTTTAGATGAATCTTTTAGTCGGTTAAGCGAGGCAGCGGCTTTATCGACACCCTCAACGCCGTCAACTCTTAAACCAAGCGCCGCAATGTCAGCCATGTGCTACCTCATCATTTCTCTTGAGAATGTTTTGCTTTCGCCCTTTTCGTGACCTAGATATGCGTTATCTAGCGCCCGAATAATATGCAAAAACGTATCCTTGCTTATGCCTACGCGCTCCCCTGCATATTGCCGTATTGCTGAGCTTGGTATTGGGCCACCGTCCTTGCGCTCCGTGCATAGCTCTAAAAAGTCCCGCCATATCGCCCACTCAACATCGTGTAGCATTGGCGGCGTTAGCTCATCTGGTATCTCGACCTTGAAACGCCGGTAGTCTTCAATGACTTTACCGGCGTCAGGATTATCAAGATCCCACGCTAAGCGGGCCTTTAGTTTTTTACTGCTTGCTCCACAAAAGATTGCGACTCAGTGTCAACGCGCTTCGCAGCTTGCAGCACTAGCATAACGAACTTATCACCGCCTCGACTCGTTAAAAACTTAGTCGCCAGCTCTTTGCTGTACTCAACGGGCTCACCACTAGACGACAGGCCGCGCCAATCTTTTAGCACCACATCGGCCAAAACTTTCTGCATTACTTCTGCAAGCTGCTGATCGTTTAGTGGCTTGCCTTTATTCTTAACCCGCGCATCAGCCTGGCCTTTCTCAATGGCCTTTTGCGCATCAAGCGATGTTAGGCCGCACACAAACAGATCAAGGCCGTCAGCGCCATCTAGGTCGCCTACCCACGCACCACCGTCAACAACCGCCATGGCCTCATCGGATTTTACTAAGTCGTTAATATCAATCATTTTAAAACCTCAGCTCTAGCTCATAAGCGAGGCTGCAAGTTGAGCAATGGCTTGCAGCCTCTAGCCCTTGCGGGTTTAGTTAAACTTCTACGATGTTGCTGTCTACCGCTAGAGACCAGGTGCGCATGTGTGCAGCGGTAGCATCACCGCCCGAGCGAGCGCCCGGTAACGCAAGCGCGTAGAACATGTCAGTCATGCCGACAGGTGGTGCAGTCGCGACAAGCTCACCAGCTCCATCGCCCGTGACTTCGATAGCAGCACCGCCTTTGGTTGCAGATACGCTGAACTCGCCAGCTGTTAAGCCTGCTTCAACGATATAATAAACAACATCAGCATCTAAGCCAGTCGGCATTGTGCCGTCAGTGCTGAATACCACGGGTTGGCCAGCTACCAAGCCGTGATTCGCCCACGAAACAACAGCAGGACCGGCAACAGTCACGGTTACTACAGATTCCGGTGCGCAGTCGCCGCCCCATTCAATTTTAAAAGAATACGGCTGACAGCTATCAATCGCCTCTTTAAACTTGATCTGGCCTACATCAAGCGCCATCGGCACGTGGGTATTCTCCATCGTGCCTGCGTTTAACACAGTCTTAAACTTGCGCACGCGGTTTTCGTTGAGTAGTGATTGCTCGCCAACTTCCTGCGTGTCACCGATTGTGCCAGCACTTGCCCAGCCACCCACCTCTGTCCATTCAGTTCCAGCAAAGTCAGTCGCTGCGACCTTACCTTTGCCTGTCACGCGCTGACCAATGTACAGCTTCGAGCCGCCCACGGGATATAATTGAGCCATTTTACTTCTCCTGCTTTTTACGCCCAGCTTTGGGCTTTTCACTAGCTGAGCTAGCAGACTTTGATTTGACGCCAAGCATTTCTGCCGCGCCGATTGCTACCTGTTTTGCAGCTTCTTTAAATTGCGCGTTCATCAGTGCGTCACGCGCTCTTTTACGTCGCTCTGTACAGTCAGGGCACATGATAATCTCCTAAGCAAAGCAGCGCCACGGGATGCGCACAGGAATCGACCAATAGCCGTTATCCATATACCCATCCATAACCTGCGGATTAGACTCAACACTAACGCAAACAGAGCCGTAGCGCATCTTTACGCTGTCGTTAAAGTGTGCAGCGATCTGGCCTGCAAGCTCTGTGAATACAACGGTTTCCTGATTCATCGGCATCACTAGCGTCAGCATCAAAAAACCTGTGCGCGTGTACTTGTGGCCATCTGGAATCATTACGCGTGATGGCGCTGCAGTGACCGTGCCGACTCGGATATAACCATCAGAGACAGCGGTGAACGCCTCGGCAGGCCATGCGAGAGGTAGGCTTAGGGGAATGGTTTCAATGCGGCTCTTTAGTGCGAGCCAGATCTGTGTTTCTATTGTTGGCATAAAAAAGCCCTCGATAATGAGGGCAGTATAGCATTAAACGGTGTGATGCTTTAAAGATCCAACGAGTCGATCACTATTGATTTTTTCTCTGCGTTGTAGCGCGTGATTGCCGTGTAATGCGTGCGAATGGTTGCGCCAAATCCGTTTTGTGAGTCGACGTAACCTTTGATCAGCATACGGCATTCAGTCATGGGCGTGAATTGCGTATCCATTACGCCAATAAAGCTCGCTGTGCTTGGTGATTTAAGCTTGCTTTTAATGTGAGTTTTCAGCCAAAAATCATGCATCCCTTTGCTGTCGCAGTTTCTTGCGTGCTCCTCTTCCTCAGTCAATGGTGTGCATGCCACTATTGAGAGTGATAGTAGTGCGATTAGTAGCTTTTTCATCTTGATTCCCCTTGAATATGCACGCAATGCGCGTGCTGAGCTAATTAGTAATGCAGTGGCAGGTGCTGATCCCTGCTGATTAGTAGATCTACATGCTCCATCCTACTAACCCCTAGATGACCCATGGCCCCTATGTCCAAGCGTAGTTAAGTTTTTATTCACTGCATTGAGCAATCATCTAGCGACCGCACTTGCTTGCGCTATCGCACGGCTCTCGGCACAAAAAGGCGCAACAATCTGTGCGTCAATTTTAGTGAGGATTGCGCTCCACCCACGCGCTAGATGACTGCTCAATACATCCTGCTTTTTTACATGAGCAGGAACATGGATTTTTACATGGAATCTACATGGCATTTTTTAGCCTGATGCGTGGCGTTTATAAGTTTTTTACAAGGTGGACTAATTTCAGTTTCCTTGGCTTTTTAGTCTTTTGCTGACTTTACACTCGTGACACTATCTATTTAACCAACAATCTCAACGCCAATCTTGCGAGCCTGATCAATCAAGAACAGCTCTACATGCTCAAGGCTGCCGTCCTCATCAGCGGCCCATGCGTTGCAGTCGAGGCTTGCGCCTTCGTTGTGACCGCTATTGCCGACCTCGATCTGCTCGACAAAATACAACTCCTCGTCATCGAGCTTGCTAACCAAACAATACTGCAGGCTGCGACCATCAAAGAACTCGACGAAGAAGAAGCCATTCTCTAAGTCTGTTTCGCGATTCTTGATTGCTAGCTCGTTTAAGTTTTTCATTTTGATTCCCCTTTTTTGTTTCGCTGCTTGCCTTTTGTTGCGATCAGTATATATCAATCCGATTATGTGTCAATCGTTTTTGTTAATTAAATACTAGATTTAATATCAGCCACCGCTGCTTTAGCGATATATTCATTTAAGTCTGCTGCAGTGCAATTCGTGTACCCATAGGCGCGATGAAACTCAATGTGACACGTTTTGCATAAAGTTATGCCGTTATCTAAATCCCAAGCCACAGCTTTGTTGGTAGAGTAAGGTGTTATATGGTGAGCGTGCAGATTTCCCCCTTGGTCGTCCATGCAGCATTGGCATGTGTAGAGGTCTCTTTCAAATACAGCTTTGCGCCATGGCGCGCTATTCGGATTTATCCGGCGGTCAATTCTATCTTGCTCGGTCAGATGCGGCTTCCAGTTTGCCGCATTCTCGCCTCGCATATCCCGCGCTTCACTCATAGGTTTTCTTTGGATTCCGTTTTCATCCATGATTCGGTATATAACCTTGCTGGAAACTTTAAAATGCTCAGCTATATCCATGCCGCTTACGTGCTCTACAGCGTACATTTCGCGTATTGTTTTCGGGCATATTTCTACCCTGTTTCTAGCAGGTCTTCCGCGTTTTGTATCATTGTGGTGGCGCAGCTTTATTCCCGCCTCAGAAAGACGGGCTGCTATAGGCTTGTGAGTGCATCCGAAAATCTTCCCTATATCTGCGCAAGCCATTTTCTCATCAACATATAGCCTGATTATCTCGTCAACATCTAGGTCAAGCGTTCGATAAGGAGCTGATCTTTTCAATCTAGGGCGGCGCGCAATTCCAAACTTATCAGCAAGACGGTTAACATGCTCGTTTACGCAACCTATCTCAGCAGCAATTAGCCTAGTTGGAACCATCTCGACAATGTATTTCTGGTAAAACCACGATGGATCAACATCAAATTTCTTAGGCTTCTTTTTACCGCTGTTGCGTTTTTTAAGCTCTTCGCCAATAATGTATTTCGCCATATGATCCTCCTACGATCATTTGGTTTAGCGTCTCGATGTTCTAGCATCGGGGCGCTTACCCACTTTTAATTTCAGAAACTGCTTGCGCAACGATTTTAGGCCACTGAGCAACAGCGCTCTCAACAAAATAATGCCCTTGTTGATTATACACTCTACCTGCTTTATCAGCACCAACGTAGCCGTAATTTTGCCTAAATGAATATTTTGCTTGATAACCAACAAAAACAGTCTCGTCTGCTTTCAGCGTAGCCGCAACCAGTCCAATATTGCTACCGGCATAAGGTCCGTCTGTGGTGTTAGGCATACCTGATTTACTGGCGAGCAATGAGCGCGCAAGGTTTCCTGTGAGGAATGGTAGCCTTCCGCCCTCGCCCTTGGTCTTTGCGAGTTCCTCGCCCAGCAGCTCGAAACTACGGGCGTGAACGGCGTCGATGCGCTCTTGGGTTTGCGAGACCCATGCGTCTATTGTTTCTGTGAAACTGGCCATTTGTGCGCCTCGATTTTTGCAGCATTATAGCATGGGCATAAAAAAGCCCATACGGTGACGGGCTTGTGGTGGTTATTCGGCTCTTTTATTCCATCGCTCTGCTGATATTTTACACGCATCAAAATACTCTAAATCACTTCTAAACTCATTCATGCTGATACGCCCGTGCGGCGATTCAGCTTCGCAAACCATGCAAACCGCTTTCACTTGAGAAATACCGCGAGCAGCATTGATAAGCCTAACTCTAAAATCAGCGAACCCACCGCAAAATGGGCATGGTTTTAGTTTTTCGTTATTCATAGCTCACCCCTGCAATCTTCAAATAATCTTCCAGCGTAACCCATTGACTTCCGTCCGGCTCAGTGACGATTAGCGGGTCTTTTGCGCTCGCATCTTTTAAGTTTAATTTAAGCCATCCCATTAGTATTTTTGCATGCTCTTTGCTCAGCGTAACCGGCGAATAATGACCGTCAACTTTAGATGTGTTATCAAAAAGGATTACTGCAAAGTCATCGTGCTGAGCATCATAAGACACCTCTACTTTTACTACGCCATCACCGTCCGCGCCTAACCTACCACCGTGGACTCCCGATACTCCAAACTCCACTCGCTGTGAACTTATTTTAGGCTTCATGATTGTAGCTCCAAAACTTCCATCACCAGAAGACTGTTAAGAATTAAAGAGTTTACTGTACTCTTTCTCGAGTGCTGTGGTAGATATGTCAATTGAGAAATCAAGAGGCCCTGCCAGCTCTTCAATTGAGCACCCTATATCAATGGCCATAAGCAACTTATTATCCTCATGGTGCTTCAAATATGATGTTAAATTTTCGTACACTTCCAATCCGTTTGCGCAATATAGTAAATTTGCAGCATGTTATCAACTCACCGCCCTTCTCAGAAAATATTCACAATCGCATCCGCAGGAAACGTTATTCTTAGCCCCTCCCGCCGGATCATGCGGATACATCATCACCGACCCATCACTAAGCACAAACGGCGTATCAAGCCCCTGCACAGACACGCCAGCCATTTCAATGTGAGTAATACGCCCATCAGCACCGCGCCTATGCCGCCAAGTTTTGACCACTGCGCCGCGATCTAAGCCTTGCTCTTGCGCCGCCTGACTCCATGCCTCATCACGCGCACCCATAACAGCGGCTGCGGTCTCTGTGGTCGCTACAGTCTCAGCACGTGCTTTAAGCAGTGCACTGCTGTATTGGCGCTCAGACAGTGCACGCTGCGCCTTGGGCACCGCTGACTCGTTGCGATACGCTGCAAAGATGCGGTCTTGCGTGGCCTTGTTTACTTTGTAGCGCATTGCAAGCGTGCCATCCGATCGCTGCATAACAAGGCCTTTAACGCCCTCTGCTGTGCGCATACCCTCGGATACTTTCGCAAGCCTTGCAGCGCGTGGCGCATCCAAGCCAAGTACGCCGCCTGAGCGAACGCCGCCACTTCCGACACGACCGACTAAATCCAATGCTATCGTGTGCGGATGGTTTCCTTGCGCATAACCTGCAGCGATTACCTTCCGCGTTGTCTCGATCTGCTCCTGCACATAACCGACCACGCGCGTCGCAACATTTTCGCGCACCCACTTCTCGGCACTTGGATTAAGCAGGTTAAACCGCAAGCCTACGCTAGCCTGCTTAGTCGCAACAATGGTGCTGGCAGTCGCAATGCCTGATTCAAGAAAAACGGATGTAAGCACTTGGCTGTATTCGTTAAACGCACCTTCGCTGATATTGAGCGCCTGCACGGCTGAATATGTCGAGCCTGATTCAAGCGCCACTAGCAGCGCTGGCCAATCTACGCCTGCGTGCAGATCGACTACGGCGCGCATAAAGGCATCGCGAACAGCTGGCTCGTGCTTTGCGAGCAACTGCGCGAACTGCCGCGCCTGTGATCTTGTTGGTCTGATAGCCATAAAAAACCCCATGGTTAGATGGGGTTAGTGTAGCAGTTTATGCTTAATCACGACCTAATAATAAACCTAAGTGCTACCGCTGTACCAGCCGCCCGAATCGGCATTGCAGCAAGTATCACGCAATCAACGTCGTCAATGCTCAGTATATCGCCTGCTTTGTAGTTCATAGCTGGAACGGTGCAGATTGCTTCACGGTCGCTTGCTAGGATTACAGCGCTGCCAGCTTCGGTGCCGACCAGTTTTGAATCAACACCTTTGACTGCGCCGTCT
>QXGG01366471.1_pt1 | contig 16779 bp, 12 predicted proteins | sample 1982491 | NCBI WGS metagenome assembly QXGG01 (sample SAMN09924614, study PRJNA488089) | Wastewater metagenome, whole genome shotgun sequencing project. | isolation source: South African research farm wastewater | place: South Africa: Irene, Agricultural Research Council, Animal Production... | reverse complement strand
CCTCCACACCGTCCATGCCAGGGCGCCGGTCCACACCGCAAGGAGGACAGCGCGAAGCGGAGCCGGAAGCCTCAGCATGAGGTCGATGAGGATGAATGCGCACGCCAGCGCCAGCGCGAGCGCGCCCAGCGAGCTGAGCCTCTCGACGACCAGCAAGGTGCGCACCCGATGCGCCGCCCGCTCGAACACGGCGGTAAATGAGCTCATCGTTCGTCAGGAAGCCTACGCGAGCCGCACGGCCCGGCGGCCAATCCACTCGGCCGCAAGCAGCAGAATCAGCAGCGCCAGCGCCGCCGGGCTGCGCGTCAGCGGGTCGGTGGTCGACTGCGCGCTGTCCGACGCGCGCCGCGGGATCAGGTCGGGCACCGCATCAAGCGCATCGCGCTGCAGCACCACGCCTCCGGTGGACTCGGCGATCGCCCTCAGCTGCGCGTGGTCCGTGGAAGGATCCGCGGACTCGAGGTCCCCGCGCACGCTCTCGACCACAGCCTCTGCCTGGCCGACTCGGCTGTCATCCACCCGGATGCGCCACACGCCAGGCTCCTCGGGTGCCCACGTCGCGGCCCACACCGCCTCACCTGCTCCCGAACTGCGCCGTAGCTGGATCACCTGCGCAGAGCCCCCATCGATGCGCTCCGCACGCGCCTCGACTGCCGTGTCGCCGACAGCCTCCGCCACCTTCGAGTCGGTGACGACGAGCCTGAGCACCGTGCCCCTCGCGACCTCCACCATGCGCGCATCGGACTCAAGTACGGCACCCCGTCCGCCTGCGTCAACCGAGTGGCGCGCGAGGAACCGCAGCAGCTGCAGCCAGAAGCGCTCCTGGTAGGTCTCGCCAACGCCACGGCGCCAGCGCCATGTCTCGTCCGTCGCGACATAGATGACCTGCCCGGAACCGAATCGCATCGAGAGCACCACGGGCCATCCCTCGCCACGCGATGCGCCCGATGCGCGCGCGAGCACCTCCGTCGCAGGCTTGAGCTGGCCTGCATCGATCCGCTGCACCCACTCGAGGTCGGTGAGCGACGTGGGCCAGTCGGCGCCCGAGTCGCCGAGCCTCATCACTCCAGCGCGGCGCGCTGCACCTGTGGGCGCAAGGTCCACGGGCTCGTCGATCCGCTCGATGGAAGGCCCGATCCTGATCGGCACAAGGTCCTCGAGCGCTGTCCCTCGCCAGCTCAATGGCGTTGACCTCTCGCCTGCAAGCCAAAGCAGGCCGGCGCCGCGATCGGACACCGCTGTGGCGATCTCCGACACCTGCGTCGGCGACAGCGCGCCCGCCGGTACATCACCGAGGATCACGAGGTCGTACGCGCTGAACTCCTCGCGCGTCTGCGGGAGCCGGTAGAGCGGTGCGTTTCCCTCCTGCGCGAAGTCCCTGTCCGCCGAGAGCAGCATCACCGACGCCTCGATCGACGGCTCGCGCACGAGCATGTTCTTGAGGTACCGGTACTCCCATCTGGGGTAGCCCTCGATGTAGAGGATGCGCAGCGGGCGGTCCACCAGCTCCACGTCGACGCGGCGCTCGTCGTTCCCTGGCGACAGGTCACGCGGAGCGTCGGCATCGAATGGACGCACACGCACCGACCATCGTGCGCGGCCCGCATCGACCGGGCTCGAGACGAGCGTCGTCTCGAGCCTTCCGTCCTCGAACTCGCCTGGCGTCAGCGTGCGCGCATCGAGCACCCGCCCCGAGTCAAGATCGACGAGCTCGACAACCATCGACGACTCAGGAGTCCGCCCGCGCACCTGCACCACGGCCGTCACCGGCACCTGGTCGCGCACGAAGGCGCGGGCCGGACCCTCGGCATCGGTCACCGCAATGTCGGACACGGCATCCGACGATCCCACCGGAAGCACGAAGACGGGAACCGACTTCGACTGGAGTTCGCGCAGAAGCTCGCGCTGCACCGGCCGCTGCGACCTCCCGTCACTCACGAGCACAATGCCCGCGAGCGGCCGCCCGCCTGCCGCACGCTGCGCCGCGGTCAGCGCTGAGCCGATGTCAGTCGCCCATCCCTCAGGCGCGCCTGGCGCACGCGGATCGAAGGGAACAGGCGTGCCGTGGAACCCCAGCCACTCCACATGGCGCTCCTGCGCAAGGCGGTCCCATGCCGGATCGCTCAGCATGTCCTGCGCGGACGCATCACGCGACAGCGGACCGTCCGTCACCTGCATGCTGCGGCTTCGGTCGACGAGCACCACGACGCAGTCGCGCTCGAGCTCGCGGACAGTGTGCGTCCACTGCGGGCCGGCGAGGCATGCGACGAGCAGCAGCAGCAGCAGGCCCCGCAGCGCAGCCAGCGCCACCGCCGAATTGCGCGATGCCTGCAGCGCGCGGTAGGTCACCCATGCGGCAGCACCCGCCGCAAGCACGCAGCATGCGATGGCCCACGGAGGCATCGGCGACTGCCACGACAGCGAGATCTCCTGCGCATCCGCAGGGATCGAGTCGATGCCGAGGAACCACCGCCACGCCGGCGTGTGCGCCCACTGGGGCAGTGCCACCGCGAGGGCGGCGATCACGCGACCCTCCTCGCGGTGCGTGCCGCCGCACCGATGTGCGATGCTGCACGGCCCATCGCCATCTCCGCTAGCGCGAGCGCCAGCGCCAGCGCAAAGAGGATCCACGCAAGCGAGATGCCCCGCTCGGCGACTGGCGCATCACCTGGACGCGCGCCCGTGCCCGAAGTGCCGTCCCCTCGCCACTGCGCGATCGCCGCCGCAATCTCATCCGGCGGACCCACAGTCACCTGCGCAGGCACCGCGGCCGCAATCCACCTCTCCACGGTCCCGGGATCGGTCGGAGCCGTGTCCGCCCACTCCGGCATGATGTCGACGGCACACAGCGCGATGCGCCGGCCGGAGGAGTCGAGGATCTCAGCGCAGCCCGGACGCATTAGCGGCTCCGAGAGCGTGCCGTCTGGCGAGACCGCGACGGTCGACTGGCCATCGATCATCCGCAGCTGGCCGCCACCAAACGTCGCCGATGGTGGCTCGATGCGCATGGCACCGGTGCGCACACGTCGCGCCGAGGATGCGATCGCCGCACCCTGCCTCACCACCTCCTGCATGAAGGGCACCATGATCGGCTTCACGGGCATCGATGACCACGACACCTCAGGAGCCACGGCCACCAGCACGAGCACGCCACGTCCAACTTGCGCGGACGCCGCGAGCGCACTCCCGTCACGCATCGCGAGCAGCGTCTCGCCCCCTGCGGGCGGCACCTCTATCGAGTGGCGCCGCGACACGGTCACGGGACCGACGAGATCACGAAGCTCGGGCGCGAGCTGCAACAGCAGCCTTGATGTCGGCTGCTCGGAGGCAAGGCCTGCGCCATCCGGCTCGTCGCGTGGCTCCTTCGAGACGTTCCACCCGAGCCCGCACGCCACAAGCAACCGGTCCGCCCACGATGACGCCATGCGCGCGGCAGGGGGGAACACCATGACCACACCGCCCGCCTGCGCGAAGTCGGCCAGCGCCTTGGTGGACGCATCATCGAGAAGGTCCGGCCGAAGCACGACAGCCGCATCCGCGTCGCGAAGAGCCTTGGCCGTGAGCGACGCAGGATCGACCATCTCGACGCGCACATCGGCATCCTCCACAGGACGCAGCGCCCGGTCGATCCACCGCGCGCCGCGGTCACCCTCGATGGCCCCATCGGCGACCGATGCATCGCCGACCTGATCCACGACCACCACAGTGAGCGCACTGCCCGAGTCGACCACGATGTGACGCGTGTCATCTGCCGGCTGCGCATCGCCAGCGTCGATCGACACGGCGACCGCATGGCCGGCGCCCGATTCGCCATCAACGTGCGACGGCAGCTGGATCGACAGGTCCGCCGACGACTCGCGCTGGCCATCGGCCCATGGGACTGTCGCACGCGACGCCGCAATGCCAGCCTCAACCGCGATCGCCTGCGACAGCGCGCGCGCCGCCGCGGAGGCGCTCCGTGACACTGTGGCCCGGATCGCCTGTGTGCCCTCTGGTGTCGACGGTCCGCGCGGCAACGACTCGAGCGACACGACCGCCGCATTGCCCGGGTCATCCTGCGCAGGCCCTGTCGCGACAGCGAGCATCTCCGGCGACGCATCACCGATGGGGGCAACATCACCCTGTCCTGCATCGCCCCAAGTGCCTGCACGGTGGTCGGAGCACACCGCGATCAGCCTGCGGCGCGTTGGCTCTCCCTCACGCGTGTCCGGTTCGCGTGCACCGGCCATCCTGATCGCGGCCTGCATCTGCGACGGCAGGTAGGTGGGCGCCGCCGAGCGGATGGCATCTCGAACGCGGTCGAGGTCTGACGTTGCGGGCCACACGGCCCTGCGAGGTCCTGCATCGGTGCTTCCGGCGAGCACGAGCGCGGCACGGTCACCTGCGCCCAGCCGATCGACGATCGAGAGAGCCTCTGCCTGCGCACGCGACAGTCCTGTCCCGCTACCTGACTCGCACTGCTGCGCGACGCCATCGTCGAGCACGATGACCGCATCGATGCTGCCCACTGACCCAGCGCCCGAGGCGCCCCCGCTTCGCCACAGCGGCTCTGCCACCGCCGCCGCAATGCACGCCACCAGGAGGCACCGAAGCGCAAGGAGCACCCACCGCTCGATGCGGCGTCTGCGCTCAGTGCGACGGATGGCCTCGCGGAGGATCGCCATCGCCGCCCACGGCACGGGCCTCTTGCGCCGCCTGAACAGCAGGTGGATCAGGATCGGAAGCGAAACCGCGACCGCACCTGCAGCAAGAAGCCAAGGTGCCGCGAAGGTCACCGCGCGCTCCTTCGCCGGGAGAATGCCTCACGCCGGGCCAGCGTCGCCGACAGCACGGGACCGACCGACTCGTGGGTGTCGAACACCGCGAGGTCAAACCCGAAGTCGCGCGCGGCGCGGCGCACCTCGTCAAGGTGCGCCTGCAGCGCATCGAGGTATGCCGCCCTGGCCACACGCGTGTCCACGTCGACCGACGCCTCGCCCTCGAGTCCCTCGAAGGGCGCCTGCTCGTCCATCGCGAACTCAAGCTCCGCCCGGTCAAGCGTGCACAGCAGGATCGCGTCGTTCCCGCGGTGTGCGATGCGCGCGAGCCCGGCACGCACCTCGGAGGCAGGGGCCAGAAAGTCGCTGATGATGATGTAGAGCGCGTGGCCGTGGTTCTGCGCGAGCGCCTGGTCCGCCACCTTCGTCCACTGCACCGCACCCTCGACCGGCTCCGACGCGAGGCTGTGCACGATCGCGCGCCACTGGTCGGGCGCGCCAGACTTGCGCACCCCGCCATGAAGCCCATCGGAGAAGATCGCAACGCCGACACGGTCGCGCTGCGCAAGCGCAAGGAAGCTGACTGCAGCGGCAGCGGCTGTGGCATGGTCGTACTTGGTCCATCGGCTCGCACCTTGCTGCGCACGGGTGCCGCCCCATCCTTCCTTCGCTCCAAGCGTGCCGAAGCGCATGGATCCCGAGCCGTCAACGAGCACGACGATGTCGAGGTTCGTCTCCTGCCGGTACTCCTTGACGTAGAGCTTGTCGGTGCGCGCAAAGACGCGCCAGTCGAGGTGCCTGATGCCGTCGCCCGGCGTGTACTGCCGGTGCGACGCGAACTCCACTGCGGCGCCCTGCCGCGGAGAGGAGTGCATCCCGTTCATGGCGCCCTCGACCACCATCTTCGCGCGAAGCTCGAATGGCGCGAGCTGGGCGAGCGTCTCAGGCGCGAGGTACTGCTCGGCGCGCATCACCCGTGGCGTCGGCTCAGCCACCGGAGGTCGCGTATCGGTCGAGGATCTTTGCCGACGGGGCATCTGCGCCGTCGATGGGCACCTCGCGCAGCAGCTCGGACACGACGCGGTCCGTGTCCACCCCATCCGCCTGGGCGTTGAAGTTCAGCACCACACGGTGGCGCATCACAGGCAGCGCCACCGCATGAAGGTGAGCAGGCATCACATGCCGCTCGCCCGCAAGGAGCGCCTTCGCCTTCGCCGCAAGCACCAGGAACTGGCTCGCACGAGGTCCTGCACCCCACGAGACGTAGTCGCGCACGACCTTGGGAAGGTCGCTGTCCGCTGCGGTGCCGGGCGCACCCGTCCGCGAGCCTGTGCCGCGCGTCGCGCGCACAAGACGAAGCGCGTACCGCACAAGGTGATCGGCGATGGGCACCTGGCGCACGAGCTCCTGGATCCGGATGCAGTCCGCGGCGCCAAGCACGGAGGTCGGCTCCGCGTGACTCGTGCCTGTGGTGCGCTTGACGATCTCCATCTCCTGGGACTCGTCTGGGTAGCCGATGCGCACAAGGAACATGAACCGGTCGAGCTGGGCCTCAGGCAGCGGGTACGTGCCCTCCTGCTCGATCGGGTTCTGCGTCGCGAGCACGAAGAACGGCTTTGGCAGCGCGTGCGTCACGCCGCCAGTGGTGACCTGCCCCTCCTGCATCGCCTCAAGCAATGCTGCCTGCGTCTTCGGCGGTGTGCGGTTGATCTCGTCGGCGAGCACCACGTTGGCGAAGATCGGACCGCGCACAAAGCGCAGCGACCGCGATCCGGATGTGCGGTCCTCCTGGATCACCTCCGAGCCGGTGACGTCCGACGGCATGAGGTCCGGCGTGAACTGGATGCGGGAGAAGTCGAGCGAGAGCGTCTTGGCGAGGCTCGAGATGATCAGCGTCTTGGCGAGTCCAGGCACACCTTCGACGAGCGCATGCCCTCCGCACAGGATCGACAGCAGCAGCTGCTCGAGCACCTCCTCCTGCCCGACGACAGCGCGTGAGAGCTCTCCCCTGATGGTCCTGTAGGCGTCGCGCACGGCATCCGCCGCCGCGATCGGGTCGTTCCCATGGAGCCGTGATGACATCGATTCGTCCATGGTGCCTCCGTGCGTTGCGCCAGTCGAGTATAGGTGCGTGCTGTGCCTGAACTGCCGGAAGTCGAGAGCATTCGACGCACGCTCGAGCGTTCCATCGCCGGCCAGGCGATTCGCGTCGCCCATCTGCAGCGCACCGACATCATCGGCGCGCCAGGCAAGCTTCGGGCAGGGCGAGGACAACAGGCGTGCTGCGGCGCCGACTCGCCGATGCGCAACGCGCTCCTCGATGGCGCAGGTGTCGCATCGATCGCGCGGCGCGGCAAGCAGCTCGCGATCGTCGCGAAGGATGGCCGTGCACTTGTGGTGCACCTGGGCATGAGCGGCCGGCTTGTCGTGGAGCCGCGTGGATCGGCTGCGCATCCGCCGCACACGCATGCGGCGTGGCACGTCGGCGATTCCAGCGTCATGCGATTCACCGACCCGCGCCGCTTCGGCGCGCTCGTGCCATGCGCAGATGCGCAAGACCTCGACAGGCACTGGTCCGACCTCGGCCCCGATGCGCTCGAGATCGGCGAGAGCGCACTCGCGCGAGCCCTCGCATCGCGACGCACATCAATCAAGGCTGCGCTCCTCGACCAGTCGCTCATCGCCGGCCTCGGCAACATCTACGTCGACGAGATCCTCTACCGGGCCGGCATCCATCCGATGATGCGCTCGCGCCGTGCGGCGCCGCATGCGGCCCTGATTGCCCGGTGCATGCGTTCCGTCCTCGATGCGGCGATCGCGGCAGGCGGGTCCACATTGCGGGACTATGTCGATGCGACCGGTAACCCTGGGGCATACGCGACGCTTCACCGCGTCTACGGACGTGCCGGCGAACCCTGCGACCGTTGCCGATCCACCATCAGGTCGGCGGTGGTTGGTGGCCGAACGACCTCGTTCTGCACGAGTTGCCAAGGGCGGGTCCGTCCAGTCGTTCATCCCTTGTAAAGGAAGAGTTCTCTCTCTTCCCCAGTCAGGATGCTGTCACCTTGTGGACAACTCGCGGACACGCGTGCGGATCATCAGTCACAGCATCGGTTTGCGAGCCGAACCGGCGCATGGAGAGCATGTCGATCAGCGTCCTGCGCCACGCAACAGCGGTCTGTGAGCGGACGGTGCAGCTCGGCAAGCACCAGGACCTTCCTCCAGATCTGCAGAACGCGGGCTACCGGCAGACACTCCGGCTCCTGCAGGAGACCGGTTATCCACAGCGTGCAGACAGGGGGTCGGTCACTCGCCTCGGGTACCGAGAACGCCCTCGAGGCGCTCGACGGCCTTGCCCAGGTCCGGATCCTGGTCGCGCCGCGACCCGATCGTGCGGATCGCGTGCAGCACGGTCGTGTGGTCGCGGCCGCCGAAGTAGCCGCCGATCTCCTCGAGGCTGTAGCGCGTGTACTTGCGCGCGAGCCACATGCACACCTGGCGGGGAAGCGCGATGGACTTGTGCCGGCGCTTGCTCATCAGGTCGCTGAGCTTGATGTCGTAGTACTTCGTCACCGCATCGATGATCGTCTGGATCGACGGCTGGTTCGGCACCGTGCCCGCAGGGTCCTCCGAAAGCGCAGCCTTCGCGGCATCGAGCGAGATCGCCACGCCGTTGGCCATTGCGTAGCCGCGCACCTTCGTGAGCGCACCCTCAAGCTCGCGGATGTTGGAGTCGATGCGCGCCGCGATGTATGCAGGCACCTCGTCGGGGAGCTCGAGGTTGTGCAGCTTCGCCTTCGCGCGGAGGATCGACACGCGCGTCTCGTAGCAGGGCCGGTCCATGCGCGCCACGAGCCCGCAGTTGAAGCGGCTCACGAGGCGCTCCTCAAGGTCAGGGATCTCGTTGGGCGCAGCGTCGGAGGAGAGCACGATCTGCCTGCTGGTCTGGTACAGGCTGTTGAACGTGTGGAAGAACTCCTCCTGCGTCTGCTCGCGCTTGGACAGGAAGTGGATGTCATCGATCACGAGCATGTCCGCCGTGCGGAACCGGTGGCGGAACTCATGCATGCGCCCAACCTTCACGCACTCGTGGAAGAGGTCGATGAAGGTGTTGCACGACAGGTAGAGGATCTTCGCCGACGGCCTCTGCTTGAGGATCGTCTGGCAGATCGCGTGCAGGAGGTGCGTCTTGCCGAGGCCGACGCCGCCGTGGATGAAGAACGGGTTGTAGGCGCGGCCAGGGTTTCCGGTCACCGCCTGTGCCGCCGCGTGCGCGAGCCTGTTGCCGGGACCGACCACGAAGGTGTCGAAGGTGTAGTCGGGCGACAGCACCATCTGGTCGTCGAAGCCAGGGAGCGGGTCCCCGGGCACCGAGTCCCGAGCGGACGGCGTCACGCCAGCCTTGCGCTCCTCAGCACCGTCGCTGCCGACGAAGCGCACGGCAAGGAGCCGGCCAGTGGCGGCCTGCGCAGCCTCGGTGAATGGCTGGATGCAGCTGCGCTGCAGGTAGCGGAGGCGAACAGGCTCGGTCACAAGCAGCCGCAGCACGCCACCCTCGATCTCGAGCGGCTCGATCTCGTCGAACCAGTGGCGGCAGATGTCGGCATGATGTCGGCGGAGATAGGCGTTCAGCGCGTCCTTGAGTTCCGCGTCGACATGAGGCATGGGCCAGTTCCTTCAGGTGTGCGCACCCGTGCGCATCGCGCGAGCGATGATCCCCACCATCCATTGGGGCGAGCCGGGCAAAATTAGGGTCGGGCACCGCGGACCGTCAACCGCCATGCCCAAAATGCGCGACTATGCCTCGGCGTCGGCGTCCGGCGATGGTGCACCGGCCACCTCGGCTGCATCGACTGCGGTGGCAGCAGACGCCTCAAGCTCGGCCTGGTGCTCGAGCCTCATGCGGTTCGTGCGGTGGTCCATCAGCATGTGCACGCGGCCAGCCTTCTCCCCAGCGACCTCATCGAGCCGCTGGCGCGCGAATGACAACATCGTGCGTCTCGAGATGTGGGTGACCACAACATGCTCGGCCTCCCACGACTCGAGCAGCGTCCGGAGGTCCTCCACATGCAGGTGCCTGCCGATGCGCGCGCGGTCGCGGTGCTCGGAATCGAAGAAAGTGCACTCGGTGACGATGATCCTTGCATGCCGGATCTCGTCGCACAGCAGGTGAGGTCCGGGCTCCGTGTCGCCTGTGTAGGCCACGAGCGGGATGTCCACGGACCGCGTGACAGGCTCGCCGCGCATTCGGAGCTCGCGGATGCGGTCCTGCGGCTGGCCGACGAGCTCCTCGCGCAGCTTGTGGCGGCGCTCGATGACCGAGAATCCAAGCGCAGGGATGCCGTGGCTGGCCTCGATCGCGCGAAGGAAGATGTTCGGCTTGAGCTCGAACTCATCGCCGGGTCGCGCTCCCACCACCTCGAATGGAGTCTCCTGACGCTCGAGGTCGACCCATGAGCGCATCATCGCCCGCAGCGGATCAGCCATCGGTGCCGGGCAGATGCAGCGGCCAGTGCCGAGCTTCTGGAAGAATCGCTGCGAGAAGTAGTACGGAAGCCCCGCGATGTGGTCCATATGCGAGTGGCTGAGCGCGACTGTGGGTGCCGGAAGCACAGCCCTCGGGCATAGACCGATATCAAACGCCACATCGAGCTCAGGCACATGGATCACCGACTGCTCGCCGGCCACCGAGATCCCCTGCACCCTGTAGGGCGGCAGGTACAGGAAGCCCAACTGGCCTTCTTTCTGGGGTGGCTTCGGGACCATTGCGGGAATTCGCCATGCTAGCGGGGTTGCGCTTGCGCGCACGGAGCCTGCATTCGACACTTGAGGTCAGAGTCCCTCATGGGCAGCGCAGACCTCCCCAAGCTTCTTGCGATCGATGACTCGGAGCTCATCCACCGGCTCCTCAGGTCGCGGCTGGCATCGGAGAGGCTCGAGCTCCACTGCGCCATGAGCGGCCGCGACGGGTTGCGCGCGGCGCGCATGCTCAAGCCCGATGTGGTGCTCCTCGATGTCGACCTCGGCGACATGGACGGCTTCGACGTGCTCGTCAGCCTGAAGGACAACCCCGAGACGCAGGACATCGCGGTGATCTTCGTCAGCGCAGGCACAGACACGGCGAGCAAGGTCCGTGGGCTTGACCTCGGCGCAGTCGACTTCATCACCAAGCCATTCGACATCGTCGAGCTGAAGGCTCGGCTGAGGTCGGCGCTGCGTGTGCAGCACCTGATCCAGATGCTCGCGCAGCGCGCGCAGATCGACGGCCTCACCGGCCTCTGGAACCGCACCTACTTCGACCGCCGCCTCAATGACGAGTTCAGCGAAGCCGTGCGCCACGGGCGGCCGCTCTCGCTGGTGATCGTCGACATCGACAGCTTCAAGCAGACCAACGACCAGTACGGCCACATGTTCGGCGACACGGTGCTCGAGCGCTTCGCGCAAATCCTCTCGAGCGGCCGCGCGAGCGACGTTGCATCCCGATACGGCGGCGAGGAGTTCGGCATCATCCTGCCGAACATCGCGGCCGCCGAGGCTGCGGAGGTCGCCGAGCGCTACCGCGCGCAGCTCGAGGCAACCACATGGAGCGACCATCCAGGGCTCGTGGTGACCGGGAGCTTCGGGGTCTGCGACCTCGAGCGGCTTGGCTCGCCGACATCGGTGGACCGGCTGTTCGCGACAGCCGATGCCGCGCTCTACCGCGCGAAGCAGGGGGGCCGCAACCGGGTTGTGGTCGCTGAACCAGCGGTCAGCCGCGTATAACGCGACGCCATGCCGGTAAGGCACGACGAGGCGGTGTGCATCCGCCACTGGGACTACTCGGAGACGTCGCAGACCGTCGGGCTGTACAGCCGCGGCGCTGGACTGATGCGTGCCATCGCCAAGGGTGCGCGCCGCCCACGTGGCGCATTCGGCGGCGGCATCGACCTCCTCACGCGCGGCGAGTTCGGCGCCATCACGACATCCGGGAGCGAGCTCGCGAGCATGGTCGAGTGGACGCTGGTCGAGACGTTCCCGCACCTTCGCGTGTCGATCGAGGCGAACAGGGTCGCCTACTACGCGGCCGACATGATCGGCCGCATGAGCGTGCTCAACGACCCGCACCCAGACCTCTACGACGCGCTGGTGCAGCTGCTCCGGGATGCAGCCTCTGGGGCGCCAGCCCTTCTCCGGTTCCAGTGGGTCCTCCTGAGCGAGAGCGGGTGGCAGCCGCGGCTTGATGCGCATGGGGCGCCAGCGGACGGAGTGGTGGCGTTCGACCCGCGCTCGGGCGGCACGGTCCCGGGGAGCCCCGAGGGATCGTGGAAGGTCCGTGTGAGCACCATTGATGCGATCCGCGCACTCATCGAGGGCCAGCAGCTGCCGGCTGAGGCAACAGCGCCGATCGACCGCGCGAACCGGCTTCTCGCCGCGTACCTGCGCGACATGCTTGGCACCGAGCCCGACACGATGAGGGCGCTCTTCGGAGCGCTGGCGCGCTCCTAGCATCACCCTCCATGGCCGTCACATACAGGGAGACAATCCTTCCCAACGGGCTCCGCGTCGCCGCGGAGGTCGACTCGAGCTCGCACACGGCGGCGGTCGGCGTCTTCGTGCGCACAGGCGCGCGCGACGAGCCCACCGAGCTGATGGGCGTGAGCCACTTCCTCGAGCACATGATGTTCAAGGGATCGGACACTCGCACGGCCACAGAGGTCAATGACGCGTTCAACGCCATAGGCGCAGACGCCAATGCGTTCACATCGAGCGAGGTGACGGCTTACCACGCGCACTCGCTGCCCGAGCACCTGGGGCGATCGGCATCGCTCGTGCTTGACCTGCTCAGGCCTGCGCTGCGCCAGGCGGACTTCGACGAGGAGAAGGGCGTGATCCTCGAGGAGATCGCGATGTACGACGACAACCCATTCTGGGTCGTCTACGAGCGCGCGATCGAGGCGTACTACAGGGGTCACCCGCTGGCGCACCGCGTGCTCGGCACGCGCGAGTCGATCACGGCGCTCACGCGCGACCAGATGCACGGCTACTTCTCGTCGAGGTACTCGCCTGGCATCAGCGTGCTTGTCGCCGCGGGCAACGTCGACTTCGACGCGCTGGTGGGGCTCGCGGAGCGCGAGACGTCAGCGTGGGCAGGCGCAGGTCAGCGGCGCGTGCCCAGCGCGCACCGCCCTGAGCCGTCAAGGTTCAGGCACGCGATGGAGAAGGCGACGCGCGGATACATGCTCCTGATGTGGCCGAGCGTGTCGAGCACGGACCCCGCCCGCTATGCAGCGACACTGTGCGCGCAGATCCTCGGCGACAGCGGCGGTTCGCGCCTGCACTGGGCGCTCGTGGAGCCGGGCATCGCCGAGGAGGCCGATGCAGGGTTCGATGGCCGCGACGGCTCAGGCGAGTGCATCGTGTCGGTGGCATGCGAGGTGGATGCCCTCGAGCGCGCAGAGGAGATCGTGCGCCGCGAGTGCGCGTCGCTGGCCGGGTCGATCACCGACGACGACCTCATGCGGGCCAAGGCGAAGATCGCGACTGGCGTCGCGCTCGGGGGCGAGAGGCCGGCGGGGCGAATGCGCCGGCTTGGAGGTGTGCTCACGACGCGCGGCACCTACGTCACGCTCGAGGAGGAGATGGCCACCATCGAGGCGCTCACGGTGCGCGACCTGCGCGAGCACCTTGAGGCATGCCCCTTCGAGCCTGTCGTGGTGGGTTGCGCAGTGCCTGCGTGAGTGCGGGACGCGGACCGGTCACCGGAGCTGGCGGCGCCAGCTGCCTGGCTACAGGAACCTGAGCCCTGCCTCGTGGTGCCTGATGTCGCCGAATGGAGTGCGCACAGGCCGCGACCATGCCACGACGAATGCGCGGTCGAGCCTCACCTCCCCGAGCGCACCGGTCACTCGGCCAGTCGCGCCCTCGGGGAGTGAAGCGTGAGTCCGTAGCCGCAGGCCGTGTCCGCTGACGTCGAGTGCCTCGTGCGACCCTGGGTGTGACGGGTCATGGTCCCAGCGCACAGTGACCGACATCGCGGTGTGTGCTCGGCTGTCGAGGCGGCGTTCGTCGGCGAGCGCGGCTTCTGCGGCGCGGCGTAGCGCCGCTCGTACAGATGGAACTGGGTCCATGACCACACAGTGAGATGCGCGCGCGCGCGGCGCAAGCGAAACACGCGGCGATTGCTGCGCGAAAATCGCACGAAAAGATGCGGGGTCCGCTTGCCTGCGCGAAGGCGTCAGCGGCGCGCGAGCTGGCGCGCCTGCTCGTCGGCGCGGTAGGAGCTGCGCACGAGAGGCCCGCTCTCGCACACCGCGAACCCGCGCGCGAGCGCTTCCGACTTGAACATCGCGAAGGTGTCCGGGTGCACCCAGCGGTCCACCGGCAGGTGGTTGCGCGTCGGCTGCAGGTACTGGCCGATCGTGAGCACGTCGCAGCGGCTCGAAGCCTGCACGTCATCCATAAGCTCGAGCACCTCGTCGTCGCGCTCGCCGATGCCCACCATGATGCCCGTCTTGGTCACGAGGCCGCTCGCCTTGAACTGGCGCAGCACATCGAGCGAGCGCCCGTACCTCGCCTGCGGCCTCACGGCCGGGTGCATGCGGCGCACGGTCTCCATGTTGTGGCTGATGATCTCGGGGCGCGCATCGCACACCGCCTGGATCGCCCTCTCGTCGCCGCAGAAGTCGCCGACCAGCACCTCCACGCTCATGCCAGGGCACGCACGGTGCACGCGCTCGATCGTCTCCGCCCAGATCGCCGCGCCGCCGTCCGGAAGCTCGTCTCGGTTGACGCTCGTGATCACCACATGGTTGAGCTGCATCAGCGCAAGGCTCTCCGCCACGCGCCGCGGCTCGTCGGTGTCGAGCGTCGCTGGCTTTCCGGTCTTCACGTTGCAGAAGCCGCATGACCTGGTGCACGTGTCCCCGAGGATCATGATCGTTGCGCTTCCGCGGCTCCAGCACTCGCCCATGTTCGGGCACGATGCCTCCTGGCAGACGGTGTGCAGCCGGTGCTCGTCGATGATCGCCTTCAGGCGCTGGTACCCCTCGCCGCCCGGCGCCTTCGCACGAAGCCAGTCGGGCTTGCGCTGCGGCACACGGTGGTGCACGCCACCCTCCTGGTTGTTGAGCACGAGCGCGGAGAGCGGCACCACGGCTGGTCCCGTCTGCCGGGCGGTGTCGCCGCCGAGCGGGCGCGGGTGACGTGCCACAGTGCGGTCGATCGACGACTGGTTGGGCACCTGCGACATCAGGATGTGCCTCGCGATGGCGCAGGCCTGACGAAGAGCCTGTCGGGCACGAGCACCACCCGGCGGTCCTCCGCATCGACGAGCTCGAGCGTGCCTCCGAGCCAGCTGAACTTCGGGAACTCGCTTCCCATCGAATCAAGGCCCATGACGATCACGCCCTCCTTGACCTGCCACGTCCACGTCGCGTCGGTGCTTGCACCCTTCGACCACCCGCGGCACCGGCCATCCGGGCTGAACCAGATGCGCTCGTACGTCGCGATGGAAGGATCGCTGAGCGCTGCATCCACGCGCCACATGCCGAACAGCGGCGACGCGGCCTGATCCACCGGCACAGGCCGCAGGCGCGGTCGCTTGCGCATGCTCGACGCTGTGGCCGATGGGCCGCCAGCAGCCGAGCCACCCGCCGCTGGCGGAGCATCGTCATCTGATCGCGAGGCTGAAGCGGCGGAGTCTGGGCTCTTTCGGGCGACGCGAGGCCGGGTCGGCGCAGGCCGCGCAGGTGCGCTCTCGCCGGGCGTCAGCGCCACAGGTTCCGGACGGTCGTCCTCGGCCGGAGCGGTGGCCTTCGATGCCTTCGGTGCGCCGTCAGTCGACGGCCTCGGAGGCTCCGGGTAGCCGGCCACGATGTCATCGTCGCCTGTGTAGCCCACCACCTGGCCGCCGCGCATCAGGGCATCGGCGGCCGCCTTGGTGTCGGGTCCGCGCGCAGCGGTCGCTTCGGCCACGGCGTTGGGGTCGGTCCTGGGCGCACACCCGCCAATGCCCAGCACGATGGCGGCTATTGCACAGATGGATGCATGTCGAACCACAGGAACGCAAGTGTAGGGCGCCAGGCGCCGCGACCAAGGGCGCTAGGCGGCAATCGCTGGCGGAAGCGGCACCGCGAGCCGCTCCGCGATGGCGCGTATCACGAACAGCTCGTCATCCCGGACATTGCCGTCATGGGTGGCGACGGTCACGCAGGCCGACAGGAGACGGCCCCGCTCGCTCGGCTTCAGTCCCTCGAGTGCGTCAAGCGCTGCCGACAGCGCATCGAGCGAACGCTGCGAAGGGTCGGGAAGTCGTGCGGGCGCGATGCCGAGCGCTGCCAGCCCAGCGGCGAGCGACTGCTCGGCGGCGTTCGCATCGTTGCCGGCGGTGCACGCCACCAGGCCAAGGAGCGCCACCACCTGTGGCTGCCGAGACCTCAGCGTCGCGCGATCGGGCACTGGCCGCGTCGACTCCGCGCGGAATCGATCCTCGACTCGGCTCCGAAGCATCTGCGCGACCGTCCACTCGTAGAGGTCGATGCGCGAGTCGCTACGCATCACGCTGGCGACGATGCCCCTGAACGACTGGTACTCGGCAAGCGGCAGCGTGCCGAGCGCGGCGCACGCGACCTCGACGAGCGCAAGTCGCTGGCGTCTGGGCAGGCTCCGCATCGCCGGGAGCATCTCGCGGCACTCGTCGGCGGCAGCCGGATCGCCTGAGCGGATCGCATCGACCCTCGAGTCGGCGGCGCCGTCGGCGCCCGCCGCAAGCGACGCGTACACCACGGCGCGCGCACCCATCGGGTCATGCGCAGCGGCGCGCAGCAGGCTTGGCGTCCGCTCGAGCGCATCGTGCGCGGCATCGAGGTGCGCACGGTCGATCGACCCGATCCCTGCGAACGCCTGTGCGATGCCTGCAGCCGCCGCACCCGCAGGCACCGATGGCTGAGGCACGCCCGATGCGCCGCGCCCTGCGCGTGCTGCCGCAGCGGGCGTAGGCCTGGCTGGCGCCTCCGGCAGCACGCCTCCAGCCATCATCTCGATG
>QXGG01123093.1_pt1 | contig 16785 bp, 16 predicted proteins | sample 1982491 | NCBI WGS metagenome assembly QXGG01 (sample SAMN09924614, study PRJNA488089) | Wastewater metagenome, whole genome shotgun sequencing project. | isolation source: South African research farm wastewater | place: South Africa: Irene, Agricultural Research Council, Animal Production... | reverse complement strand
TAATAAAGCACCCATACTAGCCGCTTGACCAATACATGTGGTGGACACATCCGGCTTAATAAACTGCATAGTGTCATAAATAGACATACCTGCAGTCACAGAACCACCTGGCGAATTGATATACAAATGAATATCTTTATCGGGGTTTTCTGCTTCTAAAAATAACAACTGCGCTACCACAAGGTTCGCCATATAGTCTTCGACTGGGCCGACCAAGAAAATAATACGCTCCTTTAGCAGGCGCGAATAAATATCATAGGCGCGCTCACCGCGAGATGACTGCTCCACTACCATAGGTACTAAGCCGCCTGCAGCTTGGATATCGTGCGGGTTTTGCATAAACATAGTGTCTGACATATCTGCCGTAGCTCCTAGATTATTGGTCATCGTCATAAAGACACACAAGCCAGCACGATGGCTGGCTTGTGAATTAGCAGCATTAAAAAACTACTAATATTTAGCTGTCAAGCGAGTGAAATCACTCAGCAGCGACTTCTTCAGCAACTTCAGGGGCTGCTGCCGGCTTCACTGCTTCTTCGTAGCTTACAGTGCTGTCGGTGACTTTTGCTTTACCTAAAACAGTATCTACAACTTGCTCTTCAAGCACAACCGCACGCACGTCTTCGAGTTGTTGCTCGTTCTTGTAGTACCACTCAATCACTTGCTCTGGCTCTTGGTAAGCAGCGGCCATTTCTTCAATGGTGCTACGTACTTGTGCATCGTCAGCTTTGATTTCAAACTGCTTAACCATCTGCGCAACGATTAAACCTAGTGCTACACGGCGCTTAGCTTGCTCAGTGAACAGCTCGGCTGGCAGTTGATCAGGCTGAATATTGCCGCCAAACTGCTGTACAGCCTGGACGCGCAAACGGTCAACTTCGTTAGAAATCAACGCTGCAGGCACTTCGATATCATTGGCAGCTAACAAACCATCCATCACCTGGGTTTTAACTTTACCCTTGATAGCTTGGTTGAGCTCACGCTCCATATTCTTTTGTACTTCAGCGCGGAAACCGTCTAAACCGCCTTCAGTGTTACCAAACATCGCGAAGAACTCTTCGTTCAGCTCAGGCAACTCAGGACCTTCAACCTTATTCACAATCACAGTGAACTCAGCTGTTTTACCCGCTAATTCCAAGTTTTGGTAATCTTCTGGGAAGGTCGGTGAAATGTTTTTAGTGTCGCCTGCTTTGCAGCCCACTAACGCATCTTCAAAGCCAGGAATCATACGACCTGAACCTAGAACCAAGGGTACGTTATCTGCTGTACCGCCTGCGAATGCTTCACCATCAATGGTGCCGACAAAGTTGATGGTCACCTGATCGTCAGTCGCTGCAGCACGCTCAACTTCGGTGAACGTGGTGTTTTGCTTGCGCAAGATATCCAGCATGTTGTCCACATCAGTGGTTGCAACTTCTGCAAACTGACGCTCAACTTCGATGCTCTCTAAACCCTGTACTTCAAACTCAGGGAACACTTCAAAGGTCGCAACGTACTCAAGACCTTTATCTTTTTCGAACAATTTAGGCTCGATGGATGGCTGACCCACTGGGTTCAGTTTTTCAGCGACGACCGCTTCATAAAAAGTCGCTTGGATCACATCGCCCAACACGTCTTGACGTGCATCAGCTTCATAACGCTGACGGATAATGTTCATTGGCACTTTACCAGGACGGAAGCCTGATACTTTAGCGCGCTTAGCCGTTTGCTGAAGGCGTTTGGTAACTTCACTTTCAATACGCTCAGCTGGAACGCTAATGTTTAATTTGCGCTCAAGGGCGGAAGTGCTTTCTACGGAAACTTGCATGGTTATTCCTCGTTGAATAGACGTGGCCAGACATACCGACCCTAGAATCAAGGGCATGCATTCTAGAGGTCTCGAACAGAAATATCCATTCAATCTGGCAGAGAATTTTCGCTATTATAATAAACCTTCGATTGGCAGCCATGAAAACAGCTGCACCGCCACCCTACGCCAGACACTGGCATTGGGCTCTGAAGTATAGGTTTGCACCCCATAATCACGCTGTTCAGTCCAATATAACCGGTCATTAGCAGTTAATTTGACATGATACGCATGGGCTGGAATTTCATCATAAAAGGCATGATTAACGCGTTGCGCCAAGCTTGGACTATCGATAACAAAGCCCAACTCAGTGTTCAAGTTCGCCGAACGCGGGTCGAAATTAAACGAACCAACAAATACATGTTTACGATCTACAGAAAAGGTCTTGGCGTGTAAACTGGAACCCGAACTGCCTAAAAAACGCTTCTTGCGTTTCATTTTTTTGACTTGTGTGGGGTGGCGCTGCATTTCATATAAGATGACACCCGCTTTTAACAATGCCTTACGACGCTTGGCATAACCTGCGTGCACGGCTGACACATCGGTGGCCGACAAAGAGTTGGTTAGCACTTTCACTTCAACCCCCTGACGCACTAACCAAGCAAAAGCTTCAACGCCCGCTTGCGTTGGCACAAAATAGGGGGAAATAAGCTCCACATCAACTTTGGGGTCACCAATAATCTCTTGAAATTGATGAATCAGTAGCGATTCTTTTTGGGCTTTACCCAAACCTTTACGCGGATCATCGCTGACCATGCGCACCTGCAGCCATTCAAAATTAATATCGCGGTGTTCGAGCTGTTCAATAAAAGGTGACTGGCGTAACGATTCGACATACTGCTGCGCAGCACTACTGGCGCTGATGCTGGCGGCTTTCTTACGTAACTCCACTAAAGTGTAATGATGCTGCTGACGCACCACTCGATCGAAGGGATAGGCTGATGCACTGTGCCAATATTTATCAAAATCATCCGACACATCCTGCACTGCAGCACCGGCACTGAGTATATCCAAGTCGGCAAAGAGCACATCATCTGTAGCGCCGAAATACTCATCGCCCACATTACGCCCGCCGATAATGGTCAGCGCGTTATCAGCAGTAAATGATTTGTTGTGCATGCGGCGATTGAGGCGTGAAAAATCAGTGATATAACCCGGCCAGCGCAACTGACGCACCATAAAAGGGTTAAACAAGCGCACTTCAATATTTTCATGGCTGTGCAATGCTTGTAATACGGGGTCACTGCCACTGGTATTGTTGTCATCAAGCAATAAGCGCACCCGCACTCCTCGCGTTGCGGCCTCATGCAAAGCTTCAAAGAGCATGGTGCCGGTCATATCGTTGCGCCAAATATAATATTGCACATCTAAACTGCGTTGCGCATATTTGGCCAACATCATCCGCGCGGCAAAAGCTTCATCGGCTTCTATAAGGGGTAAAATACCACTCTGCTCAACACCATGCTCACGCTCAAGCGGCGCCAACGCCTTGGCAAAATACGTATCTGCCACCTGTTCTTTTGAGTACGCACTGGACAGTGGTCGACCTTCTAAACTTGGCAAGCTTTGGCATCCCGTCAAGAAAAAACTCAAAACCATGATGCCCCATATAATAAATTGACCATTCATAACGTATCTAATTTGATTTTTCTTTATGTGTTAAAAGTAAAAATTGCGCTAAATCAACATCTTGCCTGTCTTTTTCCGCAAGTTAGCGGGCTTGCTGTAGTCTAACGTTATTCAATATTGATCAGCAAAGCTGTTCTTCTTTTTCGCTTAAAATAGAGGCCTGATCCATGGAGCGCATGCCAAGCTTTAACCGAGCACTGGTGGAAAAATATGACCGTCCAGGTCCTCGTTATACGTCGTACCCCACTGCACCACAGTTTCACACCGCATTTGCCGGTGATCACTACCGACAAGCCGCCGCGCAAAGCAATCAAATCAAACCGGCTAAACCCTTATCGATTTATATTCACATCCCGTTTTGTGAAAGCCTGTGCTACTACTGCGCCTGCAATAAAATCATTACGCAAAAAACCAGCCGCGCGGTGGAATACCTTGAGTATTTAAAGCAAGAAATCATCTTACAAGCGGGTTTATTTGATAAACAACGCTCAGTCACGCAACTGCACTTAGGCGGTGGTACGCCAACCTACCTGACCCAAGAGCAACTGACTGATTTAATGAACACCCTGCGCAGCTGCTTTAATTTAGATGACACTGAGCAACGCCAGTTTTCTTTAGAAGTGGACCCACGCACCATCACTCCAGAGCAAATCCAACTGCTGCGTGACTTAGGTTTTAATCGCATCAGTTTTGGTGTGCAAGACTTTGATCCCAAAGTGCAAGAAGCGGTGAATCGCATTCAAAGCGACGAGCAAGTACAGATTTTGATCGATGCTGCACGTAAAGCTGAATTCCGCTCGATCAGTGCCGACTTAATCTATGGTTTACCTCTGCAAACCGTAGAGAGTTTTGATGCTACGCTAGACAAAATCATTGCCATGCGCCCCGATCGTATTGCTGCCTACAGCTATGCACACTTGCCTAAAATGGTTCGCGCACAGCGCTTGATCCGTCCTGAAGACATGCCGCCACCTGAGCGTAAACTGGAGCTGCTCGAGTTAACCATTCGCCGCTTATGTAGCGCAGGTTATGTGTACATTGGTATGGACCATTTTGCTCTACCGGAAGATGAACTGGCGCAAGCACGTATCAATGACACTTTGCAGCGCAACTTCCAAGGTTATTCAACCCATGCTGATTGCGACTTAATCGGCTTAGGCGTGTCGTCAATCGGCAAAGTGGGTGATACCTACAGTCAAAACGTCAAAGAACTGTCGCAGTACTACGCTTACCTCAACAAAGGTGAGCTGCCCCTGCACCGTGGCTATCAGCTCAACGCTGATGACAAACTGCGCCGTGATGTGATCAGTGCACTGATGTGCCATAACCGTATTGATATTGCTGCGATCGAAGCCAAGCACAAGATCAACTTCAATGAATACTTTGCTGATGCACTGGTGCAACTGCAAGAGCAGGTTGAGGATGGTTTAGTGACTATTAGCGATCAAGCTATTGTGCTGTTAGATCAAGGCAACTTGATGATGCGCAGTGTCGCGATGGCCTTTGATGCTTACCTCGGCGAAAAGCAACGCGGCGAGTTCTCACGCACGGTATAAACGAGGTTTTTCTGCAGCATACAGCTCAATGTCTGCGTGCTGCAGAGCAACGGCCTTTAGTTTTGCTCATCTAAGTGAAAGCGATGCAGTATGCGGTGCGCTATAGGCGCAAAAACAATACCCAGCGCGGTGACAAACACCAATCCGGCATATAAACCATATAAGGCTAGAAATATTTTTCCTGAGACAGTTACCGGCACACTGATGGCTCCCAAACCTCCTAGTAAAAACACGGCGTGCAATACAGCATCATGCCAAGACATCTCAGCAAAGTAGATAAAACCTAAAACCCCGATGGCGATTGAAGCGATGACCACCAATACTGCAATAACGGCATGGGAGGCTAAGCGCCAAGAAAACTCGATGCGGCTTAAAAGTGGTTGATCTTTTGACTCATACATTAACAACGCTCTCCTGAGCAGCTCTGCCAGCCAGCCCTCGTGTTTGAGGCAACTCTCGCTGAAAACATGCGGGGCAGCTACGCAGCAATTTTAATTCATGACTTAAAGCTTATATTACACAGTTCCACTTACCAGCGAAGTTCTCTACACTGATGATCGCTGCAATACAGCACTTAGCCCTACTTAAGCGCTGGAACCATAAAAATATTATTAAAAGGTGCCAATTCTATGAGCAAAACCACTCAACGTATCAGCACACTGTTCGCTGCGATGGCTTTAGCAGGCGTAGCAAGTTATTCACTGGCCGCCGAGCCGATTAAAATTGCTCTAGCCGGCCCAGTGACCGGTCCTGTTGCTCAGTATGGTGATATGCAATCGATGGGTGCATTAATGGCCATTGAGCAAATCAATAAAGCCGGTGGCGTCAATGGCAGCATGCTCGAAGCCACGACCTATGATGATGCCTGTGATCCTAAGCAAGCCGTAGCCGTGGCCAATAAGATCGTCAACGACGGTATCCGTTTTGTCGTGGGTCACTTGTGCTCTGGATCGACTCAGCCTGCAGCAGATATCTATGAGGAAGAAGGGATCTTGATGATCACGGCTGCTTCCACTGCACCTGAACTCACAGAGAAAGGTCACACCCTGATTTTCCGCACGATCGGACTTGACACCATGCAAGGCCCAACCGCGGGCAAGTATGTCGTTGAGCATATCAAGCCTAAACGTGCCGCTATTTTGCATGATAAGCAGCAGTACGGTGAAGGTATTGCCACTGCAGTTAAAGCTGCGTTAGATGATGCCAAGATTCCAGTGGCTTTATTTGAAGGTGTGACCGCCGGTGACAAAGATTTCTCAGCCTTAATCGCTAAGCTGAAAAAAGAGAATGTAGACTTTGTCTATTTTGGTGGCTACCACCCTGAGATGGGTATGTTGCTGCGTCAATCCGCAGAAAACAAACTCAACGCACGCTTTATGGGCCCTGAAGGTGTCGGCAACAGCGATATCTCAGCCATCGCCGGTGATGCATCCGAAGGCATGCTAGTTACGCTGCCAAAAGCCTTTGATGAAGACCCTAAAAACGCGCACTTAGTTGAAGCCTTTAAAGCGAAGAAGCAAGACCCACGCGGTGCGTTTGTCTTCCCTGCGTATGCCGCGGTGCAAGTAATGGCTGATGCGATGACGCTCAGCAAATCAGACGATCCAGATACAGTAGCCAAAACGCTACGCAGCAATAGCTTTGATACACCGACCGGTGTGCTCGAGTTTGACGATAAAGGCGACTTGAAAAACTTTAGCTTTGTTGTTTACCAATGGCACGCAGACGGTAGCAAAACAGCTCTAACTGAGTAATTTAACTGTCTTACACCTCGCGCATTGAGCCTCTCGATGCGCGAGGTTGTTTTGTGAACCGGATACTCTTATGAATGAAGCGTTTTTTTATTTTCTTCAGCAACTGCTGAACGGCTTAACTGTGGGCAGTACCTACGCGCTCATCGCGATTGGCTACACCATGGTGTACGGCATTATCGGCATGATCAACTTCGCCCATGGCGAGGTGTATATGATCGGCAGTTATATGACCTTTATCGCGTTAACCGGCTTAGCCATGCTGGGTCTGGAAAGCTTACCCTTAATGATTTTTGGCGCCTTTGCGCTGAGTATTATTGTGACCAGCGCTTATGGTTACAGTATTGAGCGCGTGGCCTATCGACCGCTGCGCGGCAGTAATCGCTTAATCCCACTGATCTCTGCGATTGGTATGTCGATTTTGCTACAAAACTTTGTCCGTATCGCCCAAGGCGCGCGTGATGTTGCGATGCCTCGTTTAGTCACCGGCGGTGTGACCCTTGGCGATGAAGCAAGCTTCCATGCCAGCTTGTCGTATATGCAGATTATTATTTTTGTCACGACCTTTATTGCCATGATTGCGCTGAGTATTTTCATCTCGCGCTCACGTACAGGCCGCGCCTGCCGCGCGTGTTCTGAAGATATTAAAATGACTGGGCTGCTGGGTATTAACAGCAATGCCATTATTGGTATCACTTTTGTGATTGGTGCCGTATTGGCCGCCATTGCCGGTGTATTACTGAGTTTATATTACGGTGTAGTCAACCCATACATCGGGTTTATGGCAGGCCTTAAAGCCTTCACCGCTGCGGTGCTAGGGGGTATTGGCAGTATTCCTGGCGCGGTGCTCGGGGGTTTAGTATTGGGCGTCACAGAAGCTATGACTTCAGGTTACTTCAGTAGCCAATATAAAGACGCCGTAGCTTTTGCACTGTTAATTCTTATTCTGTTATTTCGTCCGACCGGTATTTTAGGGCGACCAGAAGTGGAGAAAGTGTAATGCGCTTATATATTAAATCAGCGATTTTTTCCGCTATTGTCGTCTTAATTCTCAGCGCTATTTTGCTGGGTATACGTTTAACCCAAGTGGGTACTGAGCTCACATTAGTCGGTGCAGATGCCGATGTGTTGTGGAAAGTTGGCGCAGCCACTGTGTTGATTTTTTTATATAACTTATTTCGTGATCCGATTGAACGCGTGCTCGGTTTAATTCCTAAACCTACACTCTCGCCAGGTCTGCGCGATTTGAGTCAACGCCAATTTATACAGCGTCTACTTTGGTGCTTTATTATTGCTGGCGCGCTGATTTTCCCGTTTTTAGGTTCACGCAGCCAAATTGACTTAGCTACATTAGTGCTCATTTACGTGATGCTCGGCTTGGGTCTCAATATTGTCGTCGGTTTAGCCGGACTGCTGGATTTGGGCTATGTCGGCTTTTACGCGGTGGGCGCTTACACCTATGCCATGCTCGCGCAGTATTTTGGTATTGGTTTTTGGACAGGGCTCGTTGCTGCCGGCATTATGGCGGCGTTTTTTGGTTTTATTTTAGGCTTTCCGGTGCTGCGTTTACGCGGTGACTATCTAGCCATTGTGACCTTGGGTTTTGGCGAAATCATTCGTATTTTACTCAACAACCTCACTGATATAACCGGTGGTCCGCGCGGCATTGGCAGCATCCCTAAACCCACTTTATTCGATTTAGAGTTCAGTCGGCGCGCCAGCGAAGGCTCACAAACCTTCCATGAGTTTTTTGGTATTGCTTTTAACTCCAACCATCGCGTGATGTTTTTATACTTACTCGCATTGGTCTTGGTATTGATCACGGTGTTTGTCATCAATCGCTTGATTCGTATGCCCATTGGCCGCGCCTGGGAAGCCATGCGTGAAGATGAAATTGCTTGCCGAGCGCTGGGCATGAACCCCACCAATATTAAGCTGAGCGCCTTTACGATTGGCGCAACCTTTGCTGGTTTTGCAGGCAGCTTCTTTGCCGCTCGTCAAGGTTTTATCAGTCCAGAATCTTTCACCTTTATTGAATCAGCTATTATTTTGGCGATTGTGGTACTGGGCGGTATGGGCTCACAAATCGGCGTGATCCTCGCCGCGATTGTGATGACAGTCCTTCCAGAAATGGCGCGCGAATTTAATGAGTACCGCATGTTGCTGTTTGGCTTGATGATGGTATTGATGATGATCTGGCGACCACAAGGTTTGCTGCCGATGAAACGTACCCATGTGGAGTTACCCTCATGACTCACATTTTAGAGGTCAGCAACCTCAGCATGCGCTTTGGCGGTTTGCTCGCCGTTAACGGTGTTGGACTGACGATTAAACAAGGTCAAATCGTTTCAATGATTGGCCCTAACGGTGCAGGTAAAACCACTGTTTTTAACTGTTTAACCGGTTTTTATCAGCCTACGGGCGGTAAAATCACCTTTGCCGGCGAGCCTATTCAAGGCTTGCCCGGTTATAAAATTGCACGCAAAGGTATGATTCGCACCTTTCAGCATGTGCGCTTATTTAAAGAAATGACCGCGCTGGAGAACTTGCTCGTAGCGCAGCATCAACATTTGAACAATGGCTTATTGGCAGGATTATTTAAAACGCCCAGCTACCGCAAAGCTGAGCAAGAGGCCTTAGATAACGCCGTGTACTGGTTAAAAAAGGTGCGCCTTATTGATGATGCCAACCGTGAAGCAGGCACTTTAGCTTACGGCCAGCAGCGCCGCCTTGAAATTGCGCGTTGCATGGTCACGCGCCCTTCACTGCTGATGCTCGACGAGCCTGCAGCCGGCTTAAACCCCAGTGAAACATTGGAGCTTAAGCAATTGATCCTCGATTTACGCGACAACCACGCTATCAGTGTTTTACTGATTGAACATGATATGAAATTAGTCATGGAGATCTCGGATCATATTGTGGTCATCAATCAAGGCACGCCACTGGCCTCAGGCACAGCTGAACAAGTACGCAATAATCCTGCAGTGATTAAAGCCTACTTAGGAGAAGAATAAACATGCTGGTCATGAACAATATCTGCACCTATTACGGCAAAATCCAGGCCTTGCACGATGTATCAATCAAGGTGAATCGCGGCGAAATCGTCACTTTAATTGGGGCCAATGGTGCGGGTAAAACCACATTAATGATGACCCTGTGCGGCGATCCACAAGCTGCCAGCGGCGAGATCATTTATGAAGGCCAACACTTGCGCGGCAAGACCACAGCGCAAATTATGCGCATGGGCATGGCCATTGTACCTGAAGGTCGCCGTGTATTTTCGCGCCTCACCGTGGAAGAAAACCTCGCTATGGGCGCTTTTTTCTGTGATGACAAGCAGGTACGCGAAGAACGTTTAGATCGAGTGCTTTCTTTGTTTCCACGCCTACATGAGCGCTTTCAGCAACGCGCTGGCACCATGAGCGGCGGTGAACAACAAATGTTAGCCATTGGCCGCGCCTTAATGAGTGAACCGCGCTTACTGCTACTCGATGAGCCTTCTTTAGGTTTAGCGCCCATTATTATTCAGCAGATTTTCCAGATTCTGGAGCAACTGCGCAATGATGGTGTCACGGTGTTTTTGGTTGAGCAAAATGCCAACCAAGCGTTGAAACTCGCTGATCGCGGTTATGTGATGGAGCACGGACGTATTGTGCTGGAAGATACCGGTGCCAATTTGCTCAGTAATGAAGCAGTACGCCAGGCTTATTTAGGCGGTTAATCTACATCAGCGGTGCCGTTTGAATTGCAGAGCACGCACCGCTGTATGCTCAACTAAAAAGGTCAACTAAAAGCAATTGGCCGGTTTTGGCAGCCCAGCTAAGCGTGCCGCAAGCTTTGCCGGCATGCCATTAAACAAGCCGTTTAAGTACAAGCTATTGCCCTTCTCTTTGCCTAAGTGGATAGCGACATATTTCACCAAAGCACGATTGGCCGGTGACAGCTGAAACTGCTGATAAAACTGCTGTAGCACATACAGAATTTCCCAGTGCGCATCAGTCAACTCAATCGCTTCGCGAGCGGCTAACGCCTGCGCCACCTGTGGCGACCAATCTTCTAAATTGCATAAGCAAGCGTCTTGGTCTAGCGCAATCTCATTGCCATCGACCATTAAAATATCCACACTCATGTCCAACTGTTTACTCGCGCAGACTCAGTGCATAATTCTACAAACGCTGGGTAGTCAATCAAGGTCACGGTCAACTCACCCAGATCAATAGCACGTGCTTCAATATCTTCTTGCAAAGCATAGAGACGGTGCACTTGAGCGCCTGCACACAGTTGTTGCAGCGCCGCACTGCCGGTACGTAACGCTTGCACCGCTTCACCGGTGAACAAAATCGAATCCTGCGCAGCGGCGACGCGCAAACAACTGCGCAATTGTGAGCTGGCTGCAGGTGAGGCATTTAAAATATGTAAGGTCGTCATTAGAGCGTTACCACATGGTCAAATTGACGGATCAGTTGCTGGATCTGCGTATCATCGACACGCTCAACGGCAAGGGCTAATTCAGCATCTGCTAAACCGCGTTGCTGCAAACAATCCTGCGCCACATACAACTGCTCAATGCCAAACATCGGCAGGGCTTGTAGATTAGCGCAGAGGTTTTTTTGCTCAAGCTGTTGTGGCTGTTGCTGCTCTAACAGTTGTAAAACGCCGTCATCCATAAACAACATCGCCAATGGCAAATCAAAAGCGCCTGCAGCTAATGCTATGTCTAAAGCCTCTGCGGCACCCAACCCAGCCCAGGGTGCTTGACGGCTGATTAATAAGACTGATTTAGCCATTATTCGCCTCCAAAGCTGATCGAGCGATCCGCCTGCTGTAAGCCATCATGCAATTGTCCTAAACCGGATAACTCACAACCTTCAGCTAAGTTCACCGCATCACGTTGATAACGTTGTGCTTCGACTTGATCAAGTACGCCACGGCGTAAAGCAGCCGCGATACACACCACTGCATCGAGCTTATGCTCGGCGATCAAGGCTTGCCACTGCTGGGCAATATCCACCTGATCTTGGGCAACCACTAAGTTACTCGAAGCCGTTAGCACGCCCTCTTGGTAAAAAAACACCCGCACAATTTCATGCCCGGCCGCTAACACAGCTTGCGCAAAACGCAAAGCTCGGCGGGTTGACGGTGCAGTGCTGTCAGATAACACATTGATTACAAATTTCATGGCCGATCATCACGCTAAATTTTGCAAAGTTTAGCAGATTAATAGCACGCTATCTGCTCACTCAAACGCAGCAATGCCACAACGCAGCACCTCTGCATGACGTACACACAAACTGCTTATGCACAAATATAGCTATACAAACCAAAATGTTACAGTATAACATTGTAGGTTAATTGCTTTTATCGCTTGAAAGCATCTGTACTCATCCTTTTTGTTATAAGGTTTTAACATGCGGCTTATCAAACATCCCTTAACCTTAGCTATTAGTCTAGCTACGCTCTGTGCCCCTGCTGTATACGCGCAAAACACTGATAGCACGCAACTGCCCACTAGCATTATTAGCGCCAGCCCTTTAGCGCAAACCGCTACACAGATGGTCAGTGCTTCTGATGTACTTGAAGAGTCACAACTGCTCCTGCAACGCCAAGCCACATTAGGTGGCACCTTGGATCATATTCCTGGTGTGCGTGGTAGCTCCTTTGGTGCCGGCGCTAGTCGCCCAGTGATTCGTGGCATGGATGGAGCGCGCGTGCGTGTACTGTCTGATGGCGCAGATATGATGGATGCATCCACTTTAAGCGCAGATCACGCAGTGACGACTGAGCCACTGCTATTGGAACGTATTGAGGTGCTTAAAGGTCCAGCAACGCTGCTGTACGGTGGGGGTGCGATTGGCGGTGTAGTCAATCTGATTGATAAAAAAATCCCAACACAGCAGCCTGAAAATGGCCACCAAGTAGAGCTTGAATGGCAAGGCAATAGTGTTGCTAAAGAAAGCACAGCTGTAGCTGGAGCAACCCTAGGTTTAGGTGACTTTGCTCTACGGGTTGAAGGTTTAAAGCGTAATGCCGATCCCTATCGCTTGGCGGGCCATGAAGACGGCTCGCGCTCGAAAAAGCAAACTGGCTCCTATAATGACACTAGCACCGGCACCTTAGGTTTAAGCTGGATTGGCGATGCGGGTTATGTCGGTGTGGCCTACACCCGTCAAGCCAATGAGTACGGATTATTAGCTCATGAAGACGGCCATTGCCACACTCACGGACATGGCGCAACCTTGCATTGGCATTGCGGTAGTCACGGCGGTGCTGGACATACCCACGACCATGGTCATGGCACACCTTATATTGATATGGTGCAAAAACGCTGGGATCTACGCAGCGAATACAACAATCCTTTTGCAGGCTTTAGCCTAGCGAAAGTGCGTCTATCGCACAGCGATTATCAACACGAAGAAATCGAAGGCACCACAGTTGCCACCCGCTTTGATAATAAAGCCACTGACGCACGACTGGAGTTAACACATGAGCCAGTGTTTGGCTGGCGCGGTACTCTAGGCGGACAAGCTCATCGCCGTAATTTTAAAGCTGCAGGCGAGGAAGCTTATGTGCCAGCGACGCTCACTAAAAATAACGGCGTATTTATTTTAGAAGAATACCAGTGGAACGCGTTACGTTACGAGTTGGGCTTGCGCCATGAGTGGCAAAGCATTGATGTGCGCAAAGGTACGCAACCCAATAAAAACCATAACGCTACCTCAGCATCAATCGGTGCTGTGTGGGCTTTTTCCGATGAGTACAATATTGGTGCATCCTTCTCTCGCTCACAGCGCTTGCCTGTTGCAGAAGAGCTGTACGCTTTTGGTCCACACGCAGCCAGTCGCACAATTGAAGTGGGCAATCCAAGTCTGAAAAAAGAAACCTCGCACAATATTGATTTAACCCTACGTAAACACTTAGGCGCGCTAACGTACAGCTTGAGCATCTATCAAAATCGTATCAATGACTATATTTATGGTGTAGATACAGGACAGCGTCCCGGAGCCGATTACCGTGTGATCAATTACGAGCAAGCCAACGCGGTGTTTCGTGGCGTGGAAGGTGAATTGGCTTATCAATTTAATAGCGGCTTAACCAGCACTCTATTAGCTGATCATGTGCGCGGTAAGTTGCGTGGCAAAGGCGGTGATTTAGCGCGTGTGCCAGCAGATCGTGTGGGTTTGCGAGTACAACAAGTATTCACCTCAGCACTGGAAGGTCAAGTTGAATTGTGGCGCGTGCAGCAGCAAAGCCATATTGCTGATTTCGAAACTAAAACATCAGGCTACAACCTACTTGGCGCAGCACTTACTTACCAAGGCCAATTATCAAGCAGTGATTACACCTTGTATTTGCGTGCCGATAACTTGCTCAATGTAAAAGCGCGAGAGCACACATCATTTATCAAAGATGACGTGCAACTGCCCGGCAGAAACCTGACTGCGGGGGTTAAATTTAGTTTTTAAACAATAGTCATAGGGTATGCGCAGCAACATTTGCGCATACCCTATCTCATGCAAAAACTCACACTCCACCCAAGCCTGATAGACTATGGGACATACTTGTTATGTGTTTATAGGAGTCAACCTTGGACCACACCAACTTCCCCGAAGCTCAAAGCATCGAGCAACTGCGCCAAAACATCGCCACCATACAAGCACGTATTGACCAAGCCTGTGCTGATGCTGGACGTGACCCTCAAGAGGTGCGTTTACTGCCTGTGAGTAAAACTCACCCTGCTGACTATTTACGCCTGGCCTACGCTGCTGGTTGCCGTATGCTCGGTGAAAATAAAGTCCAAGAAGCCCACCAAAAATGGCAAGAACTTGAAGATTTAACTGATCTTAAATGGAGCGTGATTGGCCATCTGCAAACCAACAAAGCCAAATATGTTGCGCGCTTTGCCAGTGAGTTTCATGCCCTCGATAGCCTGCGTCTTGCCCAAGCTCTAGATCAGCGTCTGACCATCGAAGATCGCTACCTCGATGTGCTGGTACAGATCAACACGTCAGGCGAAGAGAGCAAATATGGCATTGACCCTGAGCAAGCGCCAGAACTGATTGCCCAGCTTAGTCAATTTAGCCGACTGCGTGTGCGTGGTTTAATGACCTTAGCCATGAACTCCACAGACCGTGAAGCTGTACGCGGCTGCTTTGTGCAATTGCGCGAATTGCGCGATAAATTACAAGCTCAAGCGCCTGAGGGCATGCAGCTCACTGAACTATCCATGGGCATGTCGGGCGATTTTGAATTAGCCATTGCTGAAGGCGCCACCATTGTGCGCATTGGCCAAGCTATTTTTGGTGCTCGCGAGCAACCGGACAGTTATTACTGGCCTTCGTAACGACCCGTAATGCATCTGCTGGGCTATGTATTTATTATTCTGAATACATAGCCACTTTTTACTATTCACACAGCTCTACCCTGACTGCTCCCCCCATAATAATGACTGCCTGTGACATAAAAATGCTGCAGACAGTTGTATAGGCTACCTTATGTATGATGGTTTAAAAAAGATGCATTGTAATGCGCACTCTTGATGGGCTATCGCCGCGCACCAGCAGGCTCTATCGCTTATGGCGAATATATTGCCTGCAAATACGCACAAAATTTAAATGCTGCATGCCTGGTTAAAACTCTTCACGCATGCAGCATTCTGATCAAGCTAGAGCATGTTGATACTTTTCACTCTGTGACGATCAGCGTGTTTCACGAAGACGCGCACGCTCATCAGCCAAGCGTAAAATCCACCACGCGACAAGCATAATCGGTGGCAATGACACCAAGTTGAGCCACACCCAACCTAATTTATCGACGCCCACGCCCGCCAGCAAACTGCCCAAGGCTGCTGCCGTGAAGACCATAAATTCATTAATGCCCTGGACTTTACCCTGCTCAGCCGGCTCATAGGTAAAGGTGAGCAAATGGGTCGCGCCAATAAAAGTGAAGTTCCAACCCACACCCAAAAGCAGCAACCCTAGCCAATAATGCCAGTAACTTTGACCTAAGACATTCACCAGCACACACAAAGCCAAGGTGGCGCAGCCCCAAACAATCACGCTACGTGAACTAAAACGGCGAATTAAATGGCCAGTGAAAAATGAAGGCACATACATCCCCAACACATGCCACTGAATCACCCAGGCAATATTACTAAAAGGAAACTCATCATTTTGCATCGCGATCGGCGTGGCGGTCATCAACAGCACCATCACGGCATAACCAATCGCACCTGAAGCAATAGCAGCCACCAGAAGCGGCTGTTTAAACAACTGGGCATAACTGCGCGTAGACTGTTGTACGGCACTTTTAACTGGTCGTGCTAAAGGCAAACTGACAATCAATAATAAAGCCAGCATATAAACTAGAAACAGCCCATAAAATGCGCCTTCAAACGGATTACCATCAAACCACTGGCGTGACCAAATGGCTAAGTTCGGACCTAACACCGCAGCCAGTATGCCACCGGCCATCACCATACTGATCGCGCGTGGGCGCTGCTCAAGAGAGCAGACATCTAAGGCGGCAAAACGGTATTGCTGCGCCGTACCAATGGCCATACCAATCAAAAACGTACCGCTGGCAAAGTGCATTAAGCTATGGGCTTGCAAACCTTGTAGCGCCACCCAAGTCCCCAATAAACCGATGCAGTTACCTAAAACAAAACCCACTTTGCGCCCCATTTTCTGCATTAAGTGCGCAGCAGGCAAAGTGGCCATAATCATGCCTAAAAATTGCAAGGCAACGGGTAAGGTGATTAAGGCAGGATGACTGGCTAACTGTTTACCAATTAGAGCAGAGACCGCGACTAGTAAAATATTTCCTGTGGTTAGTAATGCTTGCGCAACGGCTAACCCCCACACAGTGATAGGCACGCACGGCCTCCTCGTCTATTTAATATTGCGCTGCATATTATATTAAAAACATATTTATTGCTGAATCTATAGCGCTCTGCACATATCAATACAGCGCACTGGCCCTCTCACAGAGTTCAAGACACCACTAT
>QXGG01205860.1_pt1 | contig 16874 bp, 17 predicted proteins | sample 1982491 | NCBI WGS metagenome assembly QXGG01 (sample SAMN09924614, study PRJNA488089) | Wastewater metagenome, whole genome shotgun sequencing project. | isolation source: South African research farm wastewater | place: South Africa: Irene, Agricultural Research Council, Animal Production... | reverse complement strand
TGTTACATAGGGTGTTTATAGTGATAGTCTTTCATTGGTATTGAATTCTATTTGTTGAGTGTTACTAAAATGGATTAGATTAGCTGATATAAAAAATATGCGGCTGACTCTCCAATTGAAAGTTAGCCGCATATTTTTTATTCTAAAGTTTACTATTAGGATAAAGAACTAAGCATTCTTTTTTCCTGTATCTTTTTTTCTTCTCTTATTGTCACTCTTGGCAAGTAATAGTACGTTAAATACTAGTTCTGTCATCCACTTTTCACTGTAGTCCAATCGTTCTTTATAGCTCTTAACATTCATAGCCGTTTTATGGATATCGTCTTTTTTCCAGATGGGTTTAGTACAGATATCGTGAACTGTTTTTTGAGTCATGCTGTAGATGGTTTTCTTGAACATACTTGGAACTCTAATCTTCCACTGCATAAGGTTACCCACAAGCATCATCAAATCTTGTGTAAAACCCTGGAACAAAAAGCTATACGATTGAACGTCTTGAGGCTTTCTACAGTTTTTCTTGATTGAGCTATCAATCTCCTTGAAGAAATCATTGCTAATATTATAGTCTTCCATTAGCATCTTTTTAGCAGCCGACTTCTCTGAAACACCTAGACGTCCTTTTTGTGTAGGTATCTTGAATAGACGTTTGAAGTTTGCTACCTCAGGGAGTGCATTGATGTTGGTTATACCATTGTTGATAGCCATAACCGACTGAAAATAGACTTGTACTAAAGACATAAAGTCTTCAGCGCTTCCCTTATTTTCTTGAGAACCTTTATTGAATAATCTTGATAAAAAGCCCATTCTATATTATATTTTTAATTATTTCTGATTGAAGAATACAAATTTAATGATTTTATCCCTCTAACCACTTAAACCGAGTTATATTTTATTGCTCCGTTTTGAGGAGATAAACAAATTTATTGTTTTGAGGCTCTGCATGTACTACGTCGAAGAGTGTAAACTTAGTTAAGAGTTCGATAACTTTTGTTCTGCTAATCTGTGTGGCTTTTGCGAGTTTGTTGATGGTAATTCCTAGGTTTTCTTCTAGTGTATCTAAGAGATATTCTTCTTCTTGTGTATAACTAATAAACTCACCTTTTGGTTTAGATCGGTTTTTTAGGACTTCGAGCTGGACTTTATCGGCTAAAATATTTTGATCATTGTACCGTAGGTAAGCCCAAATTCTTCCTTGTTCATCTTTTGCATAAATAGGAGGATTATTCTCTTTTGGTATATTAATGCAAAGAACGTGTTTACCATCTTCCATTTCGAAGAGTTCTGATTCGTATTTTACGGGTGGTGTGCAAAAAATATCAGCAGCCGATTCTATCATATATAACTCTTCCTCAGACTCAACTCCAGCAATTCTACCATTATCTTTAACTCCAATAAGTAATCGACCTCCTTGAGTGTTCGCAAAGGCAGAAAGTGTTTTTGCTATTTTCTTGGCATTGGAGATTTCGAACTTGAAATCCTGCTGTTGGTGCTCTCCTTGGGCTATCCATTGGTATAGAAGTTTAGTGTTTTCAGAAATTTTCATGATAAAACGATGCTATTTCCCTCATTGAATGCTATATTCGGCTAATATTTAATCAAATTATGAGAAAATATACTTTTTTCCGAGGAAATTTCGAGAAAGAATGTATTTTTGTTTGTGTTATTAACGATGTAATAAAATAATTATGAAAGAATTAGTTGAAAAAGTAGCAGGTCTAGTTAGTGAGTTTAACAAAGATGCTGCATCTCAAATTGAAAACGGTAACAAAGCTGCTGGTGTTAGAGCACGTAAAGCTTCTCTTGAAATTGAAAAAATCATGAAAGAGTTTCGTAAAGCTTCACTTGACGCATCTAAACAATAAGATCGCTTAAAATGGATTAAAAAGCCATTCCTTAATTATTAAGTGATGGCTTTTTTTATGCATTTAATTGGCTAGCCATCCTTGATAGTGTACTGGAGTTTTGCTCGGATTATAATAGAGACTCTCTTGTGATGGAATAAGAATTGTATAACTTTTTCCCGATTTGTTTTCGAGCGAGCGAGCTTTTAACCATGGGTTAGCCTCTTTTAATTCAGCATAGCTAATATCCTGTTCTTTTGCAAAAGCAACTAAGTCTGCTACGGGTTTGTTTATGACGACCTTTTTATATTCAACAGGTGGGTATAAGTCTTCACGATTCAAATAGAAGCCAAACTCTTTAGGATTTTTGAGAAACTGCTTTGCAGCTAATAGACGAAACATATATCTAGAGGTTTCTTGTACTAGCCAGAGATCGGCTGCATGCTCAACATCTTGTTTCTTTAGTTCGTTTGAGATTCTGCCTTGTCCTGCATTATACGAAGCCGCAGCTGTTAGCCAGTCTCCATATTTAGCGTACGCATCTTTAAGATATTTGCAAGCTGCCTTAGTCGACTTCTCGATATGGTATCTTTCGTCTACATTATTATTAACTTCTAGCCCATAGTCTTTACCAGTTCCTTTCATAAATTGCCAAAAACCTGCAGCACCAGCTGGAGAAACAGCAAATGGGTTCATGCTACTTTCAATCACCATTAGGTATTTTAAATCATCGGGTACTTGTGCTGCCTTAAGAATAGGCTCAATAATGGGGAAATATCTATTTGCTCTTTTAATCATCAGCATAGATGAGGAGTGCATATAGCTAAAAGCCATAAGTTCTCTATCCATTCGCTCTCTACGGTCAGCGCGCCTTAGATCTATCACCTCATTGGCATAACTTGCTGAGGTAGGAACAGAAGGAGGCATAAAGCCTTGCGAGTTTTGATGCTTTTCGGCTTTGAGGGTAGGTGATGGCGAATGACCTAAAAGCAGAGGCATGATAATAACTAAAGCTAGTAATGCACCTGAAAAATAATAGGGTCTATATTTTGCTAACATAAGTTTCATAGGCTTTGTGTTCTAAAGAAGTAGTTTTCTCCTACAAAACTAGCCAAAACTGTGATGGCCTGCAATTTAATATCTCCTAAAAGCAAACCTTTTACACTCATTAATGTTTCTTAGTATGATAAACTAAACCTGAAATTTTATGAATTATATAGTAGAACATAAACCAAGTATCAAGCGTTTTGAAGCAGATATTGAGGGGCAAGTGGCCTATGTAGAGTACACTCTTCATAACGATGAGTTTGATATTATTCATACCATTGTGCCTAAAGAGCTCGAAGGTCAAGGCATAGCAGCAAGAATCGTTAGTGAGGCTTATGCCTACGCTAAGGACGCAGGATACACTCTTAAGGCCTCTTGTTCTTATGCTAAGGTGTGGCTTAAGCGCCATCCTTTATAAGCCTTTACCTGTTTTTGACGGGTAGAATCTTCCAGAGTGAGGCTGGAATTAGTTTCCAGAAAAACACGATTACTTTATATCTCCAATCAATGATCACTCTGCGCTTTTTTCTGTCAAGTGCTTTATCTATTATTCTTGCCACTTTTTGAGGTTGCATTAATAATGGATAGCCTCCTCCACCTTTCAATAAATCGGTTTGTACAAAACCTGGTTTGATGTCGGTAAAAGTTATTTTGATCTTCTTGATACGGCTCAATTGTTCCAATGCATCGATATAGGTGTTCTGAAACCTCTTTGTGGCTGAGTATGCAGGTGCTACTCCAAGACCTTTAGTTCCAGCAATAGAGCTAATTATTGCGATATGCCCTTTTGTTTGAACCTCGAAATAATGAAACACAGTATCTATGAGCTGCGTAAAACCCACTACATTAGTTTTAGCGGTATTGATTTCTGTCTCAATAACTAGATTTGGGTTCTGGTATCCAATGCCTGAGCTATGCATATAGATGTCGAGTCCTCCGAGTCTTTCAATAAGTGAGACCAGTTTTTGTGGGGCATCTTCTTGCCTAATGTCGATAACTTCAAATTCAACTTGCTCAGGAAACTCTTTCTTAAAAGAAGAGAGTAGGTCTTGCCTTCTTCCGGCAATACCAACTCTCCAACCTTTTTGAATATATATTTTAGCTAGTTCATGCCCTATGCCCGATGTGGCGCCCATGATGATAATCTTCTTCATACTTTTATGCAATGCTAGTGATCAATGACTTATTGCAAAGTTAGGTAAGAAAAACAATATCTAGCTTAATTCTACTTTTTTATATATACAGCAGTCTCTTGTACACCAGAATAAATTGTTTTTGAAGTAATTGAAACCTCCTCTGCTGCTTTAACTAGATCATTGATTTCAGTAATAGGGAAGCTTATTATACCATTATTAATATAGGTGCTATTATCTTCACTGGCATCGTGAGTTAAATATAGCTTTAAGATTTTAGTATCTTCAATTTTGTTGTCCTTCGTAGCATAAAGCTGGATAGTATGATCCCATACACTGGGTTGGCCTATGTAGCTATACTTTAGCGTTAAAAATCCGTTGGCGATATAGGCTTCAGTGATGTTGATTCGATCACTTGCCTGAATTAGACCTTCTGCTGAGCTATCGTCTTGAGTAAATTCGACATTACCTGTTTCAACTTGTTGTAACATCTTGATCTTTGCTGTTAACTCCTTTTTTGAAGTGTTTTCGTCGAGTTCAGTAAACTGAATAAAAACTCTGTCATTGGTTTTGAGATCGTAAGCAACAAGGTTTTCAGGGTTGTTGGGGAATAACTTGTAACCCGAGTCTAGGTCAAAGTAGAGTGTGTTGATATCTCCCGTTTCAACCTGAACTGTTCCAATGGCCATGGGAGAATATTCATCGCCACTTCTTATACAACTTTGCAATCCCATAACAACGAGTGCTATGATTAGGTAGTGAGTTTGTTTAGTTAGACTTTTCATAACATATGCTTTTTGATTATAAAACGACTGATCGGTCGAAATACTGCATACCAATTATAATGCCCTTGATATAAAATGCTATATTGATGCAGTATTTTTAAGTTGAAAGCATTTTAGTAATAAACACGTGTTTCATTAATGGAAGAATTAGAGCTATCTAAGCTTTGCCTGAGTCACGATACAAAAGCTCAACAAATGTTATATGAGCAATACTCAGATCGCTTGTATGCGATATGTATTCGTTACGCGGGTGATTGCGATATTGCACAAGATTTACTACACGATGGTTTTATTAAGATATTAAGTTCGTTTGATAAATTTACTTGGCTAGGAGAAGGCTCTCTACGTGCCTGGATGGATCGGATTATTGTTAATACAGCCTTACAATATCTACGAGACAAGAAAAGAGCTGGTTATGAAGTTGAGTTTGATCAAGTTTCAGAGAATAACTTCGATCATTCCGATTCGGCAGATGTAGATGTTGTCCCCCAAAAAGTATTATTTGAGTTCATAAAAGAGCTTCCTGATGGATACCGAACAGTGTTCAACCTTTATGTCTTAGAAGATAAGTCGCATAAAGAGATTGGTGAGCTACTAGGAATCAACGAACGGTCTTCCGCTTCACAGTTGTTTAGAGCAAAAAAAGTTCTAGCCGAGAGGGTCAATAGCTGGTTGAAGAATAACGCTTAGTCTTGTAGTAAATGTTTAAGTTTGAAAATTGAATAAAAGGTATATTCTATGAATAGTGAAGATAAATGGTTAAAACAAATAAAGGATAAGGTTGAGGGGCATCGTGAAGAAGCACCTGTTGCACTCTGGAGCAAGATTGCAGCCGACTTGCCTTTATCAAATGCACCGACCAAAACTATTCCTTTTTATCAAAAGTCCAAATTTTGGTTAGCTGCTGCTGTGTTGCTCGTAGGAGTCTCTTCCATCGCTCTTCTTTGGCAGCAAGATGGAGCTGTTTTGCAAGACACTCCTCAAAAAGTATACGTAGCACAAGATTCCTATCTTAATACTGTGCTTAATAAGCTAGAAGAGACGAATCAACTTTCTTCAGAGTACGCTGATTTATCTCATGCTTCAACTCCTCAGATTTCAAGTACTGTTAACTCAGACCTTAAACCTGCTCTTTTGGCTTCACACACTAGTTTTAAACCAGAGAAGGCTGATCATACTCTTGCTGTGAATAATGATATTTCAGATGTAGAAGAAGCGGTGGATCAGCAGAGTCCCAAAGAGTTTAGCGATCAAGAAACTGATGCTCAAGAGAACGTTAATCGTGATCAATCTCGTTCTGGTAAAAAATATGATGATTTATATGCGCACTTACGGGCATCAAATCATTCTAGTGATGATGTAGCTAAAACTGCTCCGTCGAAACTAAGCTTGCATGCTGGTGGAACAGGTAAGATTCTAGGTGGTGGAGTATCGGGTGTTGAAACGAATAGTTTTTATAGAGAGGCTAGTTTGGATTCGTTCGTTTTGCCTAACTCAATTGACCCAAATAAAAAAACGGAGATGTTTATACGCGACGGCTTACCTTATATTAAGGATGAAGTCAAAGTCAATGACTATAAACACAATCAACCTATCTCGTTTGGTTTAAGTTATAGTTATGCTCTAAATAAATACTTAGCATTAGAGTCGGGCTTGGTTTATACTTATCTCTCTTCTGATGTAACTGAGGTTGCAACCCAAGAGAGATTTAAACAAAAGTTTCATTACCTAGGTATTCCTATTAAGCTTTATTGGAGCTTCTTTAATCATAATAATTTTTCACTCTATGCCTCGGGTGGTGGAATGGTCGAAGTTGCTGTTGCAGGGAAGGTAGCTGGTGAGAATAAACGCCCTACAAGACCCCAGTTTTCTGTCTTGGCAGGTGTTGGAGCACAGTATTCGTTCTCTAGAGTATTTGGATTGTATATCGAGCCTGGTGTAGCTTATTATTTTAACGATGGCTCTCATATTGAGACAATCAGAACGGAGAAACCATTCAATTTTAATTTAAATGCTGGAGTTAGGTTGACTTTCTAAACAAACTGCATAATACCTTACATAATATTAATCCCCCTTTACTGAGTAATCAATAGAGGGGGATTATTTATTTAACTTGGTTATAGTGTTTTTATAACCAGCTATGGAACTTCTTGATATACCACTGTTTTACAACTTGAGTAAGAACTCCGTAAGCTATAAGGATAGCCATTAGCCAAGGGAAGTAGCTCCAAGGTAGTGGAACAAGTCCGATGCTTGAACCCAATCCTGTGAAAGGTAATATAAGTCCTATCACACAGATTGCTAGTGTTAAGCTTGTCACAGGCCATGACGCGTTGCTTTGTAGGAATGGGATCTTACGAGTACGAATCATATGTACAATTAAAGTTTGTGATAGAAGTCCCTCAACAAACCATGCAGACTGGAAGAAGGCTTGCTTCTCTGGTGTGTTATAAGCAAACACGGTCCACAAAATGATAAACGTTAGAATGTCAAATACCGAGCTGATTGGGCCAATATAAAGCATGAACTTTTTTAAGTCTGAGGCATCCCACTTTTTAGGCTTTCTCAAATACTCTTCGTCCATGGTGTCAAAAGGAATAGTCGATTGTGATACATCATATAGTAAGTTTTGCACCAGTAAGTGAATTGGTAGCATAGGTAAGAAAGGCAAAAATGCACTTGCTCCCAGCACACTAAACATGTTACCAAAGTTCGAACTCGCAGTCATCTTGATATACTTAATAATGTTTCCAAATGTCTTTCTTCCCTCAATAACCCCATCCTCGAGAACCATAAGATCTTTTTCGAGTAAGATAATATCGGCACTCTCTTTGGCAATATCTACAGCATTCTCTACTGAAATACCTACGTCCGATTGTCTTAGTGCGGCTGCATCGTTGATTCCGTCACCTAAGAAGCCAACCGTATTGTCGAGCTCTTGGAGCAATCGGATAATCCGAGTCTTTTGCATTGGTGCCAACTTAGAAAACACTGTAGTAATCATTAATACCTCTTTGAGCTGATCATCTGTCATCTCTTCAACTTGCATACCGTTGAGTGAATGGGAGGTGTCAATACCCACTTGTCGGCATATCGTTTTTACTACAGCTTCATTATCACCAGATAATACTTTAACCTCTACACCGTGGTGATGAAGTTTTTGAATAGCACTTGCTGTTGATGGTTTTGGGGGATCAAGAAAGGCAAGGAATCCGATAAGTACCATGTCCGATTCATCTTCTACGGCAAAGTCTTTATCCTTGGTTATCCAGCTTTTTTGTGCAATGGCCAGCACCCTCATCCCTTCGGCATTAAGCTGGTTACATACGGCTAGAGCTTTATCTTCAAGTTCTTTGGACAATTCATACACTTGTCCTTTATACTCCACATGGGAGCAAGCTGTAAGCATTTCTTCAACTGCTCCTTTTGTTACAATCTGTCTTTTTCCTGCTTTGTCTTCTAGGATAACGGAGAGGCGTCGGCGGTTAAAATCGAAAGGAATCTCGTCAATTTTTATGTAGTTGTCGCGCACATATTGCAGGTCTTGCTCTTCAACATGTGATAGAATAGCTCTATCAATAAGGTTTCTTAGTCCTGTTTGGAAGTAGCTGTTTAAGTAGGCATGTCGCAATACCCGTTGATCTATATCCTCTTCGCCCTCGACATTTATATGCTTTTCGAGCAAAACTTCATCTCGAGTTAGTGTACCTGTTTTGTCGGTGCAAAGAATGTTCATTGCACCAAAGTTCTGGATGGAGTTCAGATTCTTTACAATTGTTTTCTTCTTGGCCATGGCGATTGTACCCTTCGAAAGGTTTGCTGTAACAATCATAGGTAGCATTTCGGGTGTTAACCCCACTGCTATAGAGATTGCAAATAAGAAAGCATCAAACCAGTCGCCTTTAGTAATTCCGTTAATTAGGAATACAAAGGGAACCATTACGATCATAAAGCGAATAAGTAGTAAACTAACGTTGCTCACACCTTTATCGAATGCTGTTTGAGCTCGAATTCCTACAATAGACTTGGCAATCGTACCTAAGTAAGTATCATTTCCGGTTTGAATAACTATTGCTTTGGCATAACCACTGATAACATTAGAACCCATGAAACAAATATTATCTAAGTCGATTACGCTACCTCTTTTTGTTGTATTAAGTTGTTCCGTAGGAAATTTTTCTACACCGTCCGATTCTCCTGTCAGTGAAGATTGTCCAACAAAAAGGTCTTTGCACTCAATAACCCTAACGTCGGCAGGGATCATATCACCAGCCGATAGGTAGATAATATCTCCAGGCACTATATCTCTCATATCAACCTCCTGACTATGGCGATTGCCATCTCGATAGACAGAAGCTGTATTAGTCACAAGTTTTTGTAGGGATGATGAGGCTTTGTTCGATTTTAGTTCTTGGGTAAACTTTAAAATAGCACTAAATACTACCATAATAGTAATCACAGCTACACTTGTCCACTCTTGCTCTGTTGGCGGAGCCATAATAACATCAATTACAAGCGAGACAATGGCTAAAACCATCAACACCCCAATAAAAGGATTGATAAATGCTCTAATAAAAAGCATAAGTGGGTGAGTCGTTTTTTCACGAACCACTTCGTTTATCCCATACTCTTTTAAACGTTCATTAATGATGTCTTGACTCAGGCCGCCAGGTTGAGTTTCAAAATAATCATAAACTTGCCGTAGGGGTTGTGCAGAAGCTAAAAAAACTTTTTCTGCATTGAAGTGAGATTCTTCACTTTTTCTTTTTCTGAATATTCTCCACATAGCATTTTTCTTTACATCATTAATAACTATCAGCAAAAGTACTGCTTCGGCTATAAAATGATAAACAACTGCTATTAGAAAAGTATTAGAAAATGTTGGTAATAATTTATATATGGGGTAATTCCACTGAAAATGTGGTTCCTACATTGACTTCTGATAATACTGTAAGTCTCCCATTAAACTGTTTGAAAACGCGTTGGCAAAGTGCCATGCCGATGCCATAACCTTTTATATGTCTATTATTAGGAGCTCTATAAAAAGGTTCGAATATTTTAGACATCAGCTCTTTTGGTATACCATGACCCGTATCCGAGAATTTAATGTAAATACTTTTATCCCAAACCGAGACTTGAATAAGAGATCGGTGGTTGTCAGAGAACTTGCAGTTGTTTTCAATCAAATTGCAAAACGCTGTTCTTAGCAAATACCCATTGGCATTCACCGTTAGATGATCTTCCTCTTCGGGCAGTTCCTCAAAGATTAAATCGATTTTATAGTCTGCATTAGATTTTAGAATCATCGATCTTGCATCAACAAGCAATTCATCAACTCTTACGGGTTTTACATTGACTTGATCGGATAGATAACCCGATTTGGCTAGGTCAAGCAGTCCATTGGTTAGCTTAATAATGTCGTTGGTGTCGTTTAATGCATTTGTTATGGCGAGTTTAAATTCCTCTGGAGAAGTTGCTTGTAATAAGGCAATATCTAGCTCAGCTATTAGGGCTGCTAGTGGGGTGCGTAGTTCGTGCGAAATACTATTCATCAGATGGCGTTGCGATTGAAATGAGTATTCTAGTCTGTCGAGCATCTCGTTGAAAGTGATACTTAGCTCACCGAGTTCATCTTTAGGATTAATGACAGGTACACGAAGTTTAAGTCGTGATGCAGTGATGTGACGCACTTGATTGACGATATTGCGCATGGGGTTTAGAGCGGCCTTGGCAAAGTAGTAGCTCAGAATAAAGAGAATAATAATATTAAGTAGTGCTGAAGATAATAAGATTAGGGCTAAAGTTCGTTGTTTAGCAAGTCCGTAGCCATCATAGGCAGCCGCAGTTACGAGATATGTCTGCTGATTTAGCTCAAATTTCAAGCCGATACCCTCATAGTTGCCTATCCTAAATTTTATCGTATCGTTTTTGATAATCTCTTTAAACATCTGGGGCGTCTCCTTAACAATATCTATCTCTACAGCATCATGATATATCATTTTCTCCTCTAGATTATAGATTGCCACTTCTATTTCATTAATCAACTCTCTATTATTCTGATAGATTAGCTGCATAACCTCAGGATCAACTTGGTGATTTAGTACCAGGTTCGCCTTTGTGATTGCCTCTTTTGTCAGGGTTCGATAGAATTCTTTTTGTCTACTCTTTTCGGAGAAGTAGTAGACGGATCCCAAGATAATTAGGAGTACAAGTGCTGTTGCTGATGCAAAATTGAGGGCTAGCTTACTTCGTATTTTCATGGTTGGCTTGTTAAAATAAAACCTAGTCCTGGTCTTGTGTGGATAAGCTTTGTAGCGAAAGGTTTATCAACCTTATTTCTTAAGTAACTCACATACACATCTATAAAATTGGTACCCGTGTCAAAGTATGTTTCCCAAACTTTTTCTGCTATTTCGGTTCTCGATAGTACACGCTCAGCATTTGCTACCATGTAGTGTAGCAATTGATACTCTTTGGGTGATAGCTTAATCTTAACCCCATCTCTAATAGCTATTTTTTCATCATCATTCAGGGTAAGGTCTTGATAGCTGTTTGTTTGTTTATTTGTATCATTTTGTTCTAGCTTTCTGCGTAGCAACACTTTTATGCGTGCATCAAGTTCTCTTAGATCAAAGGGTTTGACCATATAATCGTCTGCACCCGAATCAAACCCCTCAAGCTTGTCGTCCGTAGTGCCTAGAGCTGTAAGCATGAGTATCGGAGTTAGTTTGTCATTTTGACGTATTCTTTTGCTCACCTCTAAACCATTGATGGTGGGGAGCATAATGTCACAAATCACCAAGTCTATGTTGCCTTCATTAAATTTGATGAGTCCTTCATCTCCATCATAGGCTACATCAACCTTGTATCCCAGTTGAATCAGTCCCTTTTGAGTAAGTTGAGCAACTCTTTTTTCGTCTTCAATAATTAATACTTGTATCATGAGTATGTCATATATGCATATTAGCCATATAGTTACGGCTATTTTGTCACTAAAATACAATAATAAATCAATTTATCTGCACTTAATGGCTTTGGTATATCTTTTGCTTTTGATCAGTTAATGTTTTAAACTTGTTGTTTTATTAAGTTGGAAGTGTTTGTTCCTATCTTAAATGATTAAGCTAAACTAAAATTCAACTGACTAGTTATTTATGATAAATTACTGAAACAACGAGTTTTAAATACAATTAATAGAATACATAGTACTGTTAATGTGTTGTAAATAAATAGTTGATTGTAATCTGTTTATAAACTATAATCGTTACATTAACAGTTAAGTGTTAAATAAAAATTAGATGTTAATATAAAGAGTGGTATATTATGAAAGAAGTCTTTAAAAAAGTACTGGGTATAGGAGCAGTAGCTCTATTAAGCGCTGGTGTAGCTGGGTATACAGCTTACTCAATAGCTGATCGTTTTCAACCCGATGTGCAATCTAGCTCATATTTTAGTGAGGTTTTTACGAATAGTCCTGGAGTGCAAATGGCCTCCTTTAATACTAGTCAGAGTCAACCAGTTGACTTGACCGATGCAGCCGAGAAGTCTTTGCATGCTGTAGTACATATCAAATCTACTCAGCATTCTAAGGTGAAAAACATGAGACGTGCTCCCGATATTTTCGATTACTTCTTCGGTTATGATGGCAGAGGAGGTGGTCCACAGCAACAGGTTCAAACACAACCACGAGTGGGTTTTGGATCGGGTGTGATTATTTCTACTGATGGATATATTGTAACAAACAACCACGTTATTGATGGTGCCGATGAAATAAGCGTTCGTCTAAATGATAATCGTGATTACATAGGACGTGTTATTGGTACAGATCCAAGTACCGATTTAGCATTAGTGAAAATTGAAGCTGAAGATTTACCGACACTATATATTGGTGATTCTGATGCCTTAAAAGTTGGCGAGTGGGTTTTAGCTGTTGGTAATCCCTTCAATCTAACTTCTACGGTTACTGCAGGTATCGTTAGTGCAAAAGCTCGTACCTTAGGCGTATATAGTGGTGGAATAGAATCTTTTATTCAGACTGATGCAGCAATTAATCAAGGAAATAGCGGAGGAGCTTTAGTAAATGTTCGTGGTGAGCTTGTGGGGATAAACTCAGTACTTTCTTCACCAACTGGGGCTTATGCAGGGTATGGGTTTGCCATTCCTACCTCAATTATGACTAAAGTTGTAGCCGATTTGAAACAATTTGGAGCTGTTCAGCGTGCAGTGCTAGGTATTATGGGTTCATCAATCACGGATGCCAGATTTGCTAATGCTGAGGCTAGTAAGGAGTTCGAAAACAAAATGAGAGACTTGGGTGTTGTTGATGGTGTTATTGTAGCTGAAGTCCTAGAGAATGGTTCTGCAGCATCTGCTGACATTAAAGTAGATGATGTGATTGTTGGAATCGAAGGAAAGAAAGTAACCAATATGGCTGGGCTACAAGAGGCTCTAGCTAAACATCGTCCTGGTGACAAAGTTTCCGTTAAATTAGTGCGCGACAAGAAAGAAAAAGTGATTTCTGTAGAGTTAAAGAATGCGCAAGGTACAACTAAAGTTGTTAAGAAGTCGGGCATGGAAGTCTTAGGTGCTGCATTTGTCGAATTATCTGATGATGTAAAACAACAACTGCGTCTTCGCGGAGGAATCCAAGTTACAGGTGTTGAATCAGGCAAAATGAGTGATGCTGGAGTGCGTAAAGGTTTTATTATCCTGACAGCTAATGGAGTAAGAATTAATCAGGTGAGTGATCTTGAAAAAGTATTGCAGTCAGCACTTAAAACTCCTGAACAAGTAATTTTCTTAACTGGTATGTTCCCTTCTGGTAAGAGAGTTAACTATGCTGTAAACCTAGCTGAAGATTAAAATAGGCTTTAATCCTAAGACAATTGTTAATATTAAGGTCAACAGTCAACCTGTTGACCTTAATATTGTTATATATGTAAGTAAGTTGAATAGAAAAGATATAGACTCAAAATTTTATTTGTAGTTTTAAGTTTATATCTTTGCAAACCAAATCTGTTTTATAAGAATGAGACAATTAAAAATAACTAAAAGCATCACCAATAGGGAGAGTGCTTCACTAGATAAGTATCTACAAGAGATTGGTCGTGAAGACTTAATCACTGTAGAAGAAGAAGTGGAGTTAGCTCAACGTATTAAACAAGGTGATCGTATAGCTCTAGAAAAGCTAACCAAAGCTAATTTACGTTTTGTGGTTTCTGTTGCGAAGCAGTATCAAAATCAAGGCTTAAGCTTACCCGACTTAATTAATGAAGGTAATTTAGGTTTGATTAAGGCTGCCGAAAAGTTTGATGAAACTAGAGGTTTTAAGTTTATCAGTTATGCTGTGTGGTGGATTCGTCAATCTATTTTGCAAGCATTGGCTGAGCAATCTCGTATTGTCAGATTACCTCTAAACCAAGTTGGTTCTTTAAATAAAATCAGCAAAGCTTTTGCAAAGTTTGAGCAAGAAAATGAGCGTAAACCTTCTCCACAAGAGTTGGCAGATGAATTGGATATGCCTGTTGATAAGGTGACTGATACTTTAAAAGTATCGGGACGTCACATTTCTGTTGATGCTCCTTTTGTTGAAGGGGAAGACAATAGCTTGCTTGATGTACTTGTTAATGATGATTCTCCGATGGCGGATCGTTCATTAGTAAATGAGTCTCTTTGCGAAGAGATTGATCGCGCACTGTCTACATTAGAAGATAGAGAAAAACAAATCATCAAAATGTTCTTTGGGATAGGTTGTCAGGAGATGACTCTTGAAGAAATAGGTGACAAGTTTGGCTTGACTCGTGAGCGTGTACGTCAGATTAAAGAGAAAGCAATTCGCAGATTACGTCAAAATAATCGTAGTAAACTGCTAAAATCTTACTTAGGTTGATTTAGACTTAAAGTGGTGAATAAGAAATATAAAAGCTGGTGTCTGTTTGATACCAGCTTTTTTATTTATATTTGTCACAAACATAAATTGAAATATGAAGTTATTTAGAACAATTGCTACGTTTGCCTTAATAGTGACACTGTCATTGACGGCTGTAGCTCAGAAGAAGAACAAGGGGGTATACCTTTTTGGTGTTTCTTCTGCCTTTACTGATACAGTAGCCTATTTTACCACGGTGCAGTATCTTGATACTGTAAGTTTGACTAAAGCTGGTTTATTGCCGTTTACACCCAATTATAGTTCTCAGCTTGAAAACTACTTGGAGGTAATGCAGAATGAATCAAAGCAAACAGCTGCTATCTTTTATAGTCCTACTAAGAAAAAAATAGATAAAGAGCGTTCAAAATTAATGAACCGATATCGTAAAAAGAACAAATTTAATGTTAAAGCACTTCCTGCTGAAGACTTCACTTTTACACCTTTAGATATAGAATAACTTAAACTATTATAAACTTTTTACATCCTTAGAACAACCCGATTTCGCGGCTTGTTCTAAGGATGTTTTGTTCTAAAATTAATTTATGAAGACTAATAGAATACTAATATTGCTATCCTTACTGTTTTTTATTATTACTGCTTGTAGTGATAAGGAGTCTAGTTATCAGGTAGATAGATATGAGAAGAGTACCAGACGTACGGTTCTCATTTACATGGCAGCAGCCAATAGCCTTGGAGGTGAGGGCCGTAATCACTTTGACATATCCGACCTTGATGAGATGGTTGCTGGACTGAAATATGTCTCAAATAAAGATTTAGTGAATGCTAATGTTTTGGTGTATCATGAGAGAGGGCGTGGTGATTTGTCAGGATACAAAAATCAGCGAGTCAATCCTAAATTGTACCGACTAATAAAAAACCCCAAGACGAATAAAGGCGAATTAATTGAAATAAAAGAATATCCAATTCAGTTATCGACTGATCCTAAGGTGATGGGACAAGTGTTTGCTGATGCTTATACTACTTACCCAAGTGCTAGCTATGGTCTAGTGATGTGGTCGCATGCTGATGGTTGGTTAGAAGGCTCGCCCAGACCGACTAGTCGGTGGATTGGTGAAGATATTTATGAAGGAGTATCCTATAAAATGGATATTCTCGATTTTAAAGAAGCTTTGCGTCGTGCACCTTATTTGGATTTTATTTTTTACGACTTGTGTTTGATGCAAACCGCAGAGGTTGCTTACGAGCTTAAGGATAGAGCAATCTATAGCTTAGGGTCACCTGCTGAAATTCCAGGACCAGGTTCTCCTTACGATAAAATGGTACCTATTTATTTCCAGTCGAATAGATGGATTGTCAATGATTTAGCCAATACATATTATTATCATTACAAAGAGAGCTATACAGGGAAAAGTTTTGGGAATGATGACTGGAAAGGTGGTGTTTCAATCTCTGTATTTGATCTTAGGGCAGCTAAAGATTTTGCCGATGCAACATTAGAGCTATTAGATCAAAAGAAAGTGCGTTATACCGATTTGGCTTCTTCTGATGTCTTTTATTATGATCCACGCCGAAATGGCAAATATTATTATACGGATATAATTGACGTACTCAAGAAGTCGGGTGTTGCTCAAAGCCCTGATTGGACCGCAGCTTTTAATCGTTTTGTGACCTATTATGAGACTACTGACACAAACTATAGCGGTGTAACTGGTCAGGATTTCCCAATGAAGGGCTCGAATGGAATCTCTATGTATATCCCCAGAAAGTCTAGTAGTTACGATACTGAAAATGAATATTACAAGAAATTGGCTTGGGGTAAACTGATGATGGGTTACTAGCTTTAGTTTTATTATAATCAATAGTTTTTAGTTAGCCCCTATAAAAACACTACTTTTAAAATAAAATGAGCTACTCGCTTTAGTGTTCCGACCTACTCGGAGCCCTCAAGGGAGTAGCTCATTTTATATTTCCACCACGATGATTTTGAAAGATAACTAAAGTCACAAAGCAGACTCTATATAATAAGGAGTAGTAAAGGAGGACTTGTAACCCCCATTAAAAACTATGTAAAATTATTTCATATGCTAACCTGTGGATTGATAGCTTGTTATGCATAAGCCTCTAAAATCTATTCAAAATAAGTGCAAATGCATTTGGAATTCGCAATCCTATGCTATAC
>QXGG01021522.1_pt1 | contig 16879 bp, 9 predicted proteins | sample 1982491 | NCBI WGS metagenome assembly QXGG01 (sample SAMN09924614, study PRJNA488089) | Wastewater metagenome, whole genome shotgun sequencing project. | isolation source: South African research farm wastewater | place: South Africa: Irene, Agricultural Research Council, Animal Production Institute... | reverse complement strand
CTGTCAGGCGGACAGCAACAACGAGTGGCGCTGGCCCGTGCGCTGGCACCAGAACCGAGCTTATTACTGCTTGATGAACCCTTTTCTAATCTCGATGGCGAACTGCGCCGCAGCCTCAGCCAAGAAGTGCGTGAAATCCTTAAATACCGTGGCACCAGCGCTATTTTGGTCACCCACGATCAAGAAGAAGCCTTTGCCATGAGCGACAACATTGGCGTATTTAATAAAGGCCGCCTTGAGCAATGGGATTCGCCGTTTAACTTGTACCATGAGCCGCTGACGCCTTTTGTCGCCAGTTTTGTGGGCCAAGGTTATTTTATTCGCGGGCAAATGCTGACCAATGACAGCGTACAAACCGAACTCGGTGTGATTCGTGGTAACCGTGCCTACAACTGGCCGGCAGGCAGTACGGTTGATGTGCTACTGCGCCCTGACGACATTATCGACTCACCCGAGAGCCCGCTCAAAGCGCGTATTATCGGCAAGACCTTCTTAGGTGCTGCAACTTTGTACCGCCTCGAACTCCCGACTGGCAATCAGCTGGAAGCTATTTTCACCAGCCACATTGACCACTTTTTAGGTGAGCAAGTGGGCATTGCCGTAGCGGCGGATCATCTGGTGGCCTTTGCTACGCCAGGCACAGTCGCCGCGCACAGCAGTTTACCCATGACCGGAGTGCGCCGTTATAGCGCCAATGTGTAACGCACAACAACGCTCACAACAGCGCTATACATCTGTACAAATAGACCTATGCAAATATTGTGCAATAATTATATATTAATAAGCACTTACCAACATTCACTAATGAATGTATATTACTCAGTCAAATTAAAACGCACTGCCCCTATATCTAAGGAAGTACTGAATAACTACCTAGGTTTCCTTACAACAGTGCAGAGTTCGTCATCACTGCCGACGTATTTGCGTGCGTTGTTAGCGCAGTGCTAATAAAGCTACATATTAGGATAATTTTATGACCCGCCTTTCGTCACGCGCTACCGCCGTCACACTAACCCTTGCTGGTGCGCTGCTGCTCAGCGCTTGCGAGCAACAATCAGACTCAAGTCCAGCGGCGCAACAACAGCCCGCCCCTAAAGTAGGTATTGTTACTTTATCTACGCAGTCATACACCCTCACCAGTGAACTGCCCGGCAGAACGGCGGCCTACCGTGTTGCTGAAGTGCGCCCACAGGTCAACGGTATTATTCAAAAACGTTTGTTTAAAGAAGGCAGCGACGTTAAGGCGAATCAGCAGCTGTATCAAATTGATCCTGCGTTGTATCAAGCCAACCTCAAAAGCGCCGAAGCCAGCTTGTTGGCCGCGCGTTCATTGGCCAATCGTTACAAAAAACTGGTTGAAGAGCGCGCTGTTAGTCGTCAGCAGTATGACGATGCCAATGCCAATCGCTTGCAAGCCGAAGCCGCACTTGAACGCGCAAAAATCGAACAGCGTTACACGCGTGTTTTAGCACCTATTTCTGGTCGCATTGGTCGCTCCAGCGCCAGCGAAGGTGCCCTCGTCAGCAATGGACAAGCACAAGAGTTGGCCGTGATTCAGCAGTTGGACCCAATTTATGTGGACGTCACCCAGTCCGCTAATGACTTGCTGCGCTTACGTCGTGAACTTGAAGCAGGCCAGTTAGAAAAAGCCGGCGATACCGCCGCGCAAGTCACACTCAAACTGCAAGACAACAGCCCTTACCCACACACAGGTACTTTAGAGTTTTCAGAAGTATCAGTGGATGAGAGCACAGGCTCAGTCACTTTACGCGCCGTCTTCCCTAACCCAGACAACCTACTTTTACCTGGCATGTTTGTGCACGCCAGCTTAGTCAATGGTGTGCAAAGCCAAGCTATTTTGGCACCACAGCAAGGCATCACTCGCAACCCTAAAGGTGAGCCAACCGCAATGGTGGTCAATGCTGATAACGTGGTTGAAGCGCGCAACCTGAAAGCTGAGCGCACCGTGGGTGATCGCTGGTTAGTCACTGAAGGCTTGGAGTCTGGCGATCGCATCATCACCGAGGGCATTCAGTTTGTACGCCCGGGTGTCACTGTTGACCCTTACCCAGCCGGCAACATTAAAGGCTCTGACACAGCAACTCCAGACGCAGCCAACCAAGCTCAATAAGGGATTTTTGTAATGTCGAACTTTTTTATCGACCGCCCCATTTTTGCTTGGGTTTTAGCCCTAGTAATTATGTTGATTGGTGGTCTAGCCATTTTGAAACTACCGGTGAATCAATACCCTAGTATTGCACCACCGGCTGTAGGTATTTCCGTACGCTACCCAGGCGCCTCAGCACAAACCGTACAAGATACGGTGGTGCAGGTGATTGAGCAGCAAATGAACGGTATTGATGGTCTACGCTATATTTCTTCGGAAAGTAACTCCGACGGCAGCATGAGCATCACCATTACCTTTGAGCAAGACGTCGATCCTGATATCGCGCAAGTTCAAGTGCAAAACAAATTGCAATTAGCCACACCTTTGCTGCCTCAAGAAGTGCAGCAGCAAGGTATTCGTGTGACTAAGTCAGCCAAGAACTTCTTAATGGTTGTGGCGCTGATCTCGGAAGACGGCAGCATGAGCCGCTACGATGTGGCGGACTATACGGTGTCCAACATTCAAGACCCCATCTCGCGTACTGCAGGTGTGGGTGACTTCCAGATTTTCGGTGCACAATATGCCATGCGAATTTGGCTTGATCCGCTCAAGCTGACGAACTTTGCCATGACGCCGGTGGATGTATCCAATGCTATTAAAGCGCAAAACGTGCAAGTATCAGCGGGTCAACTCGGTGGGCTCCCGGCTTCACCCAATCAACAACTGACCGCAACTATTATTGGTAAAACCCGCTTCGAAACACCTGAGCAATTTGAAAATATCTTGCTCAAAGTGAATCAAGACGGCTCACAAGTGCGCCTTAAAGATGTGGCCCGCGTTGAACTCGGTGGTGAAAACTACAGTATCAACGCTGAATACAATGGTAGCCCAGCCACTGGTATGGGGATCAAGCTAGCAACCGGCGCTAACGCGCTGGATACGGCGCGCGCGGTACGTGCCACCTTGGCCGAATTGGAGCCGTTTTTCCCGCCCGGGTTAAAAATTGTTTACCCTTACGACACTACGCCAGTTATTTCCGCATCGATTGAAGGTGTGGTGTACACCTTGATGGAAGCCATTGTGCTGGTGTTCTTGGTCATGTATCTGTTTATGCAGAACCTACGTGCCACTTTAATTCCTGCTTTAGCTGTTCCTGTAGTTATTTTAGGAACCTTTGGTGTGTTAGCCGCCTTCGGTTACAGCATCAACACCCTAACCATGTTCGCCATGGTTTTAGCCATCGGTATCTTGGTGGATGACGCCATTGTTGTGGTGGAAAACGTGGAACGGGTGATGGAGGAAGAAGGCTTATCACCCATTGAAGCCACGCGTAAATCCATGGGCCAAATTCAAGGCGCATTGGTCGGAATTGGCTTGGTGCTGTCCGCGGTATTCGTACCTATGGCGTTTTTTGAAGGTTCAACCGGTGCTATTTACCAGCAGTTCTCGGTCACTATTGTGTCGGCGATGGTGCTGTCGGTATTGGTTGCTTTGATCCTGACTCCAGCGCTGTGCGCCACTATGCTCAAACCCACCAAGCAAGGTGGCAATATGGAGAAGCGTGGTTTCTTTGGCTGGTTTAACCGCACTTTCCAACGTGGCGTCAACCGCTATGAGAAAGGTGTAACCGCCATGCTGCGTCGCAAAGCGCCTTACTTGCTGATGTATGTGATTATTGTCGCCATCATGGGCTGGATGTTTACCAAAATCCCCACGTCGTTCTTACCCGAAGAAGACCAAGGTGTTTTGTTTGCCCAAGTACAAACGCCAGCAGGCTCAAGTGCTGAGCGCACCTATGAAGTGGTCAGCAAAATGCGTGATTACTTGCTCACTGAAGAAAGTGACACGGTACGTTCTGTTTTTGCCATTACGGGCTTTAACTTTGCCGGCCGTGGTCAAAACTCAGGTATGGCATTTATTGGCCTGAAGCCTTGGGAAGAGCGTACTCAAGAGCACCAAAGCGTATTCTCTCTCGCCCAACGTGCGCAAATGCAGTTCTTCTCTTTCCGTGATGCCATGGTCTTTGCCTTTGCGCCACCTGCGGTAATGGAGTTGGGTAACGCCACGGGTTTCAATATGTACCTACAAGACCGTGCCAGTGTAGGGCATGAAGTGTTAAGCCAAGCCCGTGATCAGTTTGTACAACTGGCCAACCAAGACCCGCGCCTGACACAGGTGCGTGCCAACGGCTTACTGGATGAACCGCAATATCAGTTGTTTATTGACGATGAAAAAGCCAGCTCGATGGGCTTGTCACTCACGGATATTAACCAAACCTTGTCGGCTGCTTGGGGCAGTAGTTACGTCAATGACTTTATTGACCGTGGCCGGGTAAAGAAAGTCTTTATGCAAGCCGAAGCCGAAGCACGGATGAATCCAGAAGACTTGGAAAAATGGTACGTGCGCAACAAGCAAGGCGAGATGATCCCCTTTAGCAGTTTTGCCAGCGGCGAATGGACTTACGGTTCACCTAAACTGTCACGCTATAACGGTGTACCTGCTATGGAGATTCTCGGTAGCGCAGCGCCCGGCTACAGCTCGGGTGATGCCATGTTGGCGGTTGAAGAAATTGCTAAAAAACTGCCCAACGGTGTCGGTATGGCCTGGACCGGACTGTCGTTTGAAGAACGTCTCTCCGGCGACCAAGCCCCTGCTCTCTACGCTCTGTCGCTGCTGGTGGTGTTCTTATGCTTAGCAGCCATGTATGAGAGCTGGTCAATCCCCTTCTCGGTGATGCTGGTTGTACCTTTGGGTATTTTAGGTGCGCTACTGGCAACCTATGGCCGCGGCTTATCCAATGATGTTTACTTCCAGATTGGCTTGCTGACCACCATTGGTTTGTCGGCGCGTAACGCCATTTTGATTGTGGAGTTTGCCAAGTCGCTACACGAGCAAGGTATGAGTTATGCCGCGGCTGCCGTGGAAGCCAGCCGGATTCGTTTACGTCCGATTATCATGACCTCTTTAGCCTTTATTTTCGGGGTAATTCCCTTGGCAATTTCAACCGGTGCTGGTGCAGGCAGTAAGCATGCGATTGGTACGGGGGTGATTGGCGGCATGGTCTCGGCGATGGTGCTGGCGATTTTCTTTGTGCCATTATTCTATGTCTTTGTCAGCGGGCTCTTTAAGAAAGCGTCAGACACTAACCAGGAGGACGGACAATGAAACATACCGCCCTAGCCGCTGCATTATTAGCTGCTCTCACAGGTTGTTCTTTAGTGCCCAACTATCAGCAACCGGCTGCACCCGTTGCTGAGCAGTGGGATGCTCAACAGGCGCAAAACGCCCAAGCTACATTGCCTGCATGGCGTGATTTTTTCCAAGATCCAACCCTGCAAGCACTGATTGAGACGGCGCTGGAAAACAACCGTGACTTGCGGATTGCCGCGCTAAATGTGGATGCCTTTCGTGCGCAGTACCGCATTCAACGCAGCGCGCGCTTCCCGTCGATTGATGCCAGTGGCGGCGCAAACCGCCAGCGTATTCCCGGTAATATGAATCCTGCGGGTAATGATGCAACCATTAACAGTCAATACTCAGCAAACTTGGGTATTACCGCGTGGGAGTTGGACTTTTTTAATCGCTTAGGCAGTTTGCGTGATCAAGCGTTAGAAACCTACTTTGCCAGCGAACAAGCACAGCGCAGTACGCAGTTGAGTTTAATCACGGCTGTGGCTACGGCGTGGCTCAACTTGCAAGCAGATCAAGAAACCTTGAGTTTAGTGCGCGAGACTTTAGCCACCTATGAAGACAGTTTGGCACTGGTTGAGCGCAGCTATGATGTTGGGGTCGCTACCTCGCTCGAGTTGCAACAGGCGCGTACGTCAGTCAATGGTGCACGTATCAGTTTGGCGCAATTTGAGCGTCAATCGGTGCAGAGCCGCAATGCGCTGAATCTGCTCTTAGGTGGTACGCCAACAGTGGATACAATGACGGCAGCACCTTTAGCGCAGTTTACATTTGCGCAATTACCTGTAGGTTTACCTGCAGATTTGCTGCAGCGTCGTCCTGATATCTTGCAAGCGGAATATCAACTCAAAGCGGCGAACGCCAATATTGGTGCGGCTCGGGCTGCGTTTTTCCCGAGTATCACTTTGACGGCAACGGCGGGCAGTTTGAGTCCTGATTTATCGGGACTGTTTGATGGTGGCAGTGGCTCATGGTTATTTAAGCCCAGTATTAATATCCCGATTTTTAATGCGGGACGTTTGCGGGCAAACTTGGATTACAGTGAAATCCAAAAAGATATCCATGTAGCCCGTTATGAAAAAGCTATTCAAACGGCGTTTCAAGAAGTGGCCGATGGCTTGATTGAACGCACCACCTATCAGCAGCAACTCACAGCTTATGACGCTTTGGTGCAGTCGAGCGAAGCGTATTACGCTATTGCTGATCGCCGTTACGGTGAAGGTATCGATAACCAGCTCACGCTATTGGATGCTCAGCGCTTGTTGTTTGATGCCAAGCAAAAGCGTATCAGTACGCAATTTGCACAGCTGGCCAGCGAGATCAATCTGTATAAAGCGCTGGGTGGCGGTTACCAGGAAGATAACTCACCAGCGCCTAAATAACTTTAGAGATTGCGTGTAACACATAAAAACGGGCGACTGGTTTGATACAGTCGCCCGTTTTTTATTGAGATGTGACTTTTCATTATTTCGCATAGCGTACTGAACTATTGCGCCTGACGCACTGCATTAGTGGCGCTCTTCCCTCAACGAGACATCCTGTCTCGATTCGGGCGCTACGCCATCCTTGGCTGCGCTTGCCGCGTCACTAACGCAGTACTCATCAACCATTACCTGTGCCAGTAAGATTGCAACCTCATCTATCGAGCTACAACATGAGATCGGCCAACAACGCCAATGGTCAACGAGTGCTGCACTGTTGCTGTGTCAAGCGAAGCCATGGATGGCGCAGCGCCGGAGTTGAGCCCCGGATGGGCTCATCGACGGAAGAACAGCAATAGTGCAGCACGACATGCACAATCTAATCTAGTGCGTGAAAAACCTAATCTTTACGCGATGGCGACAACAACTCAATTTTGTAGCCATCTGGATCTTCAACAAAGGCCAAAATACTTGAGCCATGCTGCATCGGGCCCGGCTCGCGGGTGATTTTGCCGCCACGCGCACGAATGTCATCACAGGCCTTGTAAACGTCTTCTACTTCTAAAGCAATATGACCGTAACCATCGCCCAGATCATAGCTATCGACGCCCCAGTTATGGGTCAACTCAATCACGCTGTTGCTGGCTTCATCGCCATAACCAACAAAAGCCAAAGTAAATTTACCCTCTGGATAATCACGGCGACGCAACAATTGCATACCCAACACTTCAGTGTAAAAAGCAATCGAAGCATCCAAATCGCCCACTCGCAGCATGGTGTGTAAAAGTCTCATTACATATCTCCTTCAGCCATAACAGTTTTAGCAAAAAAAACCCCAGCACAAAGACTGGGGTTTAGCGTAGCAATGTATAACACTGACTACAGCATTTCGTTGCAGCCTAGCGTTATAGCAACTTACGCCCTTTAGTCGCCGCAATGCGCAAACGCAACGCGTTGAGCTTAATAAAGCCTGCCGCATCCGCTTGGTCGTATGCACCAGCGTCATCTTCAAAGGTTGCAATCGCTGCATCAAAGAGTGAATCGTCTGATTTACGGCCAATAAGTACAATATTGCCTTTATAGAGTTTCAAACGTACCACACCGTTGACGTTCTCTTGCGATGCATCAATCATTTGCTGCAACATCGCACGCTCTGGGCTCCACCAGTAGCCGTTGTAGATCAACTCAGCGTACTTAGGCATCAAGCTGTCTTTAAGGTGTGCTACTTCACGATCCAGCGTGATTGACTCAATCGCGCGGTGGGCTTTAAGCATAATGGTACCGCCTGGGGTTTCGTAGCAACCACGTGCTTTCATACCCACATAACGGTTCTCAACGATATCAATACGGCCAATACCGTGCTCACCACCAATGCGGTTCAGCTCAGCCAATACTGTAGCCGGTGACATATCCACGCCATCAATCGCGGTGATATCACCTTTGCGGTACGTCAGCTCGATGTACTGTGGCGTGTTCGATGCTTCTTCAAGCGACTTAGTCCAGCGCCACATATCTTCTTCGTGCTCAGCCCAGGTATCTTCCAACACCCCGCCTTCATAAGAAATGTGCAACAAGTTGGCATCCATTGAGTAAGGAGACTTCTTGTTACCGTGACGCTCAATTTCAATATTGTGCTTGGCTGCATAATCCATCAGCTTTTCACGCGATAACAAATCCCACTCACGCCACGGCGCAATCACTTTTACGCCGGGCTTAAGGGCATAAGCACCCAGCTCAAAACGCACTTGGTCATTACCTTTACCGGTTGCACCGTGCGAAATCGCATCAGCGCCGGTTTCATTGGCAATCTCAATTAAACGCTTAGCGATTAACGGACGTGCAATTGAAGTACCGAGTAAGTACTCGCCTTCGTAAATCGTGTTCGCACGGAACATGGGGAAGACAAAGTCACGAACAAACTCTTCGCGCAGATCGTCAATGTAGATTTCTTTAACACCTAAAGCTTGTGCTTTTGCACGTGCTGGCTCGACTTCTTCACCCTGACCTAAATCAGCGGTAAAAGTAACAACCTCACAGTTGTACGTATCTTGCAGCCATTTAAGAATGACCGAAGTGTCCAAGCCACCGGAATAGGCGAGAACCACCTTCTTGACGTCTGACATGCCTTCAACTCCACGAGAATTATGCGATAAAGGCGCTATTCTACTGCTCGCAGGCAATAATTTATAGTGCCAACAGCTGTTACAGCACAATATTCACCTTAGATAACGCGCAAATAAACAAAAGCCCAGAACAGACCTGTTGTATCTGCGCGCGATGTTCAAACAGCACACAAGCAACGTGCTATAACTGCTTAGGCTTTTTTCATAAACTCAGATTTGAGCATGATTTTTTGCCCATCAACACGGCAATCAAGGTCATGATCGCCATCAACAATTTTGATGTTGGTCACTCGAGTGCCCATTTTAATCACTGTTGAGCTGCCTTTAACTTTTAAATCTTTGATCAAGACGACCGTATCACCGTCAGCCAGCGGTGTACCGTGGGCATCGCGCACCACTTTTACGTCGCTTTCATCAGTCTCAACTGAACCATCCATGGGCCACTCATGGCCACAAGTGGCGCATACATAATTCTCACGATCAGGATAAGTAATTTCTTCCTGACAAGCAGGGCATGCTGGAAATTCGGACATGCAATGGCTTCCTTCTAAAATAATAACGGGGGCTAAGAATAGCGAACCCGCCCCATTAAGGCTAATAAGTGGGTGATTGCTACTGTTCACTGCTGTTTTAACGCTGTTCTATACCGCTACCGACAATCCATGCCAGCGCCGCGTCTGCAGCGCCAGCTCTTGGATTTAATGACGCTTACGGCGCACTTCTATCACATTGGGTAATTGTGAAATACGCCCCAGTAAACGCCCCAGCTCATCTAAACCCGGCACCTCAACGGTTAAGCTCATGGTGGCAATATTATCGTCCTTCACCGCACTGGTGTTGAGCGCGACAATATTCATTTTCTCATTGAGCAATACAGCTGAAATATCGCTGAGCAAGCCGGGACGATCATAGGCACGCACCAACACATCCACCGGGTAGGTTTTAACCGGTTCAGCGCCCCACCCCACTTGAATCATTCGCTCCGGTTCACGGCGACTGAGTTGCAAGGCCGCTGGGCAATCTTGCCGATGGATAGTCACCCCACGCCCCATGGTGATGTAACCAACAATCGGCTCGCCCGGTACTGGCTGACAACAACCGGCCATTTGCGTCAATAAATTACCGACGCCATGGATACGTATTTCATCGCGACTGGGCGAATGCTGGGCAGGTTTGCGTGGAATTAAATCAACATATTGCGTACCGCGCTCATGAGGCTCAAGCAGCTGCTGCGCCAAACCAACGGCATGCGCTAGACGTACATCACCAGCACCTAAAGCAGCAAACAAATCCTCGCTGGTTTTTAAATTACACCGCTCAGCCAGCTTTTCAAAACTCACAGAGCCGATGGCTAAACGGGCCATTTCCCGTTCCAGCATCTGCTTGCCTGCGGCGACGTTTTGATCACGCGCTTGCAACTTAAACCAGTGCACCACTTTAGCCCGTGCTCGGGTAGTGGTGATATAGCCTAAATTGGTATTGAGCCAATCACGACTGGGCGCACCGTTTTTACCGGTAATCACCTCAACTTGCTCACCGGTTTTCAGGCTGTAATTGAGCGGCACAATGCGCCCATTGACCTTAGCGCCGCGGCAGTTATGACCAATTTCCGTGTGCACTCGATAGGCAAAATCCAGCGGTGTTGAACCTTTAGGTAAATCAATCGCATGGCCATCGGGCGTAAACACATAGACACGGTCAGGCTCAATATCAACGCGGATCTGTTCACCCAAACCACCGATATCACCCAGTTCTTCGTGCCACTCGAGCACTTGGCGCAACCAAGCGATTTTCTCTTCATAATGATCAGACGGCGCGTTGGCATCGGTGCCTTTATAACGCCAATGCGCACATACCCCAAGCTCAGCTTCTTCATGCATTTCGTGAGTACGAATTTGCACTTCTAACACTTTACCTTCAGGACCAATAACCGCTGTGTGCAATGAGCGATAACCATTTTCTTTAGGGTTGGCTATATAGTCATCAAATTCGCGGGCAATATGGCGCCAGCGCGTATGCACAATGCCCAAGGCGGTATAGCAATCACGCACCTGCGGTACCAGAATACGCACCGCACGCACATCATAAATCTCACTAAACTGCAGACCTTTTTTCTGCATTTTGCGCCAGATTGAGTAGATATGCTTCACTCGGCCACTGACATCCGCTTCGATATGCGCCTCAGTGAGCTCATCACGCAGCTCCTGTACTACGCGGCGAATGAACTGTTCACGATCAATGCGCCGCTCATGCAGCAAACCGGCGATGTGCATGTACTGCTCAGTTTCCAAGTAACGGAAAGATAAATCTTCCAGCTCCCACTTGATATGACCAATACCTAAGCGATGCGCCAGCGGTGCATAAATATCAAAGACTTCACGCGCAACACGATAACGTTTGTGTTCGGGCGCATTTTTTACTGCACGAATCGCACAGGTACGTTCTGCTAATTTGATTAACGCCACGCGCACATCGTCGACCATCGCCACCAACATACGGCGCAGATTGTCCACCTGAGCTTGTGCGTTAAGCACCACACTGTCGCGTGGATTAATACTGGCGCTGATCGCGGCCATGCGCAGCACACCATCAATCAGCTTGCTCACCGTTGCCCCAAAAGCACGTTCAATATCAGCTAAGGGCGCTTTGCCTTCACGAACGGTGCGGTACAAAACAGCCGCCACCAAGGTTTCTTGATCGAGCTTTAAATCCACTAAGATTTGGGCAATTTCTAAACCAATCTGCAGGCTCGAAGACCCTACCGCCCAAATATTATGAGCGGCGAGCGCTTTCAGCTCAGCATCACGGGCAAACTCACATGCAGCCAGCAGAACTTGGGCGTCCAGCGTCGGTGCGACTGCAATAATCTGCTCAACCCAACTGGGCAAATCAATACTGCCATCGGCATGAATGGGCTGCTCTGTTCTGACTTGTACCATTATCAATCCTTCGAGTCTAAGACTCTCTGAGCACAATAATTGGCTAAAACGGCTTAGCCTTTTACAAATAACGCCATGGCTTCAGTGTGTCCAGTTTGCGCAAACATATCCAACACACAGGCTTTTTCTAAGCGATAACCACGCGCAATCAAAACAGCGGCATCGCGTGCCAAAGTAGCAGGATTGCACGACACATAGACAATGCGCGGCACTTTAAGCTTCGCTAAATCAGCAACCACGGCCTGCGCACCTTCTCGCGGCGGATCCAGTAACGCCGCATTAAAGCCCTGACGCGACCACACTTCGCTGCGCATCGATGCCGATAAATCGCAGTGGTAAAACTCTACATTACCCAATTGATTGGCTCGCGCATTATCACGCGCACGTGCCAACATGGTGGCTACACCTTCCACAGCAACAACCTGCTGTGTGTGCTGCGCTAGCGGTAAAGCAAAGTTGCCCAGACCGCAAAACAGATCCAGCACACGATCTTCAGCTTGAGGTGCAAGCCATTCCAGCGCTTGCGCAATCATCGCCTCATTCATCTGCGCATTGACCTGCACAAAGTCGCCAGGCTGATACGCAATATCCAAGCCGAACTGCGGCACAGCATAACTGAGCGTTTGCCCCGCTTGATCAGGCTGCGGCTCGCCCACACCTTGCAGCCACAACTGCACTTTATATTCAGCACAGTAGGCGCGTAATTGCTCGAGGTCATCAAGGTGTAAGGCTTGGGTATGACGCAGCAGCAACGCATGACTACGGCCACTGAAGAGTTCAATATGGCCCAAGGCTTGCGGCTGCTTAAAGCCATTCAACAAAGCCGATAAACCGGCAAACACAGGCTGTAACTCTGCCACTAAAATCACGCACTCAGCCACTTCAACAATGGCGGTACTGGCTAAGCCTCGAAAACCCACCTGCACATGCTTGTGCTTAACGTCATAACGCACTGCCACACGGGTGCGGCGGCGATAGGCAAACGCAGGCCCGACCAGCGGCTCAGCCCATGTCTGCGCAGTAACGCCCTCACGGCTGAGTTGCTCAACTAGATTGGCATGTTTGAGTTCAATTTGTTGAGCATGACTGATGTGCTGCAAGGTGCAACCACCACACTGTCCTGCCCATTGGCACTGCGGTGTAATACGCGCGGCACTGCTGCTGTGTAGCGCCACCACTTGCGCCTCTACCACTTTGCTGCGTGCTGACAACACCTGCACCTGCACCTGCTCATCCGGCAAAGCACCACTGACAAACCAGGTACGTCCATCCAAAAATGCAATGCCGCGACCATCGTGGGACAAACGCTCGATATTCAGCATTTGCTTTTTACCCACTGGCAAGCTGTTGCGCTCTCCACCTGCGGGTTGAAAACGTAAACTTTTTGCAGCTTTGGGACGACTCATGTCAAATCCGCCGTGTAAATCCCGCTGGATAAATAACGATCACCACGGTCACACACAATCGCGACCAACACCGAGTTTTCTACGGTTTGTGCAATCTGTAACATAGCGGCTACTGAGCCACCGGATGACACACCACAGAAAATGCCCTCTTCGCGAGCTAAACGGCGCATGCACGCTTCGGCTTCCTGCTGCCCCATATCAACCACTTGATCGACACGACTGGCATCAAAAATACTCGGCAGATAGGCTTCTGGCCAACGGCGAATCCCAGGAATAGTTGCACCTTCAGTTGGCTGCAAACCAATAATTTGCACATTAGGGTTTTGCTCTTTCAGGTAACGCGATACGCCCATAATAGTGCCTGTGGTGCCCATCGAACTGATAAAGTGCGTGACCTGACCTTGGGTTTGCTGCCAGATTTCTGGGCCCGTGCTGTTGTAGTGGGCAACCGGATTGTCTTGGTTAGAAAACTGATCCAGCACAATACCTTTACCTTGCTCTTGCATCTCAAGTGCTAAGTCACGTGCGGTCTCCATCGAATCCACTAAAATCAGCTCAGCACCATAAGCCGCCATGGCAGCTTTACGTTCAGCGGTGGAGTTGTCCGGCATAATCAGCAACATTCGGTAGCCTTTAATCGCTGCCGCCATCGCTAAAGCAATCCCGGTATTGCCGGAGGTGGCTTCAATCAAGGCATCACCGGGCTTAATCCGCCCGCTGCGCTCGGCACGCTCAATCATCGACAGCGCTGGACGGTCTTTCACCGAGCCTGCAGGGTTATTGCCTTCCAGCTTCACCAGTAAAGTATTGGTACCACCGGCGCCCAAACGTTGTAAGCGAATCAGTGGCGTGTTGCCGATGCAGTCGGCCAGCGTAGGATAATTAACGGTCATAATAATAAGCAGCAGCATCAAAATTGAAAGGCGACTATGATAGCCCCAAATGCAACGAGTCCATAACTTAGGATTGCATCAACATATAACCTAATCGTCTAAATTGTCGAAATAGTATGTACGTTCGGCTGGCACAGCTCGGAGAATCACCGCGTGTTGACTAAGCTTCATATTAAAGGGCGCGTACTCTTACTGACGCTCTTGCCCTCGGCTATTTTTGCCATTGTGCTGGGCAGCTGGTTTGGCTATTCACAAATCAATGATGCCCAGCAGCAACTCTTGCGCCGTGGCGAGTTAATTCTCAATCAAGTTGCACTGTTAAGCCTGGCGCCCATGCAGTCTAAAGATGTGCCGCACTTAATGCGTATCGCGCAAGACACCATTGATCTCAATGATGTGCGCTCAATCCGTTTTACCGCGGCCGATGGCACAGTACTGCTGCACAGTGGGCCGTCGATGTCTAAAGCATTGACCACCACGCCTTTACAATTGACCGTGCACAGCCATGAATCCATATCGCAACTGAGCCAGCCGGTGTGCCGCAATCCCAATATCCCAGTGGAACCCGAACAACTGAGCAACCCAGATTTAGAACCCATCGGCTGGGTCAGTTTAGAAATGTCGCACCACGCCACTCTGCTCGATAGTTACCGCACAGTATTTTTTATCAGCCTGCTCATTATGCTGGGCTTGTCAGCTACGGCTTTATTGGCATTACGCCTCAGTCGCGCCATTCACGCGCCGCTTGAGCAAATCAAAAAAGGCGTCGCCAGCATCCGTGACGGTCACCTCAGCACGCGCCTGGAATCCATGGGCAGTCAAGAACTGGAAGAACTGGCTGATGATATCAACCAAATGGCGCAAGCCTTGCAACACGCGCAAGAAGGTTTGCAAGGCAACATTGACCAAGCCTTAGCCGATGCTCAACACAACTTAGAAACCATTGAAATTCAAAACGTGGAACTGGATTTTGCCCGCAAAGAAGCGGTTGAAGCCAGCCGCATTAAATCCGAATTTCTCGCCAATATGAGTCATGAAATCCGCACACCATTAAACGGTATTATTGGTTTTACCCAGCTGCTGAAAAAAACCGATCTCACCGCGCGGCAAAAAGACTACCTCAACACCATTATCGATTCCTCTGAGAACCTGCTCAATATCATTAATGAAACACTGGATTTCTCAAAAATCGAAGCCGGTAAACTGATTCTCAATCATGCACCTTTTTATGTGCGTGATTTGATTCAAGACACCCTCACGCTGCTAGCTCCGGCTGCGCATCAAAAACAATTAGAACTGATCAACTTGGTTTATAGCGATACACCGCAAACACTGATTGGCGATGTGCAACATCTCAAGCAAATTTTGACCAACCTGATTGGCAACGCGATTAAGTTTACTCGCGAAGGCAATGTGGTGATTCGCACCATGCTCGAAGAGGATGATGATGAGTACGCAAAAATCCGTTTTAGCATTCAAGACACCGGTATCGGTGTGCACGATGATGAACAAGCGCTGGTGTTTCAAGCCTTTAGCCAAGCGGATCACTCCTTAACCCGCGAGACGGGCGGCACGGGCTTAGGCTTAGCGATTTCTAAGCGTTTGGTTGAACATATGGACGGTGAGATTGGGGTCAACAGCATTCCTGATCAGGGCTCTGAGTTTTGGTTTAGCGTGCGTTTAGCTAAAACGGCTAACAGTGACAGCCTCGAAACACCCCACACAGTGTTCGAATACAGCGCGCTTCTTTACGAGCCGCATCCACTGGCGCAGCAATCCATCACTCATCAACTCAATGACTGCGGCGTACAAGTCGAGCATACCAATCACTTTGAAACTATTGTTGAACAAGCGCGCCAAGCTCAAGAAAACAATAACGCTTATGATCTAGTGGTGCTTAGTATCAGCACAGCGCAGCATCAGCTTGCCCCACTCAAGCACATATTGAACGCGCTACAGCAACTCAAGTGCAAAATCCTCTTGGTCTCTAGCACCCGTGACTTCACCCTTTTCCAAGATAATCTGGGTCGTCCGTTTTGTGAACACATGCTCAGCAAGCCTGTGTGCCATCGCCGTTTAAAACATAGCATTGCCACACTGCTGCACACACGCACGCTTGCACCCTCACCCACGCCAATACCCTCTGCAATAGAACCCGCACGACTGGGGCCAACGACGCTAAACGCCCTCTGTGTGGATGATAACCCAGCCAACTTATTGCTGATTAAAACACTGCTCAGCGATATGGGTTTACAGGTCAGTGTGGCTGAAAATGGCTATACGGCGCTGACGCTGTTTCAACAACAACGCTTTGCTATTGTGTTTATGGATATTCAAATGCCGGTGATGAGCGGCCAAGAGTGCGCCGAAGCCATACGCGAATGGGAGCATCAGCAACAGCGCAGTGCCACGCCTATTATTGCGGTCACCGCGCATGTCATGCCGCATGAAGCCAGCCTATTTATGCAGTCGGGTATTAATGATTGCCTCAGCAAACCCATCAGCGAGCACTCTTTAGCGCAGGCGATTGCTAAGTGGATCGGGGTCTTAGTTAACACGCAAGACACCTTAGTACGCACGAAGAGCAGCTCAACTGCCCACCAACAACTTGCCGTACTCGACCCACAAGAAGGTCGCAGCTTATCGAACGGTAAAGAGTCGCTGGCCAACGAGCTACTGCAACTGCTGCTGGACTCGCTGCCCGGTGATCGCGCTTTTATACAACAGGCGCGCTCACGCAATGATCGCAATGCCCTGCTGGAACGTATTCATCGCATGCATGGCGCTGCGCAATATTGTGG
>QXGG01232710.1_pt1 | contig 16925 bp, 12 predicted proteins | sample 1982491 | NCBI WGS metagenome assembly QXGG01 (sample SAMN09924614, study PRJNA488089) | Wastewater metagenome, whole genome shotgun sequencing project. | isolation source: South African research farm wastewater | place: South Africa: Irene, Agricultural Research Council, Animal Production... | reverse complement strand
TGGATGAAGCCCAGGCGCAGCGTGAACCAGATGCCGCAACCGACCAGCAGCCAGATCAGGATCTTGCCCCAGAGCAGGCCGTTGAGTGCGTCGACGACCTGGTTTGCGAAGGCTTCCATCAGCGTTCTCCTGCCGCTCGTGGCGGCGCTGTGTTGTTATGCCCGGGGGGTGGGCTGTGGAAAAAATGCTGAGGGATTCTAGCGCAGTCGGCCACAGCGCCGAGGAATCAGACGCTGTGGGTTCGGACCGAGTGGGAACAACTGTTTGTGGGAGCGGGCGTGCCCACGAAAGGCAGGAACTGGAGCCCAGCATTCGCGGGCAAGCCCGCTGCCACGGGTGCTGGGGCGCGCGCCGCGGGGCGAACGCATACCCTTAGCCGGTATCATTCGGCCTGGTCGCGCATGTTCCGCGCTGGCCAGATCCAGGAATCGAGTCGTGATGTCTTTCATCTTCCATGCCCGGGGGCTGCCCGGTTGCGTCGCTGCGGCGGCGCTTGTCCTTGCTGCATTGCTGTGTGCGCCGCATGCCAATGCGGTTGAACTTCCGCGCGCGCGCAGCGTGCCCGGTGGCGTGGCACTGGTCGAGCTGGGGCCGGCGCTGGTGGCGCCGCAGGCGAGCGTCGACGGCGTGCCGGTGCTGGTGAGCGGGCGGCCGGGCGGGTGGACGGCGGTGGTCGGCATCCCGCTCGAGGCCGAGCCGGGCGAGCGCGTGCTGGCGGTGCGGCGCGAAGGGGCGCCCGCGGATAGCGTGCGTTTTGCGGTGAGTCCGGTGCGCTACGCCGAGCAGCGCCTTAAAGTGGCGCCAGGCAAGGTCGACCTGTCGCCGCAGGATCTCGCCCGCCATGAGCGCGAGCGCGAACACAGCGCCATGGTGACCGCCACCTGGTCGGCCACCGCCCCCGAGACGCTGCGCATGCAGCCGCCGGTGCCCGGCCGGCGTTCCGGCTCCTTCGGCCTGCGCCGCGTGTTCAACGACCAGCCGAGGAAGCCGCACGGCGGCATGGACATCGCCGCGCCCACCGGCACCCCGGTGGTGGCGCCGGCGGCGGGGCGCGTCATCGACACCGGCGACTACTTCTTCAATGGCCACACGGTGTGGCTGGACCACGGCAATGGCCTGTTGACGATGTACTGCCACCTCAGCCGCATCGACGTGAAGCCGGGTGAGGTCGTCGCCACCGGCGCGCGCATCGGCGCGGTCGGCGCCAGCGGGCGCGTCACCGGCCCGCACCTGCACTGGTCGGTGATGCTCAACCGCACCATGGTCGATCCGGCGCTGTTCCTCGCTGCCGGCGGAGGCTGAGCGGCGGTGCGACCCCACCACCACTCCACCTCGCAAACCTTGAGCGCATTGCCCCGCCAGTGCGCGGCGCCAAACGCATGAATCACGCTCCCGCTCGCCTCCTTGCCTCGCCGCTGGCCCGTCGCGCCCTGTGGCGCTTCGCCTTTCCGCTGCTTGCGCTCACGCTGCTGATCGCCGCCGTCAGCGCCTTCGGCTACCGCTCGCTGAGCGAGGAGATCCGGCGCGAGACGCACCGCACGCTGGCGGTGATCGCCGAACAGAAGCGCCAGCAGATCGAGGGCTGGCTGGGCGAGGCGCGGGTGGATGCGGAGATGTACTTCTCCGGCCACTCGCAGCTCGAGGCCGTGTTCGAGCACTGGATCGACGGCGGTCGCCGCGACCAGGCCGCGTTCGCGCGCATGTGCGCCCTGGTCGAGGAGCTCGCCCGTCTGCGCGGCTGGCAGGGCGTGGCGCTGGTGGATATGAGCGGCGCGCCCGCGCTCACCCTCGGCGCCCCCGACCTTTCCGCGCATGCCGAGCTGATCGCCGACGTGCTGCGCCGCCCGCGCGTGGAACTGGTCGACCTGCACGCCGACGCACAGGGCCGGGTGCATTACGGCGTGCTGGCGCCGATCGGCTCGCCGGTGCGGGGCGTGGCCTACCTGACCTGGCGCGCCGAAGCCGAGCTGTATCCGATGGTCGAGGCCTGGCCGGTGCCCACGCGCAGCGCCGAGACCTACCTCGTGCGCCGCGACCAGCAGGGCGTGCGCTTCCTGACCCCGCTGCGTCACCAGGACGCCGCCGCGCTCGGCCTCACCCGTCCGCTCGACACCCCCGACCTGCCCGCCGCACGCGCCGTGCTCGGCGAGCGCGGCATCCTCGCCGGCGGGCGCGATTACCGCGGCGTGCCGGTGCTGGCCTACGCCGCCGCGGTGGCGGGTACGCCCTGGCTGATGCTCGCCGAGATCGACGAGCGCGAGGCCTACACCGGCATCCGCACCTTGACCTGGGGCATGGGCGTGGTGCTGGGCCTGGGCCTGCTGCTGGTTTACTCGGCCGGCTACCTGATGTGGCGCCGCGACCGCGAGCAACAGGAGCTCAGCGCGCTGCAGGCCAGGCAGGCGGCCGAGGCGCGCTTCCGGGTGATCTTCGAGCAGGCGCCGCTCGGCGTGGTGCTGCTCGACCCCGAGAGCGGCCTGATCACCGAGGCCAATGCGCGCTTCGGCGACATCGTCGGGCGCCCGGCCGCCAGCCTGGTCGGCGCCGATCCGATGCGGCTGACCCACCCCGACGATGTGGACGAGAGCCGCAAGCAGCTCGCCCGCCTCAACGCCGGCCGCATCGACGGCTACCGGCTCAACAAGCGCTACCTGCGCCCGGACGGCACGCCGGTGTGGGTGAGCCTGGCCTTCGCGCCGGTGCAGGTGGCTTCCGAGGACGCGCCGCGCTACCTCGGCATCGTCGAGGACATCTCGGCGCGCATGGAAATGGAGGACCGCCTGCGCCAGGCCTCGGCAGAAGCCGCCGCCGCCAATGCCGCCAAGAGCGAATTCCTCGCCCACATGAGCCACGAGATCCGCACGCCGATGAACGCCGTGCTCGGTCTCGCCCAGGTGCTCGAGCGCGAGCAACTCGCCCCCAACCAGCGCGACATGGTCGAGCGCATCCGCAGCGCAGGCCAGTCGCTGCTCGCCATCCTCAACGACGTGCTCGACCTGTCCAAGATCGAGGCCGGCCAGTTGCGCCTCGAGCCGCGCCCCTTCGACCTCGCGGCCCTGCTCGCCAACGTCGACAGCCTGATGGGGCAGGCCGCGCACGGCAAGGGCCTGACTCTGCGCACCGAACCGCCGGCGCTGCCGCCCGGCCTGCTGCTCGGCGATGGGCTGCGCATCGAGCAGGTGCTGTTGAACCTCGTCGGCAACGCGATCAAGTTCACCGAGCGCGGCGAGGTCGCGGTGCGCGTGCGCGCCGACGAAGTCACCGATGCAGGGCTGCGCCTGCGCGTGGAAGTGCGCGACACCGGCATCGGCATTGCCGCCGATGCGCTGGCGCGCTTGTTCACCCCCTTCACCCAGGCCGACGCCGGCATCGGCCGCCGCTTCGGCGGCACCGGGCTGGGGCTGTCGATCTGCAAGCGCCTGGTCGAGCTGATGGGCGGCACCATCGGCGCCGACAGCCAGCCGGGGCTGGGGAGCTGCTTCTGGTTCGAGCTCCCGCTCGAGCGCGTGGCCGCCTCCGCGGTTGCAGCGCCGGTTCCGGCGCCGGCTGCCGTAGCGACCGGGCCGCGGCTGGCGGGCGCGCATGTGCTGGTGGTCGACGACAGCGCGATGAACCGCGACCTGGTCGAGCGTGCGCTTGCGCTCGAGGGCGCCACCGCGACCCTGGCGGCCGACGGCCAGCAGGCGCTGGAAGTGCTCAAGGGCGGCGCGCAGGCCTTCGACGCGGTGCTGATGGACGTGCAGATGCCGGTGCTCGACGGCCTCGCCGCCACCCGCCGCATCCGCGCCGAACTCGGGCTGACCGCGCTGCCGGTGATCGCCTTCACCGCCGGCGTGCGCGATGAGCAGCAGGCGGCGGCGCGCGCAGCGGGGGCCGACGACGTGCTGCCCAAGCCGATGGACCTGGAGCAGATGACGCAGTTGCTGATGCGCTGGATCGGACCGCGGCTGCCTGCTGCCGAAGCGCCGGTCCCGGCCCTTCCCGCTGCCGCCACGGTCATCGACTTGGGATCGGCCGCGGCCCCGGACGTCATCGCTGCGCCGCCCGGCAAGCCGTCGTCGGCGCCTGTCGGCGGTTCTGGCGCCGCCGTCGCGACAACGGCCGCTGACGACTTTCCCGCATTGCCCGGCATCGACCGCGAGCGCGCGATCCAGCGCCTGGGCAAGGACCGCGCGATGTTCCTCGGCCTGCTCGAGATGTTCATCGAGGACAACGCCGGCGTGGTGACGCAGACGCGCGCCGATCTCGCCGGTGGCGACACCGATGCCGCCGCCCGCCGCATGCACACGCTGCGCAGCAACGCCGGCTTCATCTGCGCGCTCGAGCTGATGGAGGCCGCCGGCGCGCTGGAGAAGGCGATCGAGCACGGCGAGCCGGGCGATCCCGTTGTCGGCGCCGGCCTCGACGCGATCGAGGCACGCATCGCCGCGATCATCGAGGCGGCGCGCGCGCTGGCCTGACGTCGTGCGGGGCTGCGTGCAGCGCCACGTGCAGTACCACGTGGACAGCGCGCAGGGCCCTGCCTATGCTGAATCCGAACACGATGCGTCCGATACGCGACGGCCGGTGCCGGCTGCCGCGGCGCAGGCGTGTGTCCCGCCGCAGCAGAACCGCACCAGGAGACTGCAATGTCCGACGCACGCATCACCCCTGCCGAACTCAACCGCAAGCTCGCCGACCTCTCCATCCCCGAGAGTGAGCTGGCGATGTACTTCGTCACCGACGACGAGCACTCCGGGCTCTTCCACCCCAAGCTCGAGCTGAACCCCGCCACGGTCGAGCTGCCCGCCGACCCCGCCGAGGCGCGTGCGCGCAGCGAGGCAGCGATGAACTTCGCCAACGGCATCGCCCGCATGCGCCGCCGCATCCGCTTCGACCGCATGCTCGCCGACGGCTACAAGGGCCCGGTGCTGGTCTCGGAGGGCGACTCCTGGTTCCAGTACCCGATCAAGCTCGAGGACACCATCGACCACCTGTACGCCAAGGGCTTCGCGGTGCGCAGCCTGGATGCGGCCGGCGACACGCTCGACAACATGCTCAAGGACCGCGAATACGTCGACGCGATCGGCGAGGCCAAGGCCTCGATCTTCCTGTTCTCCGCCGGCGGCAACGACGCGCTCGGCGGTGGCAACCTGCGTGCCCACCTGCGCGACTTCGACCCCGCGCTGTCGCCGGCGGCGCACGTGCTGCCGAGCTTCGAGCAGTTGCTCGACCACGCGCTGGCGATGTACGAGCGCGTGCTGCGCGACGTCGAGGCGCTGCCCGGGGTGGTGACGATCTGCCACGGCTACGACTACGTGATCCCCAACGCCGGCAAGTGGCTGGGCAAGCCGATGATCTCGCGCGGCATCAAGGACGGCGCGGTGCAGCGCGGTATCGCCGCGCACATGATCGACCGCTTCAACGAGCGCCTGCGCCAGCTCGTCGCCCGCTTCGGCGAGCGTGCGATCCATGTGGACGCGCGCGGCGCGGTGGGCAACACGCTCAACGTCTGGCACGACGAGCTGCACCCGAAGAACCCCGGCTACGGCCGCGTCGCCGAGCGTTTCGAGGCGGCCATCCAGTCGGTCGTCGCGCGCACGCAGGCGCCGCGCACGCGCGGCACGGGCAAGAAGGCGACCGCGAAGGCGACCGCGAAGGCCGCTGCACCCGCCCGCCGCGGCTGGTCGGTGCATATCGGCCTCAACAAGATCGACGCCGGGCACTACGGCGGCGACGCCGAGCTCTTCGGCTGCCATTTCGACGCCGAGGACATGGAGCGCATCGCCGCCGAGCGCGGCTTCGAGAAGCGCACCGTGCTGCTCGACGAAGCGGCCACCCGCGACGCCGTGAAGAAGGCGATCGCCGATGCCGCAGCCAAGCTCAAGGCCGGCGACGTGTTCATGCTCACCTACGCCGGCCACGGCAGCCAGGTGCCGGACTTCAACGCCGACGAGGACGGCGGCGCCGACGAGACCCTGTGCCTCTATGACGGCATGCTCATCGACGACGAGCTCTACGAGCTGTGGTCGAAGTTCGCCGACGACGTGCGCATCGTGATGATCTCGGACAGTTGCCACAGCGGCACCGTGTCGCGCGCCGCGCGCACCGCGCAGCCGGTTGCGGCCGACGGCCAGCCCGCCGTGCGCACCCGCCTGCTGCCCTTGTCGTTGGCGATGAAGACCTTCCGCAGCCATCGCGACTTCTACACCGCGCTCGGCCGCCAGCACCGCGGCCCGGACGAGCGCGTGCTCACCCGCGAGCTCGACATGCCGCTGCGCTGCCCGGTGTTGCTGGTCGCCGGCTGCCAGGACAACCAGGAATCGCAGGACGGCGTGGGCAACGGCCGCTTCACCCAGGAACTGCTGCGGGTATGGGACGAAGGGCGTTTCGACGCCGACTGGACGACGCTCGCCCGCCGCATCGTCGCCAACATGCCACCCAACCAGACCCCGCGCCTGACCCTGATCGGCCGCAGCCCGGAGGTGCTGGCGGCCGAGATGCCGTTCAGCATCTGAGCGCTGCGCCAGCCCGTCGCGCTGCCGGCGTGCAGGTGCGGCGCCCGGTTTGCCGATCGGAAGGGCTTAGCGCCGGGGCCCGAACCGCCACGCCGCGAGGCTGAACAGCATGCCCGCGGCCACGGTGAGGCCGAGCGCCGAGGTGCCGCTCTGCACGCCGTGGCCGACCAGCATGCCTGCGCCGGCGCCCAGGCCCATCTGCACGAAACCCATCAGCGAGGCGGCGGCGCCGGCCATCTTCGGGTAGCCAGCCAGCCCGAGCGCGGTGGCGTTGGGCAGGATCAGGCCGATCGCGGCGGCGACGCCCCACATCGGCACCATCACCGCCGCCGGGTGATGCGGGCCCAGCAGCGCCAGCGTGGCGAGCAATACGCCGCAGGCCGCGCCGAGCCACACGCCGTGGCGGATCAGGCGCGCGGGTCCGATCCGGCGCGACAGCCGGGCCGACAGCGTGGAGCCGAGCATGAAGCCGGTGACGTTGAGCCCGAAGGCCAGCCCCATCTGTTGCGGCGACATGCCGAAGTGCTCGATGAACACGAAGGGCGAGCCCGAGATGAATGCGAACAGCGCCGCGAACGCGCCGCAGCCGATCAGCAGCGCGCTGCGGTAGACCGGGTCGGCGAGCAGGGTGCGGTAGTTTGCCCACATCCGCGCCGGGCGCATCGCGTGGGGGTCCGGGTGGCGGTTGGTCTCCTTCAGCAGCAGCCACACGGCGAGCATCAGCATGAGCGCGTACACCGTGAGCGCGACGAAGGTCGCGCGCCAGCCCCAGGCGGCGGTGAGCCAGCCGCCGAACAGCGGCGCCAGCAGGGGCGCGAGCGCCGTCGCCGTGGACACGTGCGACAGCATGCGTGCCGACTCGGACGGCCCGTAGATGTCGCGTACCACCGCGCGCCCCAGCACCGGGCCGGCGCAGGCGCCGAAGGCCTGCAGCAGGCGCGCGGCCACCAGGGTGGTGATCGAGTCGGCGAGTGCGCACACCACCGACGAGAGCAGGAAGACGAGCATGCCCCACAACATCACCGGCCGCCGCCCGAAGCGGTCCGACAGCGGGCCCACCAGCAACTGCCCGGCGCCGAAGCCGAGCAGATACACCGACAGCGTGAGTTGCACACCGACGCTGTCGGTGTCCAGGGCACGCGCGATCGCGGGCAGGGCGGGCAGGTAGAAATCGGTCGACAGCGGCCCGAGCGAGGTCAGCGCCACCACCAGTACCGCGAGCAGGGCGCTGGGGATTACCGGCATGCAGCGCCCATGCCGCGCGGGGCGTCGATCGTCCGTGGGGGCGAGTGCATCGTGCTCAGGTCGGCGGACTCACTGGTTGGGGTCGTCCTTCACCACGGGCGCATGGCCGGCCCGTTCCATGCGCACGGCGATCGCGATGCGTTCGCGGATGCGCGGATCCTTCGAATGGGCGGCGATCGCGGCCAGCGTGATGCCGTTGTGCATCGTCACGTTGGTGGACGCGCCGGCGTCGAGCAGCATGTTGATGATCTGCCAGTGGCCGTTGGCCACCGCCTTGAGCAGCGCGGTCGAGCCGTCGGTGGCGGCCACGTTGACCTTGGCGCGATGCTGCAGCAGCAGGTCGACGATGGCGGTGTGCCCGCGCGCGGCAGCCTGCAGCAGCGCGGTGATGTTCGCCCGGCTGACCGCGTTCGGTTCCGCGCCCTTGCGCAGCAGCAGTTGCACCACCTTTGCGTGGCCGTTGAAGGTGCCCCAGTGCAGCGGCGTGTAGCCGTCGGCATCCTGCGCATGCACGCTCGCGCCGAGCTTGATCAGCTCGATCGCAAGCGTCTCGCGGCCGTTGAAGGACGCGATCATCAGTGGCGTCCATTCGCGCGTATCACGCGCATTGACGTCGAACCCGGCATGCAGGAACAGGCGGCAGACGTGCTCCTCGCCGGACTCGACCGCGCGCGCGAAACGGGCGATGGTGCGCGGAATGTTGAGCCGGTCGAGCTCGGCCACCGCGCGCTCGTAGCCCCAGGCGTCATCCGTCGGCGCCTTCGCGCCCGCGCTGCGCTCCTGCTCCACGGGCTTGATTGCTCCGATGCGGTCGTAGGCCAGGCTCAGGGAAAGGATCTCGGCGCCGACTTCGGGCGGAAAACCGCGCCGCCCCGGGCGCTTGGACACCATCAGCTCCGAGAAGTATTCGGTGAGGGCGTCGCTGTCGTTCCAGTACTCCTCGAGCTTGTGCATGACATGCGGAAAACCCGCGGCGAGGTGGTGCGGGTACTTGTCGGCGAACGCCGACGAGAGCAGGAACGCGAGCGGTTTTTGCGTGTTGGTCATGTCCGTTGCGGGCGCAGGCGGTCAGGACAGCGGGGCGCGGTCGATCAGCGAAAGCGGCAGGTTGATGTCGAACAGCTTGGCATTGACCAGCGGGATGCCGAAGCCGAGCAGTCGCGCGCGGTGCATTTGCAGGTAGGCGTCGGCGCTGGCGGCGTCGGCAAACAGGTAGATGCCGCCCGCTTCGCCGGCCTCGCGGTTCTCGGTCCAGATCTTCCACTGCAGCCCCGGCTCCTGGGCGATCGAGGTCGCGAGTTCCTTCATGCCGGAGGCCATCTCGTCGCCCCAGGGGCCGATGAACGGGAAGTCGACCTGCAACAGAACAGCCATGATGTGCTCCTGGAGAAGGCGGCTGCGGCCTGCACGGCGACCGCATCGCGTGGCGAATGTCATCAGTCTAGCAGTTCGCCCCGCCCGGGCCGAAGCCCTGAGGGCGCACCCGGGGCGCTTGCCAGCCGGCGCTGCGCGGCGCGCTAGTCGGTGAAGAAGCGCGCCGACAGCGTTTCGAGGCCGAGCGTGTGCAGCAGTTCCGTCAGCCGTTCGCCGGCGCGCTGGCGCGGGCGGTCGGGCTGGAAGCGGGCGATGATCAGCTCGTTCTTCATCGAGTGTTCCCAGCCCACGAGCTCGGTCACGGTGACCTCGTAGCCGTGGGCCTCGAGCTGCAGGCAGCGCAGCACGTTGGTGACGTGGCTGCCGAATTCGCGGGTGTGGATCGGGTGGCGCCAGAGCTCGGCGATCGGGTGCCTGAGCGCCTGCTACTTGTGCTTGCGCAGCTCGGCGGCGACCTCGGCCTGGCAGCAGGGCACGAGCACGATCGCGCGCGCGCCCTTCTTCAACGCGAAGCGGATGGCGTCGTCGGTGGCGGTGTTGCAGGCGTGCAGCGCGGTGACGATGTCGATGCGCGCGGGCAGCCGGTCCGAGGTGATCGACTCGGCCACGGTGAGGTTCTGAAAGCGCATGCCGGCCGCGAAGCCGAGCTTGTCGGCGAGCCGGCGCGAACTCATCACCAGCTCGTCGCGGGTCTCGATGCCGTGGATGCGGCCGTCGGGCGCGTGCTGCTTGAAGAACAGGTCGTGGAGGATGAAACCGAGGTAGGACTTGCCGGCGCCGTGGTCGACGAGCTGAATGTCGGGGCGCTCGGCGAGGGCCTCGGTCAGCAGCGGTTCGATGAACTGGTAGAGGTGATAGACCTGCTTCAGCTTGCGCCGGCTGTCCTGATTGAGCTTGCCGTCGCGGGTGAGGATGTGCAGTTGCTTGAGCAGCTCGAGGGATTGCTCGGGACGGATTTCGGGGTGCTGGGCGGTCATGGCGTCGGGCGGGCCGGAAAGGCGGAACGGACGCCAATGTACTCTCCGCGCCAGGCCTCACCAAGCCCGGGCGCGGTGCCAGGACGGGATCGTGGCGTGTGATCGGGGTCATACTACGGCCTGGATCGAGGGCAGGGGGCGGTGCGCGCCGCAGGGTGCGCGACCGCGGGCAGGAGAGTCGGGAGAGGCGGAGATGAGGGCGGCGGAGATGAGAGGCTGGATCGAAGGCTGGGCGGGACGCATCCTGCTGTGCGTGCTGCTGCTCGCCGCCGCGGCGGGCTGCTACAAGGCGGAGGTGCCAGTCGAGAGCGCGCCGCCCGACGATGTGTCGGTCGCGGCGGTGCCTCCGCCGCCGCCTCCTGCACCCGCGCCCGAACCGGCACCTGCGCCTGAACCGGCACCGGCTCCCGCGCCGCTGCCGCCGCCTTCCGCCAACGGGGGCGGCCGCCCGGTGGCGTCGGCGCTGCCGGACTTTCCCTGGCCGCCGCCGCGCTATTCCGCCTTCGAGGTGCTCGAGCGCGACTGGCTCGCGCCCGCGGCGGATGCGCGCCTGGGCGCCGCCGCACAGCGCCTCGAGGCCGCCTTCGACGCCGCCGGCTACGTCGAGCGCAGCTACTACCGTGTGCCGGGCGGCTTCGCCCTCGCCTCGCGCGCCGAGCAGATCCACGCCGACGCCAGCCCGTACCCCGCCCCCGCGCGCTGGAGCGTCGACCCCGAGGGCGCCGGTCGGAGCTTCGCCGACCGCTTGCGGGCGTTGTTCAACGCGCCGCCGGGACACTACCGGGTGATCGTGTTCGTCGTCACCGACCAGGATTTCGCCGCCGCGCCGCGCACGGCGCCGGAGGCCGAGGCGCGCGCGTGGGTGAGCGGCGGTGGACTGCGCCTGCCGGCCTCGATCGCCGCGCTTCCTTTCACGTCGACGCACTACGCGAGCGCGCTGATCTACGAGTTCGAGCGCCGCAGCGAGCGCGCGCCGGCCGACGTGCGCGTGCCGAGCGCAACCCCGGGGCGCGTGCATCTGGAAAAGGGCGGCCTGTGGCAGGCGCTGGTGGCGAACTGAGATGCTGAGCGCAGACGATTTTCGCCGTCTCGCCGCGGTGCGCAGGTTGGGGCTGGTGTCGATGCTGCTGGCGGTGGCCTGTCTGCTCGGCACCGCGGGGGCCTTGATGCTGCTGCCCTACGCCGGGCCCGCCGGGCAGGTGATCGTGGGCGGCGCCGGCCTGGCGGTCGCGGGTGCCGCGTTCGCGTTCGGCCGCATGATCAGCCTGCGCCGCCCGGGGGTGCGCCGCATCGGTTTCGTGGCGGTCGGGCTGGCGGCGGCATCGGCGGTGCTGTTTGCGCTGCTCGCGGTGGCCCGGCCCGAGGCGGCGGCTTACTTCCTTGCCTGGCTGGTGGTTCACCTCGCCTACGCGGGGTTCGCGCTGCATCGCCTGGTGCGCTGGCCGACGGGGGAAATGGCCGACGAGCCGCCGGTCGCGCTCGGCATCTTCATCTCCTATCGCCGCGATGACAGCCGCGAGACGGTGGGGCGGCTGCATGACGCGCTGAGCCGCGGCTTCGACCCGGCGTGCATCTTTCTCGACGTCGCCGGCCAGGTGCCGGGCGAGGACTACCGCACGGTGATCGGGCGTGCGCTCGATGCTGCCGAGGTGGTGCTGGTCGTCATCGGCCCGCGCTGGCTCGACATCACTGATGCCGAGGGCCGGCGCCGCCTCGACGACCCCGAGGACATGGTGCGGATCGAGGTCGAGTCCGCGCTGCAGCGCGGCAAGCAGGTGATCCCGGTGCTGGTGCAGGGCGCGACCATGCCGGCCGACGAGGCGCTGCCCGCCACGCTGTCGGCGCTGGCCTTCCGCATGGCCTCGCCGCTGCGCCCCGACCCCGACTTCCGCACCGACCTGCTGCGCCTGGTCGATGCGCTGCGTGCGCATGCACAAGGCCGCCCCGACTGAACTGCGCCCGGCCGGCGCGGGCAGATAAAGGAGAAAGATGGTTCAAGCAGCACACCCTGGCGCGGACGCAGGCGCCGCTCGGCGGGCGGGGATTCCGCCGGCCTTCATCGTGATCATCGCCGGCATGGTGGCTGCGCTGCACATCGGCAAGATCCCGCCCGCGATCCCGGTGCTGCGCGATGCGCTCGGCGTCAGCCTGGTCGAGGCCGGCTTCCTGCTGTCGATGGTGCAGATGGCCGGGATGCTCGGTGGCGTGTTCATCGGCCTGGCGGCGGACGGCTTCGGGCTGCGCCGCAGCATGCTGCTCGGCCAGTTGGTGCTCGCGTCGGCCAGCCTCGCCGGCGCCTGGGCGACGCAGCCGGCCGAGCTGCTGGCCTTGCGCGCGCTCGAGGGGCTCGGCTTCCTGTTCGTGGTGCTGCCGGTGCCGAGCCTGATCCGGCAACTGGTGCCGCCGAGCCGGCTGGCGCTGCATCTGGGGCTGTGGGGGACCTACATGGCGACCGGCACCTCGCTGGTGCTGGCGGGCGGACCGGTGCTGATGGCCGTGGTCGGCTGGCAGGGCCTGTGGGGGATGCTGGCCGTCGTGTCGCTGGCCGTGGCGGGCTGGCTGTTGCGGCGGGTGCCGTCCGACGCCGCGCGCCGTGCGGCAGCCGCCGCCGCGACTGCCTCGGCCAACGCGGCCAACGCCACCAACGCGGCCGCGCCTGCGCGCGTGCAGTGGTCGGCGCGGCTGCGCGACACGCTCACGAGCTGGGGACCGTGGCGGGTGGCGATCACCTTCTCGATGTATTCCAGCCAGTGGCTGGCGGTGATCGGCTTCCTGCCGTCGATCTATGCCCAGGCCGGGCTGTCGGGCCAGCTCGCCGGGCTGCTGACGGCGTTGGCCTGCCTGGTCAACGTCACCGGCAACGTCGCCGCCGGGCGCCTGCTGCATCGCGGGGTGTGCGCCCGCCATCTGCTCTATGCCGGCTTCGTGGCGATGGGGCTGACCGCCTTCGTCGCCTTCAGCCCGCTCACCGCCGACGCGCCGGTCGTGCGCTATCTGGCGGTGGTGGTCTTCTCGGCCGTCGGCGGGCTGATCCCGGCGACGCTGTTTGCGCTCGCCGTGCATGTGGCGCCGAACGAGCTCACCGTGTCGACCACCGTGGGCTGGATGCAGCAGTGCTCATCCACCGGCCAGTTCCTCGGCCCGCCGCTGGTGGCGTGGGTGGCCGGTGTCGCCGGCGGCTGGCAGTGGACCTGGGTGATCACCGGCGTGGCGTCGGTCGTGGGGCTGGTGCTGGCGAGCCGGACGCGCTACCAGCGTCCTTGACGCGGACGCCCCGACTCAGTTCTTAGCCTCAACATCCTCAGCAAGCCTCCCGGTCCAGCCGCAGGCGCGTGCTGCCGCAGCACGTCCCGTCGCCAAGTGCGCGTCGCCGCGGTTCCTCATCCCCGCCGCCAGGCGTGGTAGCGCGCCAGCCAGCCGAGCACGCGCTGCGGCGCATGGGCGCGCTTCCATTCGCCGGCGGCGTACTTGTTGGCCTCGGACAGCGTCGGGTAGGTGTGGATGGTGCCGAGGATCTTGTTGAGCCCCAGGCCGTGCTTCATCGCCAGCGTGAACTCGGCCAGCAACTCGCCGGCGTGCTCGCCGACGATGGTCGCGCCCAGGATGCGGTCCTTGCCGGGGACGGTCAGTACCTTGACGAAGCCGTGGTCGGCGCCGTCGGCGATGGCGCGGTCGAGGTCGTCGAGGCCGTAGCGTGTCACCTCGTAGGCGATGCCGCGCGCGCGCGCTTCGCGCTCGTTGATGCCGACGCGCGCCACCTCGGGGTCGATGAAGGTGGTGTGCGGCACCACGCGGTAATCGACCTTGAAGCGCTTGAGCTTGCCGAACAGCGCATTGACCGCCGCGTACCAGGCCTGATGCGCGGCGACGTGGGTGAACTGGTAGGGGCCGGCGACGTCGCCGGCGGCGTAGATGTTGGGGTAGAGCGTCTCGAGGTAGTCGTTGGTGACCACCGTCTGCTGCGCCGGGATGCCGATCTCCTCCAGCCCGTAGCCGTCGAGGCGGGCCACGCGGCCGACCGCGCACAGCAATTCGTCGAACGCGATCCGCATCTCCTCGCCGGCGCGGGCGACGACGATGAACTTGCGCGCCCCAGCCAGCGTGTCCTCGCGCTCGCAGCGCAGCGCCTCGAAGCCGGTCAGCACCTGCACGCCGTCGCGCTCGAGGGTGGCGCGGGCGAAGGCGGCGACATCCTCGTCCTCGCGCGGCAGCAGTTGCGGCGCGCGCCCGATCTGGGTGACCTGCGATCCGAGGCGGGCGAAGCACTGCGCCAGTTCGCAGCCGATCGGCCCGCCGCCCAGCACCACCAGCCGGCGCGGCGGCGCGTCCAGCCGGGCGAAGGCCTCCCATACCGTGTCGCTGGTCAGGTAGCCCACCGCATCCAGCCCGGGCAGCGGCGGCACGGCCGGGCGGGCGCCGGCGGCGATGACGATGCTGCGCGTCGTGATACGTCGCGTACCGCCGTCGTTGAGTGCCACCTCCACCGTCCACGGATCGACGACGCGCGCATAGCCCTGAACGACGTCCACGCCCAGCCCGGTATAGCGCTCGACGCTGTCGTGCGGCTCGATCCTGCGGATGACGTCCTGCACGCGCGCCATCACCGCACGGAAGCTGAAGCTGGGCTCGGCAGTGTCCAGGCCGTAGTGGCTCGCATGGCGGATCTGGTGGGCGAGCTTCGCGCTGCGAATCAGCGCCTTGCTCGGCACGCAGCCGGTGTTGAGGCAGTCGCCGCCCATCTTGTGGGCCTCGATCAGCGTCACCTTCGCCTTCACTGCGGCGGCGATGTAGGCGGTGACCAGCCCGGCGGCGCCGGCGCCGATCACCACCAGGTTGCGATCGAAGCGCGCCGGCCGCGGCCAGCGCGCATACACCCGGCGCGCCTGCGCCCAGGCCACGAGCTTGCGCGCGAGCAGCGGAAACACGCCGAGCAGCGCAAAGGACAGCAGCAGGGTGGGCGACAGGATGCCCGCCAGGCTGCTCACCGCCGCCAGTTCGGTGCCGGCATTCACGTACACCAGCGTGCCCGGCAGCATGCCGAGCTGGCTCACCCAGTAGAAGGTGGCGGCGCGGATCGGCGTCAGCCCCATCAGCAGGTTGATCAGGAAGAACGGAAACACCGGCACCAGGCGCAACGTGAACAGGTAGAAGGCGCCGTCGCGCGCGATGCCGTCGTTGATCGCCCTGAGGCGCTCGCCGAAGCGCGCCTGCACGCTGTCGCGCAGCAGGTGGCGGGAGACGAGGAAGGCGAGGGTGGCGCCGATGGTGGACGCGAAGGACACGATCACCAGCCCCCAGCCGAGGCCGAACAGGGCACCGCCGGCCAGCGTCATCACCGCCGCCCCGGGCAGCGAGAGCGCGGTGACCACCACGTAGAGCACGAAATAGGCGCCGGCCACCAGCAGCGGCGAGGCGTCGCGCCAGGCCGCGAACTGGGCCATGCCGGCCTTCAGGCTGGCGAGGTCGAGCTGGCGGTGCAGGCCGAAGCCGAAGAATGCGGCGGCCAGAACGACGACAAGGAGCAGCAGCAGACGTTTTTTCACGGGGGGCTCGGGAAGGGAGGGGCGGTGCACAGTCGGTGCGGTGGGGCGACTTCTTACACGCCCTTTGCCGCCAGCTTGCGATGCCTGCGGATGAAGCCGCGGTCGATCCAGTCCTTCCACCGCCACACCCAGCCGCCTTCCGCCGACCAGTTGCCCCAGGACGCGATCGCATGGCGCGGGCCGCAGGCGATCAGGTACAGCGAGCTCGGCTTCGGCACGTAAGGGCGCGGCGGGCTGCCGTCGAGGGCGGCGAGCAGGTTGGCGGCGAGCACCGGGCCGGCATGCACCGCATGCACGCCGGAGCGGGCGAGGGGGCGGTCGGTGCGCGCGCACACGTCGCCGGCGGCGAACACCTCGGGGTGGGAGGGGCTGCGGTGGTGGGCGTCGACCTGCACCCAGCCGTCCGCGCTGCAGGCGAGCCCGCTGTGGCGCAGCCAGGACTGCGGGCGCGCGCCGGTGGCAGCGAGCACGCAGTCGGCGGGGAGCAGGTCGTCCACGGGGGGCAGGCGTTCGGCCGGCGCGAGGAGGTGCGCGGGCGCGAGGCGGCGGGAGGGCGAGCGTTGGTCCGAGGGCGCAGCTTGAGCGGCGGGCGTGCCGCGTTCGGTGGACGCCGTGCTGTCCGGCGCGAGGCTTTCGCCCAGGCGCAGCCCCCCGGCTTCGCCGCTGGCGCGCTGCAGGTGCAGGGCGATGCCGGCCGCGCCGAGCTGGCGCAGCACGCGGCGACGCACGCGCTCGCCATGACCTGCGAGCAGGCTGGTGGGCGAGCACACCAGCGCAAGCTCCGCCTTCGCCGACCTGCGGCGCAATGCTTCGGCGGCCGCCAGGACCAGTTCCACGCCCGCGGCGCCGCCGCCGACCACGCACAGCCGAAAACCTTCCCGGGCGCAGGCCGCTTCCATCACCCTTGGCCAGGCGGCGAAGAAGTCAGGCAGCGGCTTGACCGGCAGTAGGCGGTCCGGACCGAGTGCGTCGAGCGCCGCGGTGTCGGTCTCGCTGCCGATGTCGAGCGACAGCAGGTCGTAGTCGAGCCAGTCGCCGAGGGTGTCCCCAGGGGCGCCGTCGCGGATGTCGCCGTTCGCGATCCGCAGCCGCCGTTGCCCGGCATCGAGCGCGGTCGCCGCGCCGATCAGCAGGCGCACGCCGGCGGCTGCAGCGAGCGGGCGCAGGTCGATGCGGCAGTCGTCCTCGCGGTAATGTCCGGCCATCCAGCCCGGCAGCATGCCCGAGTAGTATTGCCAGGGCGAAGGCGTGACCAGCACGGCTTCGACGCCCCGCGGCCGCGCGCGGGC
>QXGG01009903.1_pt1 | contig 16941 bp, 14 predicted proteins | sample 1982491 | NCBI WGS metagenome assembly QXGG01 (sample SAMN09924614, study PRJNA488089) | Wastewater metagenome, whole genome shotgun sequencing project. | isolation source: South African research farm wastewater | place: South Africa: Irene, Agricultural Research Council, Animal Production... | reverse complement strand
GCATAGGGTTTACAACCGGGGTAGCCGCATTGGCCGCATTGGGTTTGCGGCAAGAGTGCGTTGATTTGCTCGGCGATGGGGTTGCCTTCGACTTTAAAGCGTACCGCGGCAAAACCTAAGATAGCGCCAAACACTAAGCTTAAAGCCACCAGTGCAGTGACTGCGATCAAGATCATGCTCATAGTTTGATTAAACCGCTGAAGCCCATAAAGGCTAACGACATTAATCCGGCTGTGAGCATACCAATCGCCGCGCCTTGGAAAGGTTTAGGCACATCAGCAATCGCAATACGCTCGCGCATGGCGGCAAACAGCACTAACACCAAGGAAAAACCAATACCTGCAGCAAAGCCGTTGACGCTGGCTTGAATAAAGGTGTATTCACTGCGATTTGCATTCAAGATTGCTACGCCAAGGACGATACAGTTGGTAGTGATCAGCGGTAAAAAGATACCAAGCACGCGATACAGCATAGGACTGGTTTTATTGACCACCATTTCTGTGAATTGTACGACCACAGCAATCACTAAGATAAAACTGATGGTACGCAAGAATTCTAAATCGAACGGCTTAAGAATGTACTGCTGTACGATATAGCTACAAATAGAAGCAAGAGTAAGGACGAAAGTTGTGGCCAGTGACAAACCTATGGCTGTTTCAACTTTTTTGGAGACCCCCATAAATGGGCATAAACCAAGAAACTGAACCAGTACAAAGTTGTTCACTAAAATAGCACTGACCACAATAAGTAAAAGTTCGCTCATAGGGGATGTCTAGGGGTAAACCGTAATAAAGAAGATACACATTATCCTGCAGGTCGATATAACGTACAAGTGGGCTGTTGCTCTTGTGTAAGTTCTTTTTGATCTAAGGCTAGATGGAGCTAGGCAAATGAACAAAAAGTGTCACCTTTACGAGCGGTCTGTGACGATATGACGCGCATTGTAAATAAAGGCACAGTGCCATTATTTATCGGATAAAGATGCTGAGATAACGCTATGATTAATGATATTCTAACACTGAAAATTAAACCGACGCGCTGCAAGACCGCGGCTAAGGAAGAACTGCATGCTCAATAAAATATCTCTTAAAGCGCGCCTGATGCTTCTCACAGGCATTGCTTTTATACTCTTTGTACTTGTTGGTGTAGTAGGGCTGACAGGGATTAACACGCTTAATAAAGCGTTAGAAGATATCTACAAAGAACGTATGGTACCGATGAAAACACTCGATGATGTGTTTGCTGGTATGACGCGCTCACGTACTGAATTGCTGTTAGCGATGCAGCATGAGCCAAACTCTGAATTTTTAGATCTACATAACCACCCGGTTGCCCAGCACACTGATGTTATTTTGATGGTGCAAGAGGAGAATCGTAAAGCGTGGATGCAGCTTGATGGTCAGAAGTTTACGCCAGAAAATAAGCGTTTGGTTGATACCCTAAAAGCAGCGGCTGATGATTTGCGTATTGAGGGTATTAACAGTTCGGTGCAAGCGTTAAATAATGGCAATTACTACCGTGCCAACGAAATTATTTTGACTAAAATTAATCCAGCATTGACTGATATTCGTGCGGTGATGGGGCAGTTAAGTGAAAGTTTGATGGCTGAAGCACTGAATGAGTTTGTTGAGGGCGAGTTGCGGTATAAGCAAACTGTTAAGTTGTTTATTTTCGTGATGGTGCTGGGTGGTGCTTTAATTATTCTGTTGGCGATGCGTGTGATTTCCAGTATCCAAAATGCAGTTGACCTCTTGCGTGATGCCTCAGAAAAACTGGCTTCAGGTGATACAACAGTACGGGTTAACTACGCGAGCAATGACGAACTGCGCGCAATTGCTGTCGGCTTTAACAATATGAGTGAGCGTTTCCAAACAGCGTTGCATGATGTGGATCGCTCTTCTGAGCAATTGGCTGCAGCCAGTGAGGAGACTTCAGTTGTCACCGTTAATACCAGCGAAAGCATGCGCAAGCAGCAGAGTGAGATTTCCCAGGTCGCTACGGCGATGAATGAAATGCATGCAACCGCCAGTGAAGTGGCGCGTAGTGCGAGCTTGGCTGCAGATGCTGCACACCATGCTGATGAAGAAGCGATTGTGGGGCGTGATGTATCACTGCAAACCATCGATGCCATTGAGAGCTTAGCCTCAGCGGTGGAGCATGCAACTGGTGTGATTGAGTCCTTAGCTAAAGACAGTGAGGAAATTGGTAGCGTACTTGACGTGATTCGCAGTATTGCTGAGCAAACCAACTTGCTGGCGCTGAACGCTGCAATTGAAGCGGCACGTGCCGGTGAGGCAGGACGAGGCTTTGCGGTTGTTGCTGATGAAGTACGCACCCTAGCTTCGCGCACACAGAAGTCAACGCAAGAGATCAACGATATGGTTGAGCGCTTGCAGCGTGGTGCATCGCAAGCAGTGGATGCCATGGAAACTGGACGTACACAGGCACGAGCCGGTGTTGAGCAGACCTTAAAAACCACAGCGTGCTTGGAATCCATTGTTAAAGCCATTAGCACTATTAACGATATGAACGTACAAATTGCCAGCGCTGCAGAAGAGCAGAGTGCTGTCAGTGAGGAAATCACCCGTTCTGTTGTAGCGATCAATGACTTAACCAATGAGACCACCGATGGTGCATTGCAGACCACTGAGGCGAGTCAAGAAGTAGCGCGCTTAGCCAATGCTCTGCAAGATCTACTGAGCCACTTCAAGACCTAGGTTTTTCTGTAGGCTGTTGCTTGAGCTGAACAACCCTGAGCGCTGCTAATCCATGCAGTTCTCGGGGTTTTTTTATTTTTACGCCATGAATATCCAGTGGTTTCTCATTTGCTAGGGCTAATGCGTTGTTTTTATTGAGACAATAGTCGGAATCTAGACCAAGGTCTGCTATTTGTTTGCGCAGTAATCTTTACATTAGCAACCCATGTATTGAGTGCGGAGCAATGTGTTGCGCTGTACTGAATATAATCTCTTGCACTATGGATAGTGCTTCGCAGCATCTTGAGGGCTTCGGCGGTTATTGAACCCGTCTTAAGCTCTAAAGTTAGAGATAACGATCATAAAAATCACAATAAATGTAAATGTTCAATTCGCAGCCTAGTGCTGGGTTGCTTGAGTCCTGCATGTAAGTGATAACAATAAAATATGCTCACTGGGCAACACTGGTTGAGTAGGAGAATTAAAATGCAAGATACAGTTGTTGATAAGGTGTTAAAACACCCCAAATATGCGGAGTTGGTCCAGCGCCGTACTAAAATTAGTATGTCGTTCTTTGTCGTCGCATTAGTGATCTACTCAGGCTTTATTCTGACGCTCGCGTATATGCCAGACGTGTTCGCACAGCCTATCGGTGAAGGCTGGACGATGAGTGTGGGTGTGCTTACTGGGGTTTTAGTGGTTTTTAGTGCAGTCATTATGATTGCGCTGTACACCTACTTCTCGAATAAAATCTTCGATCCTTTGTTAGAAGCGATTATGAGGGACGTAGAATGAAAAAGTTTCTTTTAAGCACTGCGCTTTTATCATTGTTTGCTCAGCCTGCATTTGCAGCGACGGGTCAAGCTAATACCTCTGCGATTGTGATGTTCTTGGTCTTTATCGCCGGCACCATGGTGATCACTTGGTGGGCTGCGCGTAAAACGCAAACCACATCTGACTTCTATACCGCTGGTGGTGGTATTAGCGGTTTCCAGAACGGTCTGGCCATTGCGGGTGACTATATTTCCGCAGCCTCCTTCCTTGGTATCGCCGGTATGGTGTACGTCAGTGGTTTTGACGGCATCATTTATGCGATCGGCTTCCTGTTCGGTTGGCCGGTCGTGATGTTCTTGGTGGCTGAGCGTTTACGTAACTTGGGTCGTTTTAACTTTGCTGACGTGACTGCGTTCCGCTTAGAGCAAACACCGATGCGTGTTCTGGCTGCCAGTGCTTCACTGTTAATTATTGCGCTGTACCTGATTGCACAAATGGTAGGTGCGGGTAAATTAATCGTGCTGCTGTTTGGTCTTGAGTACAAAATCTCAGTGATCATTATCGGTGCCTTAATGATGATCTATGTGTTCTTCGGCGGTATGACCGCGACCACATGGGTACAAATCATTAAAGCCGTACTGATGCTAGCGGGTGGTACCTTGTTAGCGGCCTTAGTATTAATGGCCTTTAACTGGAACCCAGATGCATTGTTGGCTAAAGCGGTAAGCGTTCACCCATCTGCTGAGAAGTTGGTTGCGCCAGGTGCTTTGGTGAGTGGTAACCCATTGAACGCACTGTCACTTGGTTTGGCTCTAGCGTTTGGTACTGCAGGTCTGCCGCACATTCTGATGCGCTTCTTTACCGTATCAAGTGCGAAAGAAGCACGTAAGTCTGTGATCTGGGCCAGTAGCTTTATCGGTTACTTCTACCTGTTAACCTTTATTATTGGTTTCGGTGCGGTTGCGCTGTTGGTTAGTCACCCCGAGTACTACAACGGTCTACTTGGCGATAACAGCAACATGTTGACCGCGTTGATTGGTGGTACCAACATGGCGGCAGTACACCTGTCGAATGCTGTGGGTGGTAGCTTGCTGTTAGGCTTTATGGCTGCAGTAACTTTCGCAACCATCGTTGCGGTAGTTGCGGGTCTGGCTCTGGCAGGTGCTGCGGCAATTGCTCACGACTTGTACGCCAACGTGATTGCACGTGGACGTTCAACTGAACAACAAGAAATGAAAATCTCTAAGATCTCTATTCTTGTATTAGGTGTCTTGGCGGTACTGCTGGGTATTGTCTTTGAAGATCAAAACGTTGCCTTCATGGTGGGTCTGGCCTTTGCTATCGCAGCAAGTGCTAACTTCCCAGTGTTGGTGCTGTCGGTCTCATGGCGCGGATGTACCACTCGCGGTGCAACCATCGGTGGTTTCTTAGGCTTAATCTTTGCAACACTATGGGTTGTTCTGAGTAAGACCGTTTGGGTTGATGTGTTCGGTAATGCTGAAGCAATCACTCCGTTCTCGAACCCAGGTATCTTCTCGATCCCATTAGCGTTCTTGGCGATTTGGTTCTTCTCTGTAACCGATAAGAGTGCACGTGCTGTTAAAGAGCGTGATGCATTTACTGCACTGACTGTACGTAGTCAGACAGGTATCGGTCGCTCAGGTGCACAAGACCACTAAGATGTAACATATGGCGGTTAACATTAACGTCATGCTAAAAATACCCCGACTGGTTCGGGGTATTTTTTTGTCTGCTGTTTATGTGATGTGGGTTTGCTGGTGTAGCAGATGCAGTGATGAGTCTTATTTTTCAGCTAATCATAATGATAATGATTGTCATTAGCTTGTTGTTCTGATAAATTTAGCTCCACTTAAAACATCACTTAAATCACTACTTAAAGAGTATTAAGGAATATCATGAAGAAATTAATTCAAGGTGCTGTATTAGCGGCAAGTGTTGCGTTTGCAGGTGTGGCAATGGCTGATGATGAGCGTCCTGATCACTTTCAAGGCTTGGCTGCTCCAGATTTAAAAACAGCAGTCGCTAACTTTTCTGAGTACAACACGCGCTTAGAAAAAGTACTCAGCGGTGAGCTGACTGATGCAGATTTAGGTACTGTGCATGAGCTGACCTACACTTTGGAAAATGCTTTAGAAAAAATCAATATTGATTTAGAAGAGCTGGCAGAGACACTAGAAAAAGTTCACGTGGCTTCAGAAACCTTCAATCGTGATGCGCTTAAAGAAGCAGCGCCGGCTTACTTAGAAGCAGCACGTACTGTTATTAAGTGATTTATCCACCTCCGCCTAGGTCTTGTACGACATAAGGCGGAGGTTCTTTGCTAGAAGCTTGTTTGAATATCGGTATACTTAGCAGCCTAAGCATTTGCTAGGAGACCGCGCCATAATGTATGAACAGCACCGCTTTGGAATGCAGATTGCACATTTATCCCGTGCATGGCGTGCAGAGCTTGATCGACGCTTAGCTGGACTCGGTTTGTCACAAGCACGTTGGCTGGTATTACTGCATTTAGCTCGCACCACACAGAAGCCCACGCAAGGTGAGCTGGCAAACAGCGTCGGTGTTGAAAACCCAACTTTAGCGCGTTTACTGGATGGGTTAGAGGCGCAACAATTGATTGAGCGTCAGATTGATCCAGGTGATCGTCGCATTAAAAAAATAGCTTTAACCACTCCCGCCTTTGCCCTGATTGATAAAATTGAAGCCATTGCCACATCGCTGCGTCGCGAGATTTTTGCAGATATTTCTGAAGCTGATATTCAGCACTGCCAAGCCATACATCTGCGCATGCTGGCTCATTTAGAACAGATTAATGAAGCGTGATCTTGCCAGCTTAAATGCGCGTTTTGGTGCGCTTTATCGTGTTTGGCTGTTAGGCGTTTTAATGCTCGGCAGCATGGTGATGGTGTTGTCATCCACCAGTATTAACGTGGCGCTACCGGCCATCATGGATGAGTTTGTGATGGGGCGTCCGATGGCGCAGTGGCTGGCTACGGGCTTTTTAGCAGCGATGACCGCAGGTTTATTATTGTCCGCTTGGGCGCAGGCTCAGTTTGGCTCTCGCAACACTGTGCAGGTCAGCATTGGTTTGTTTGTCATCTGCTCGATCGCAGCTTTATTGGCCACTGACGGCTGGCAGTTGATTGTGCTGCGTATTTTACAAGGTGCCAGTGCAGGCATTATTCAGCCGTTGGCGACTGTGCTGATTTTTCGGGTCTATGCGGGTGGCGGGCGCGGTACCGCGCTAGGTATCTATGGTTTAGGCTTAATGATCGCGCCGAGTGTAGGGCCAACGGTGGGTGGTTATTTGATTGATCACTTTGGCTGGATGTCCGCATTTTGGCTGCCGCTACCGGTCTGTTTTGTATTGATGGCGGCTGGACATTGGTTGCTGCCTGATGAAAAGCATGCGCAACCCAAGCGTTTAGATGTGCTGTCTTTTGTGATGTTGACCACCGCTATTTTTGCCAGTTTAGCCGCTATTTCAGAAGCGCAGCGTTATGCCTGGGGTGATTGGCGTGTGACCACGTTAGTACTGATCACGCTGCTCTGCAGTCTGGTGTTTTTTAAGCGTACGTTAAACAGTAAAAAGCCGATTTTATCACTGCGCTTATGGCGGCTGGCAGCCTTTCGACGTGCCAGCTGGATTGCTTTAGCGCTGGGGTTGGGTTTGTATGGTTCAACCTATTTAATACCGTTATTTTTACAAACTATTAATGGCTACAGTGCTGGGCAAGCCGGTGCTTTGCTGTTGCCTGCAGGTCTGTTACTGGGCTTGGCATCCTTTGCCAGTGGTTGGTTGTGTGACCGTATCGCTATTGTATGGTTGTTGTGTGTAGGGTTGTTTTTGTTTGCGTTATCGTCGATTTGGTTTGGGATTTGGGGTGCTAGCAGTGGTTTTTTTTGGCTCTGTGTGATTGCTGCATTAGGGCGCTTGGGGCTGGGCTTGATTATGCCTGCCTTGAGTACTGCTTCGCTGGATAGCCTGACAGTCGACGAGTTGCCTTATGGTGCGGGTGCTGTGACCTTTGTGCGCCAACTCGGGGGTGCTTTTGGGATTAACCTCTTAACAGTGTTTCTTGAATGGCAGCATCAATCGTTAGGTGGTGACTTTGCTGCTGAAACACAAGCCTTTGAGCGCACATTTATGCTGCTGGGTTTAGCTTTTTTATTAGCGCTATGGCCAGCATGGCGCTTACGTAAGTTTCCTAAACCGCTGAAGCACGAGTCTGCATCCTGAGGCGTGCACATAAAACGTCCTGATGATGGCTGCTCAGTGGTTGGCCAGCTATTTAAACAAGGGGCCTGAGCGGGTGTTTAAACCTTTGGCGAGGCGATCGTAGAGCACTACATTGACCGTTGCTGCAAGATTCATACAGCCGTCAGTGGGGATGTAGACCACATCTTCACACCAGTCGCGAATCTCTTGATCCAATGAGCCATCTTCAGGGCCGAAAATATACAGGGCGCGGTCCGGATGAGTGTACTCCGGTAGTGGGCGCGCGCCTTCGACCAATTCAACCGCCACTGGAATACAGCCTAACGGTAAAATTTTGCGCAGGTCATCAATATTAATCAGTGGTACATCCTGATGGACTTTTTTGGTGTCGGTAATAAAGTCTTTGGCGCGATCGTAGCGGGTGCCGGTGTAAAATACGCTGTTGACGCCATAGCAACCGGCGGCACGCATAATTGAGCCCACATTGGTGGGTGATTTTGGATTGCTTAAGGCAATGCAGCTGTAACGTCGATTGGCCACTGTGGTTCTCGTTTGGTTGAGATGTGTGCCCAGCGTGGGCGATGTATCTTGCAATAAAAAAGGCCGAGAATATATCTCGGCCTTCATGCGTCTGGCTAGCAGATGTGACTTAGATTACTTGATTTCAACCGCGAGGCTGTCAGCAATCTTTTTCTGCCACAGGGCAGGGCCAGTGATGTGCACTGATTCGCCCAACGTATCAACTGCGACAGTGACAGGCATATCTTCCACTTCAAACTCGTAAATGGCTTCCATACCCAATTCAGCAAAAGCGACGACGCGTGATTTTTTAATCGCTTGAGCAACTAAATAAGCCGCGCCACCCACCGCCATTAAGTACACGGCTTTGTTATCTTTAATGGCTTCAATGGCAATCGGGCCACGCTCAGATTTACCAATCATACCCAGCAAACCTGTGCTTTCGAGGATTTGACGGGTGAACTTATCCATACGTGTTGCTGTGGTTGGACCTGCTGGCCCCACAACTTCTTCGCGGACTGGATCAACAGGGCCCACGTAGTAGATAAAGCGCCCTTTGAGGTCAACCGGTAACTCTTCGCCGTTGTTAAGCATATCGACCATGCGCTTGTGCGCAGCATCACGACCGGTGAGCATTTTACCGTTGAGCAGTACAGTTTCGCCGGGCTTCCAGCTCTGTACGTCTTCAGGTGTTAGAGTGTCGAGGTTAACGCGGCGCGCTGATGGACCTGCTTCCCACACGATATCAGGGTAGGCATCTAACGAAGGCGCTTCCAATACCGCAGGGCCAGAACCGTCGAGCACAAAGTGCGCGTGACGGGTTGCGGCGCAGTTTGGAATCATGCACACCGGCAAGGAGGCCGCATGAGTGGGGTAGTCCATGATTTTCACATCAAGCACAGTGGTTAAACCACCTAAGCCTTGTGCACCAATACCCAGCTGATTAACTTTCTCAAACAGCTCCAGGCGCATTTCTTCGGTACGGTTTTGTGCGCCACGCGCTTGCAGTTCATGGATATCAATGGATTCCATCAGCACTTCTTTAGCCATAACCGCGGCTTTTTCAGCTGTGCCGCCAATACCTATACCGAGCATACCGGGTGGACACCAGCCGGCACCCATTTCTGGGACGGTTTTCAGTACCCAGTCGACAATAGAGTCAGACGGATTGAGCATCGCCATTTTGGCTTTGTTTTCTGAACCGCCGCCTTTAGCTGCAACGTCAAATTCAACAGTGTTGCCCGGTACGATTGAGTAGTGAATCACGGCTGGCGTGTTGTCTTTAGTGTTGCGGCGCGCACCGGCAGGATCAGCCAAGATAGACGCGCGCAGCACGTTTTCTGGCAGCTTATAAGCGCGGCGTACGCCTTCGTTGATCATGTCTTCAACGCCCATAGTGGCGCCATCCCAGCGTACGTCCATACCCACACGCACAAACACTGTGACAATACCGGTGTCTTGGCACAGTGGGCGGTGGCCAGTGGCACTCATACGCGAGTTGATTAGAATTTGTGCAATGGCATCTTTAGCCGATGGCGATTCTTCGCGCAAATAGGCTTCGTGCATGGCTTCAATAAAATCAAGCGGGTGGTAATAGGAAATAAACTGTAAAGCGTCAGCAACGCTTTGGATCACATCATCTTGCTTAATAACGGTCATGAATCGCTCCTCTAAATGGGCGGCTACATCAAGTATTATATTTAGCGAGCGCAGTGTTACAGAATCTTTATGGGCTGCGCTAAACAGGTGCAATACGCTGGACGGGTGGTTTTTATGGCGGCAAGTATAGCGCGCATCAGGGTTGCGCGAACAGTCACGCGCTATCGACTATGGTGGCAGCTGTCCAATTATTTATTTATTTCTGTCTGATCAGCTGCGATGAGCTGTTGCAGTTGCTGATCTTTTACCCGCCATAGGTTGTTGACCCAGTCCTGAAACTCCGCGCGGTAGGCGGTGTTTTGATCGTAGCTTTGGCCAATAAACTGCTGAGGAATAGGGGTGATTTCAACACGCATAACAATGCGTTTGATCTGTCCACTGAGTAAGTCCCACAGTGTAGGTTTGCCTTGTGGGTAATACAGGGTCACGTTGACTAAGCCCTGTAATTGTTCGCCCATGGCATCCAGCACAAAGGCAATACCGCCCGCTTTGGGTTTGAGTAAATGTTGAAAAGGTGATTGTTGCTGAGCATGTTTCTCTTCGGTAAAGCGCGTGCCTTCTAAAAAGTTAAACACCGAAACAGGGTTGGTTTTATAGCGCTCGCAGGCTTTGCGTGTGGTGGCTAAATCTTGACCTTGTTTTTCAGGATGCTTAGCTAAATAGGCTTTGCTGTAACGTTTCATAAAGGGAAACTCCAGCGCCCACCAGCATAAACCAATCACCGGCACCCAAATCAGCTCTTTCTTTAAGAAAAACTTCAAAAAAGGTAAGCGGCGATTGAATTGATATTGCAGAGCGAGGATGTCCACCCAGCTTTGATGATTGCTGGTGACCAACCATGAGTGGGTCAGATCCAGCTGCTCTAAGCCTTGCACGTCCCAATCGATGGGTTGTACTAAGCGCATCCACCACGAGTTAACGGCAATCCAAGATTCAGCAATCCAGTGCATGGCAAAACGCAGGCTGCGCTGCACCACTGCAAAGGGTAGCAGGAGTTTAACTAAGGCCAGAATGAATAAGGGCCAGCACCAAAACAGTGTGTTGAGGGTCAGTAACACTGAGGCGATGATGCCTCGCAAAAAACGAGGAAGACAATGCAGCATACGGAAATACCTCAAAACAACGTGCAGCTGAACCGCACAATTATAAAGTGATCGAGGGGTATGGTTATTGTTTCGGCGGGGGAGTGCAAGTGTGCTTGAGTAAAAAGAGCCACTGTGCAGGACGCAGCAGTGGCTCTTGTGCAGGTCTAACTTACGACATGCTTTCAGCTTGAATCGCAGTCAGAGCGATAGTGAAGACAATGTCATCCACTAAGGCGCCGCGCGATAAATCGTTTACTGGCTTGCGTAAACCTTGCAGCATGGGACCCACGCTGATGACGTTAGCGCTACGCTGCACAGCTTTATAAGTGGTGTTACCAGTGTTTAAATCGGGGAAAATAAACACAGTGGCACGACCGGCAACCAAGCTATCAGGCGCTTTGGAGCGGCCAACACTTTCGATACTGGCAGCGTCGTATTGCAATGGACCATCAATAGGCAATGTTGGGTTCAGTTCGTGGGCAATACGGGTTGCCTCGCGTACTTTTTCCACTTCAGCACCTGTACCTGAGTCGCCGGTAGAGTAGCTGATCATGGCAACGCGCGGATCAATGCCGAAAGCGTGTGCGGACTCAGCACTTTGCAGGGCAATTTCAGCCAGTTGTGCCGCGTTTGGATCAGGATTCACCGCGCAGTCACCGTAGACCAATACTTGATCTGGCAGCAGCATAAAGAATACTGAAGACACCAAGTTGTAACCCGGTGCTGTTTTGATTAACTGCAACGCCGGACGGATGGTGCTGGCTGTCGTGTGTACTGCGCCTGATACCAAGCCGTCGACTTCGTTTTCAGCCAGCATCATGGTGGCCAATACCACAGTATCTTCTAACTGCACTGCAGCCAATTGCGGGGTTAAGCCTTTATCTTTGCGCAGTTCAACCATGGGTGCGATTAAGCGTTGACGGATTGAATCTGGATCGATAATTTCCAAGTCAGCCGGTAAATCAATACCTTGGGCTTTAGCAATAGCATGCACTTCATCAGGCTTGGCAATCAGTACGCAGCGGGCAATACCGCGCTTTTGACAAATAGCCGCTGCTTGAATCGTGCGTGGCTCGTTACCTTCAGGCAGCACAATGCGCTTGTTAGCCGCTTGTGCGCGCTTCACTAACTGATGACGGAAGGCTGGCGGAGACAGCAACAACTGACGCGTGGTGTTGCAGCGTGCCGTGAGCCAATCTTGATCCAAGTGACCCGCGATATAGTCGGTTACGTCTTTGGCACGCTCGGTATCGCTGATAGGGATGCCTTTGTATAAGCGCGTTAAGTTGTACGCCGTATCATAAGAGCCGGTGGGTACGCTCATCACCGGCAAGCCGCCTTTGAGTGCGCGCTCACCAATGTCCATAATGCTTGGGTTGGGTGTCAGGTCGCCGGTTAACAATAGACCGGCCAATAGCACGCCATTCATCTCGGCTAAGCTAACAGCGAGGATGATGTCATCACGGTCGCCTGGGCAGACCACTAAAACGCCCGGTTGCAGCAGTGGCACAATATTAGCCACAGTACGTGAGCACAAAATCACTTTTTGCACACGACGCTGTTCAATATCACCGGTGTTATGCACCTTGGCTTTAATTAAATGCGCAAAGTCGCTGGTGCGTGCGTTGTTAAGTTCTTCTTTAGTTGCGATGCAACCAATTAAATGCAAGTCGCCTTTGCGCAGCGCGGGTAAATGGCTTTTTAAGCGCTCAATAAAGCCAGCCATAGGTACATCGGCGACTCGATTGATAATAACGCCCAATACCTTTGGATCTTTAGTGCCGCCAAACAACTGTGCTTGCATCTCGATGCGGTCCGACAGTTCATTGAGGTCGTCACTGGTCGGTGCGCTGACCAAAATCACTTCGGCGTCCATTGATTTAGCTAACAGTGCGTTGATGCGTTCAGCATAGTTGGCTTGGCGTGATGGCGTCATACCTTCGACAATAATAATGTCGTACTCAGCTTGAATCTGCTGGTGCATGCTGACGATTTCTTCCATCAACTCATCGAGTTGACCGTTACCAATCATGCGCTCAACATAAGCCAGCGATAAAGCATTGGGCTGACGAATACCGTGAGTGGCTTCCATGAGTGCGCTGGAGCGCTCAGGGCCTGTGTCATCCGGATGTGGCTGAGCAATAGGCTTAAAAAAACCAACTTTTAGGCCTGAGCGCAGTAATGACTGCACTACGCCTAAGCTAACTGATGATAAACCCACACCAAAACCGGTGGGCGCAAGTAAAAAAGTGTGCATGAATCAAGCGTCCTGTATTAAGCGTTAGCGTCAATTAAAGCCAAAGTTTCAACTGCGATTTGGCGCTCTTCGTTGGTCGGTACGACCAAGACGCGAGTATGGTTTTCAGCGCTAATAGTGCCGCCAACGCCACGCGTGCATTTCGAGTTGGCTTCTTCATCCAGCTTGAAGTTGAATAAACGCATGTGCTCTAAAGTTTTGCTGCGCACGAGGCTCGCATTTTCACCGATACCACCGGTGAAAATCAGACCGTCCAATTTGGGTAGGGCGCACGCCATGCCGGCTAAAGATTTGGCCAAACGGTAGCAGAATACTTCAATGGCTAAAGTGGCGCGCTCATCACCTTTTTGGTGTGCTTCGATCAGGGTGCGCATGTCGTTAGACAGGCCAGACAGACCGAGCAGACCACTTTCTTTGGTCAGTACGTTTTCAATGCGTTGTGTATCCCAACCTAAAGTGCGGGATAAGTGATTGTGCAAGCTTGGGTCAACATCGCCGCTGCGCGTACCCATCACTAAACCTTCCAGCGGGGTTAAACCCATGCTGGTGTCTAAACTTTCGCCATTAACAACGGCGGCGGTGGAGCAGCCGTTACCTAAGTGCGCGGTTAACCAGCAGCTGTCTTCAACAGGCAAACCGGTCATAGCTGCCGCTTTACGGCTGACATACATGTGGCTGGTGCCGTGGAAACCGTAGCGGCGCACATGATGATCGGTGTACAAATGCTCAGGCACTGCATAGCGATACGCGTGCGGTGGCATGGTTTGGTGGAACGCCGTGTCAAACACTGCAACGTGGGTTAAATCAGGGTACAACGCCATCACAGCTTCAATACCGACTAAACCAGCGGGGTTATGCAGTGGCGCTAATACGCCTGCGCGACGAATCACGTCGATGACTTCACGATCCAGTGCGGTGGCTTCAGTAAAGTGCGCACCGCCGTGTACAACGCGGTGACCGATTCCAGTTAATTGGCCGTGGCTGGCTTTTTGTACTAAAGGCAACAGGCGCGCAAAGGCGGCTTGATGGTCAGCACCCGGCAGTTGTGCCACATGTTTTTCATCGCCCAGCTGCCAGTTTAAAACGGCTTCAGTACTGCCTAAGCGCTCAGCTAAACCTTGGATTAAAAATTCTTCGCTGTGCTCGTTAACGAGGGCGAATTTAATCGATGAACTACCGCAGTTGATCACTAGAATATTGCGAGACGACATAGAAGATCCTTGTAAGTTTAAAAATAAAAGTTGGGCGCAGCTTAGAAAATCAGCTTAAATAAGGCCGCACCATTAATAAGGTTTACTAATCTTCATGCGCGCGATGGGGTAGGTCAAGTGTGCATTGGTCTACTTAATCTAAAGTCGCATTACAGTGCGAGGGCAGGTAAACTTTCTTTTACATTTATTTTTACAAAGGTTTTTATTTTATGCTGATCGCCAATCAACACGTTGTCGCCATTGACTACACGCTCAGTAACGACGCTGGTGAAGTGATTGATAGCTCGCAGGGCGCCGAGCCGTTGGTTTATTTACATGGTGCAGGCAATATCATTGCTGGTTTAGAAAACGCATTAACGGGTAAGGCTGTGGGTGATGAACTGGATGTCACCATCGAGCCAGAAGATGCCTACGGTGAGTACAGCGCTGAGCTGATCACGAATCTAGGTCGTGAAATGTTTGAAGGTGTTGATGAGTTAGAAGTGGGTATGCAGTTCCACGCTTCAGCGCCAGACGGTGGCATGCAAATCGTTACTATTCGTGATATCGATGGTGATCAAGTGACTATTGATGGTAATCATCCTTTAGCCGGCCAACAGTTAAACTTTAAAGTTAAGGTTGTGACTGTACGTGCCGCGAGCGAAGAAGAAATTGCGCATGGCCACGTACATGGTGAAGGTGGTCATCAGCACTGATTTATATATTCAGTGAATGACCAAGCAAAGGCACTTTTCAGTGCCTTTGTTGCTTTTAAATGGGTGCTTGCCGCTGGCACCTTTGCACTGGCGTTGCTGCTTTGTCTATTGGGTGTTGGCGCTGACAATGCTATATTGCCGCGCTTACAGCATACGTAATTAATGTGGATGCCCTATGTTTGAGCACAGTATAGCGTCGGGTCGGAGTGTGTATGTCAGTTGACGATGCGTTTGCCGTAGAGCTAAAAGGCGTAACCTTTAAGCGCGGTTCACGAACAATTTTTGATAATGTCGATATCCGTTTTCCACGTGGCAAAGTCACTGGAGTGATGGGACCCTCGGGTTGTGGGAAAACCACTTTGCTGCGTCTGATGGCCGCTCAACTGAAACCTGAGCAAGGTGAAGTCTGGGTTAATGGACAAAATCTGCCCGGCTTATCGCGCAGTGCGCTCTTTGATATGCGCAAACAATTTGGTGTGCTGTTTCAAAGCGGTGCCTTATTTACCGATTTGAATGTATTTGAAAACGTGGCTTTTCCGCTGCGCGTGCATACTCAGTTACCCGATGAAATGATTCGCGATATTGTGCTGATGAAACTGCAAGCTGTCGGTTTGCGCGGCGCGATTGATTTAATGCCCGATGAGTTATCGGGCGGTATGAAGCGCCGTGTAGCTTTGGCGCGGGCGATTGCTTTAGATCCGGATATTTTGTTATATGACGAGCCTTTTGTCGGTCAAGACCCAATCGCTAAAGGGGTGTTGGTGCGCTTGATTCGTTTATTAAATGATGCGCTTGGCATTACCAGTGTAGTGGTGTCGCACGACTTGGCAGAAACAGCCAGCATTGCCGACTATTTGTACGTGGTCGGTGACAGTCAGGTTTTAGGGCAAGGCACACCGGATGAATTAATGAACTCGGATAACCCGCGTATTCGTCAGTTTATGCAGGGTATTCCGGATGGTCCTGTACCTTTTCATTTTGACGCACCTGATTATCGCAGCGACTTGCTAGGAGGGCGTTAAATGGCGCATAAATCGATGTTAGATCGTATCGCAGGGTTAGGGCGCTCAGGTTTAAACGTTGTGCAGTCGATGGGGCGCTCGCTGATTTTTTTATGGCACGTGCTGATCGGTCGTGGCGGCGCCGGCACGGGCGTGCATTTGTTAATCAAGCAACTGTACTCGGTGGGCGTGTTATCGCTGGCGATTATTGTTGTCTCAGGCTTATTTATCGGTATGGTGCTGGCGCTGCAGGGCTACAGTATTTTAGTTGATTTTGGCTCTGAGCAAGCAGTAGGGCAGATGGTGGCTTTAACCTTGCTGCGTGAGTTGGGACCGGTGGTGACCGCATTGTTATTTGCTGGGCGCGCAGGTTCGGCGTTAACGGCTGAAATTGGCAATATGAAATCCACCGAGCAGTTATCGAGCTTAGAAATGATCGGCGTCGATCCACTTAAATACATCATTGCCCCACGCTTGTGGGCAGGGTTTATCTCAATGCCATTATTGGCGGCGATTTTCTCTGTGGTGGGTATTTGGGGCGGTGCTATGGTGGCCGTGGATTGGCTGGGTGTGTATGAAGGCTCTTACTGGGGCAACATGACCAATAGCGTCGATTTTTATAATGACGTGCTCAATGGCGTAATTAAAAGTGTGGTGTTTGCGTTTGTCGTAACCTGGATTGCTGTGTTCCAAGGCTACGATTGCGAGCCCACTTCAGAAGGTATCAGTCGCGCCACCACGCGCACGGTGGTGTATGCCTCCTTAGCGGTGTTGGGTTTGGACTTTATTTTGACTGCTTTAATG
>QXGG01176746.1_pt1 | contig 16950 bp, 10 predicted proteins | sample 1982491 | NCBI WGS metagenome assembly QXGG01 (sample SAMN09924614, study PRJNA488089) | Wastewater metagenome, whole genome shotgun sequencing project. | isolation source: South African research farm wastewater | place: South Africa: Irene, Agricultural Research Council, Animal Production... | reverse complement strand
GAAAAACCGGGGAGAAAGATCAGATCAATCACTTGCTGATCGCTCATATCCGCTAATTCTTCAGCGCTAAACAAGCCTTTTCTCAGTGCTTTATCGCGAATGGCCTCAACTGAAACACCGGCACCATCATCGCGAATTTCCAGCACAACCCAGCCGCCATCTTGGCGCGCGTGAATCTGCAACACACCTTGCGCAGGTTTGCCCGCCTGTTCACGCTGCTCAGGTGTTTCAATCCCATGATCCAAAGCATTACGCAGCAAGTGGATAATAGGATCGGCGAGCTGATCAATCATTTGCCGGTCGAGCTCAATCTCGCCGCCATAAATACGGCATTCAACATGCTTACCCAGCGAGCGTCCTAAATCACGCACTAAACGCGCCGCAGGATCCAGCACAATGGCTAACGGCAGCATGCGCAATTGCAGGGCTTTGTCATGCAGCTCCTGCATTAAACTGTCTTGGGATACCACCAACTCACGCATATCACGGGAAAACTGGCGAATGGTCAGTGATAAATCATCCGCTACTGCGTGCTGGGTGTGCTGTTCTAAGCGTTTCGCCGTCTGTGCTAAGTCACGCATGCCCGCATGACTGGACAATAACTCGCCCATCAGCTTGATCAACTCTTCCAGTTTGCTCAGCTTAATGCGCACGGTGTCGCTGGTGGCTAAATTCGGGGTAATGCGTTCAGTGGCTTTATCGCCTGTCGGCTTGGGCGCTGCTTGAGTTGGAACGGGTGCCGGAGCTGGAGGCGAGTCTGCAGCACTCTCAGCTGGAGCTGCTACAGTATCTGCAACCGCTGCCGCTTCGCCTGCCGCCAGCGCTGTCAGTTGCTGACAAAGCGCGGCGTGCTGCTCCACATCGGTGATTTGCCCATGCTCAACTAAATAATCGACCTGATCTTGTAACGCATCCACGCCTTGATAGAGTGCCGCCATCACTGCTGGATTGACCTGCAACTGCTGTTCACGCAAAGCGCTGAGCACATCTTCCAAGCTGTGCGCCAGCTGAGTAATGGGCTCCAGCTTGAGCATGCGCGAAGAGCCTTTCAGGGTATGCGCCGAGCGAAATAGACTATTCACTTCTTCGGCACTGGCGCTGCCTTGCTCTAAATCAGCCAGGCCGCTACCCATGCGCCCAAGGTGATCTTTAGCTTCTTCAACAAAGCGCCCAATAAACTTTTTAATATCAAGAGCCATGATTAGCTACTCACCTGTGTACTGTGTAAGTCAGCGCTCAGCTGCTGAGTATGACGCTGACTTAAAAAAGTAGCATTGCTCACCGCTAAAGGCAGCGGAATCCAGTCGGTATAGCGAACATCGGCCGTACTGTCGGCTAAAATACGCAATACCGTTTGATAGCCTTTCAGCGCGGCTTCAGTCTGCCCTTCGATACGGCGAATATCGGCCATATAATAGTGCGCTGGCCAACATTCAGGACGCGTATAAATAACTTTCTTAAACCACTGCTGGGCTTGCTGCGCATCCTCTTGCCATTTATATACCAAGCCTTGCATCAGCATCGCATCCACCGACCAAGGCTCCATCGCTAGCGCTTGCTCAAGGCTCTCTTGTGCGGGTGCAAAAGCTTGGTTATTCATCAGCAACCACGCTTTTAATAATAGCGCTGGGTAACGCTGCTGCGCATCCAGCGGGAGCTCTTCCAGTAAACGCAGCGCGCGCTGTTGCTCACCGTCTTCAATCAGTTGCTGAATGTGTTCTAGGTTAACGTTGGCGCCTGTTTCAACGGCCAGTAAAGTCACAGCCTCGGCGGTATCGGCAGGCGCCAGCAGTGGCTCGGACGGCAAATCTATACTCGATGCGGTCCTGTACTCAGGCGCAAGCATTGGCCGCCTTGTAGTATCAGCCACTGCTGGCGTATCGAGGGATGTTAGCGGCCCACTGTTGGCCGGACGGTAGGCATCGCCTTTAATAAAAAAGTATTGCCCGGCCTGCTCCACTAATTCAAAGACGGAAAAATCGTTGCCCATGGTTTCAGAACTGCCGAGCATGAGCACTGAATCAGTGCGCATCAACTTGAAGAAGCGGTGCTGAATCAACTCGCGGGTTTCTTCATCAAAATAAATGGAGACATTGCGAAAGAAAATAATATCGTAATCAATCAACTGCGCCGGCAACTCTGGCGCCAGCAAGTTCAGAAAACAAAAGTTAACTTGCTCTTTAATCAGCGGATCTAAGACATAACCACGTGCCTGTGGCTTAAAGTAACGCTCGCGAATTGATGGTTTAACACCACGGAAGGAAAACTCTGAGTAGAGCCCTTTTTGCGCTTTGTCTAAGACGTTGTGATCAATATCACCGGCATCAACATGAAACAGCCGCGCAGTACGCTCGCCATACACTTGATGCAGCGCCATCACTAAACTGTAAGGCTCCTCGCCAGATGAACAACCCGCACTTAAAATACGCACCGGGCCTGCCGTGGTTTTGCGCGCTAAAATGTGCGGCACCAACACATCCACCAGCAACTGCAACTGTTCAGGCTCACGAAAAAAGTAAGTTTCGTTAACAGTTAGCTGGCCCACTAAAATATCAAACTGTGCAGGATTACTGCGCACCAGTTGCTCATACTCTTGCACAGTCGCGCAGCCCGTATGCTGCCTGTTGTTATCGACAATTTGACGCAAACGATCCTCAGCAATGCCATCTAACAGCAGGCCGCAATGCTCATAGACCAAGGCTTTAAACACTTGCAACTCCAGCAGACTCATATCAGGCCTCGCTGAGGCAGCGAGCAGTAACCTGCCGCGCCGATATCCAACAAGCGTAGTATTTCAGCGGCAATCTCATGCAAAGCCAACTCTTTACGAATCACACCGCGACTGACCGCCTCAGCATTCATACCGTAGATCACCGAACTGGCTTCATCCTGAGCTAAGGTCATGCCGCCGCGATCATAAATAGCGCGCATACCTTCAGGCCCATCACGGCCCATTCCGGTCATAATCAAGCCAATCGCGTTACGCCCATACATCTCCGCCACTGAACTGAGTAGCACATCGCAACTGGGGTGATAAATATCAGTGCTCTTACGCTGTTGTAATTTAACGAAATGCCCTGCGGTAATGGTCAGATGCTGCTCTGAAGGCGATAAATACACATAGCCAACACGCAAGCGTTCGCCCTCTTGCGCCACCTTAACGGTGAGCGGACACAGCGTCGACAACCACTGCGCCATGCCTTCAATAAAACCATCGCTGATATGTTGAGCAATTAAAATCGGCGCTGGAAAATCACGGCCAAACTGCGGTAATAAAGTTGCTAAGGCTTGTGGCCCACCGGTCGATGAGGCAATCACCAGCACTTTATTAAAATGCTGTTCGGCAGTCAGCAGCGGCTGTACAGGGGCAAAACTGACAGGCGGCGCTTCAATAGGGCGGCGGCGCATTCGGGTAATCACTGGGACACCGGCCAGCAAGCGCACTTGGCGTATAAAGTTCTGCGCTTCTTCAGAGTCGTAGCTGGGCTTGGCCATTACCTCCAGCGCACCGTAGTTGATGGCCTCATAGGCCAATTGCGCATCAGACTCATTACTGACAACTAAAATAGGCACAGCCTTGCTGTGCATAATATGTTCAATGGCCTGCAAGCCACTGACGACGGGCATATTTAAATCCATAGTGACTAAATCAGGACGCAATTGCTGCACCAAATCAATCGCTTCTTGACCATTGCAGGCTTCGGCAATCACTTCGATTGCTGCATCTTCTTCTAAGAGCGAGCGCAAAATATCACGCGCGACGCTGCTATCGTCAACGATCAAAACCCGTAAACGCTTTTCTGCATTCATCGGCTCAACTCCTGCTCACTCTAAGCATCGGGTTATAGGCTCTCATCGCTGGTTTTAAACTCGCTCACCAAATCACTCATCTCAGCAGACATCTGAATCATGTCTTCACTGATCTCGGTAATCTTGCGCACGGACTGCGCATTGTGCGTACTGGCATTGGCAATATCGCGCAAAGCCACCACCACTTGATTGCTGGCGATTTTCTGCTGGCCAGTCGACATGGAAATCTGCTGTGCAGCACTGCTGGTTTTACTCGCGGCTTGTACCAATGCATTGAGATCATTCGCCGTTTCTTGACTGACTTGCATCCCCATTTGAATTGAGCTGGCGCCTTTTTCTGAGGTAATCACCAAGCGGCTGATGGAGTCTTGAATCTCTTGGATACGATCTTCAATCTCATGAGTAGAATCGGTCACGCTATCAGCTAAGCGACGAATTTCACTGGCCACTACCGAGAAGCGCTTGCCCGACTCGCCGGCACTGGAAGCCTCAAGTGCGGCGTTAAAGGCAATCAATTTGGTTTGATCGGCAACAGTATTGATCAAGTCCATGACTTTACTGATTTCTTTAGACTTGCTACCCAGCTGCATAATTTCGCGCAAACTGTTTTCACTGTCACTGTGGATTTCTGCCATACGCGACTGCAGCGTATTCATCGCGCCAGCCCCTTTGCGACTGCTCTCCAAGGTCAGGTTGGCCACATCGACCACCGCTTGGGAATGATCAGCAATTTGTGTAGAAGACGCTGATAACTCTTCCATGGTTGAGGTGATTTCCGCCACAGACGACGACATCTGCTCTACCGCTGCCGCCATTGACTGGCTGACTTGCTGTTGGGTATCGGTATTGCGCCCCACCAAACCTGCGGTGTCGGCTAATTTCAGTACGGTATGGGTCAAACGTGTCGAGCTGCCTTGTACGCCACTGATCGCCAAAGATAAGCGCTCTAGCAAACTGTTGGTCTGTGCAGCCAACTCGCCCAGTTCGGCTTGGTCATCTGTGGTTAAGCGTTTGGATAAATCCAAGGTGCGCGTGATTTCAACCAGTTGACGCTAAAACAGCGCCAAGGGACGACTGAGCGACACCGCCAGCGGATATAAAAAAGCCAAACTCAGCAACAGCATAAACGCCCCGAGAAGCAGGGATTGATAGAGCTGCTGCTCGATGGGCTTCATAAAGTCACTGGTCGGCACTTCAACTAATAAGTAACGCTGCAAGTCCTCAAGCCACACAGCGCCAACAAACAGCGTGCGATCTTTATAAGCAACTTCTTTGACTGTGACATCCGTAGCGCTTAATAACGCCATTAACTCGCTGTTACCCTGCAAGTCAGTAATAATCGCGTTATCAGCATGCACCTCAACCACGCCGTCTTTAGTCACTAACGAGGCTAAACCGTTACGCGCGAAACGATAGGCACTGACAGTGACGGCCAACTGCTGCATATCCAACCCTACTCCGGCAACGCTGAAGGGCTGGCCGGCGGCATTTGAGTTTTTCCCTGCGTAATTGACAAACATTTGCAGTTTGTTACCACTGAAGATGTTTTTATCCAGGTTCAGTTCGTAGCGTTGTGCGCTGTTAATGTACTCGAAATACCAAGCATCATCCGGCTCACTCGATTGCATGTGACGGTGCTGAAGTACGCCATCCTGATAATGAAAATAGACTAACTGTGTCCCATCATTGGCTGCCATAAACGCAGAGTCAGCCGCCAATTCTGTAGTGACAGCGGCCATCTGCTCGCGCACGCTATCGAACCCTGATTCTGGCATGCCTGCTTTTATCCAGCGTTCAATATACACATTACTGGCCAGACCGCTGGAGGCTTGAATACTGGGCGCAATATTGAGCGAGACTTCAGCCGCCAAACGCCGCAACTGCGTCGGCAACTCGCGCTCAAGTAAAGCGGTGACTCGACTTTGCTTATAAAAATTTGACTGCAATACCAAGGACACTCCAGTCATCAACGCAAAGAGCACGCCAAACGAGACCACCAAACGCCAGCGTAAAGACAATCGAGTCCAAAAAATGCGCATAAACAATGCCTTTAATAATATTAATGTATATAAATGGAAGCTAACGGTATCGAGCGTGCTTAAGCAAGCCTGCCGTCAATATTTAAGCGCCGATACGTCCAGTAAATAGTGGTATAGCATCCAGCAACAGCAGTATTTGCACGACAAACACCAGTAGCGCAAAAACCACAACAAAACCAATCGCCCAGCGACCGCCCCACACTCGATAACCTTCGCTGCCAAAACGCTGACGCGAAGCGCGCACCAATAAAGCCGGAACCAACGCGGCCCAAATGGCGGCCATTAAACCCACATAGCCCATGACCTTAACAAAACCCGTAGGAAACAACAGGCAAGCGCCCAGTGGTGGTAAAAACGTCAGTGCTGCTGTTTTTAAACGTCCTTGCGCGGTATCTGCCCAGCCACATAGATCACGCAGATAGTCAAACAGCCCTAAGGTGACACCCAGAAAGGAACTGGCAATCGCCATAAAGGCAAAAGCATTTAAAAATCGCGCCACTGCATCAGTGCTGACATAAGCATTCAATGCCAACAACAGCGCACTGACATCACCATCAGCAGCCAAGACGGGCGCAAACTCAGCACGCGGCAGATTACCTTGCACGGCCACTTGCCACAATACATATATAGTCAATGCCAGCAGCGAACCCCACAAAATACTGCGCGCCACCGGTTGCGCTTGCTTATTGTAGTAACTGACCAGGCTGGGTACGTTGCCATGAAAGCCAAAAGAGGCTAAACACACAGGCAAGGCCGCCCACGCATAACGCCAATAGCTGTGCTCAACGGCGGTCGAACTGTCCAATAACACCGCCGGTGTCACGCTGTGCAACAGCGAACCCGTAGAAAGGAAAAAACTCACCAGCATGCCGCCAATCAATACCGTCGCGAAACGATCCACCAGTTTGGTCGATACCCAAACAGTGGTGGCCAATACCAGTAAAAACACGACCGACGACCACTCACGGGATAAAGCTATAGGCTGACCTGTTAACTCTGTACTGAGATGGTTCAGACTGTTTTGGGTTAAGCCGCCACCGACAAAAATATAAGCATAGGTCAGCGAATACAGCACAAAAGCCACAGCCAGCCCAGTGACAAGGCTCCAGCCAGGCCCCAGCAAACCGCGCACAACACTATGAAAGCTCGCGCCCTGCGGGAAATGCAAAGTTGCCTCCAGTAGCATCAAGCCCGACACATACATGCACAGCCACACATAGAGCAAAATAACGATGGAGCCGCTAAACCATACCCCAGCTGTCGCAGTAGGATTGGCCAACATGCCAGCACCAATGGCGGTACCAGCAATGATCATCATGCCGCCAAAACGGGTCGGCACATGCTTGCGTACGCTGCGGGTCATAGACTATCTTTTTGTGATAATAAAATAAGCACACGGACTCTATACATTTTAGGCTAGAGCCCGCCTGCGTTGCTGTTAGTGCTGCGTTGGGAGCTGATAAAAAACCCGCACTTGTCCGATATAGCCCAAGCTTTGCGCTTTCTCTTGTAATTCAAGGCAAAGAGTCTGTGCAGCAGCATCCAGCTGCGCCACTGGACGTATCAGATCGACATGCACTTTACCGCTCAGGTAATGCAAAGTCAGCGCCGCATTATCAGCCACTTCGACCTCACCGGCCCAAACTTGGCGCAAAGCAGCTACGACTTCGCGGCGCAACGGCAAACCGCGGCACAGCAAATCCAAGGAGTCATCTTCGGGATCAATGTGCACTAAAGCGTTGCTGATATCTTTATCTGAATCAATCAACTTTAACCGCACATACTCGGCAATTTTATGGCCTTCAGAGACGCTTAAGCGCTCATCCACTTCAATATGCACATCAATTAAAAAACTGCCACCCATACGTCGACTGCGCAACATATGCACGCCCTGCACGCCGTCAACACCTTCAATAATACGCTCAATAGCGGCTGCCGCTTTGGGTTCCATCCCTGTATCGACTAACTCTCGCAGCGATGCCCATGCCTGATCCCAGCCAATTTTACCGATCATAAAGGCCACACCTAAGGCAGCCAAGGCATCCAAGTAAGGCACGCCCAATAAACTACCCGCAACACCAATCAACACCACAATCGAAGAAATCGCATCAGAGCGGTGGTGCCAAGCATTGGCCTTGAGCAAGCTTGAATTAAATTCTTGGGCAAAACGCATGGTGTATTGATACAGGCCTTCATTAGCAATAATAGAGATGAAGGCGATCAACAGCACTATGGGTGTCGGTTGCAGCAAGGTTTCTGGATTGAGTAAGCGCTGCGCAGAATCCACCACAATACCGATAGCAGTAATAATCAGCACGGCACCTAAACCGACGGTAAAAGCCGTTTCAATGCGCGCATGACCGTAGGGGTGTTCTTTATCGGCCGGTTGATTGCTGTATTTAGCGGCCAACCAGACCATTAAATCCGTACTTAAATCTGCCAATGAATGCACACCATCAGCAATTAATGCGTGAGACTGGCCAATAATGCCAAACACCACCTTAGCAACGGTGAGCAGCAAATTGATCAGGGCACCTACAACGCTGGTGTGGCGCATGGCCTTATCACGTGCTTGGGCCTGTTGTTGAGCACTCATGTATAACCTCGATAACTAAAGCGGCGTGCACTCAGTTTAAGACTGGGTGCTGGTGGACTGCGGAGTACTTTACCACAAGCCACTGACACTCTCTTACTCGCCAAGCCTGCCGCTGCGCAGGCAATTTATGCTATATTTCGCGCAACTTTATATAGGTCATTTTCATGCACGCTGCTAAACCCTTATACGACTACCCTAAATACTGGGCCGAATGCTTTGGTCCCGCGCCTTTTTTACCGACTTCACGCCAAGAAATGGATCAACTGGGCTGGGACTCTTGCGATGTCATCATTGTTACCGGTGATGCTTACGTCGACCACCCATCCTTTGGCATGGCGGTGATTGGCCGCGTATTGGAGGCGCAAGGGTTTCGCGTAGGGATTATCAGCCAGCCTGATTGGCGCACTAAAGACGACTTTATGCAGTTGGGTCAGCCCAATCTGTTCTTTGGTGTAGCCGCGGGCAATATGGACTCCATGATCAACCGCTATACGGCTGATCGTAAAATGCGTTCGGACGATGCCTATACCGCCGGCGGTCAAGCGGGTAAGCGCCCTGATCGCGCCAGCTTGGTCTACAGCCAGCGCTGTAAAGAAGCCTACAGTTCAGTGCCCATTGTGCTCGGCGGGATCGAGGCGTCATTACGTCGTATCGCGCATTATGATTATTGGCAAGATAGCGTGCGCCGCTCGATTTTAATGGACGCCACCGCTGATATCCTGCTGTACGGTAACGCTGAGCGTGCGATTGTTGAAGTGGCGCAGCGTTTATCATGGGGCGAGTCGATTGCCCAGATCGATGATATTCGCGGTACAGCCTTTATTCGTCGTGACACGCCAAGCGACTGGTTTGAACTGGATTCAACCCGCATTGACCGCCCCGGCCGTGTGGATCGTATTATCAATCCCTACGTCAATACTCAAGACACTGAAGCCTGCGCGGTTGAGCAGCAAGCGGGGGATACGGCTGAGTACAATGACGTGCAAGTGGTGCAGCTGATTGATCACCCACGCCTGACCCGCGAGCGCACAGTGATTCGTATTCCGTCGTTTGAAAAAGTGCGCAACGATCCGGTGCTCTACGCCCACGCCAACCGCATCTTGCACTTAGAAACCAACCCGGGCAACGCGCGGGCGATTGTGCAGCGCCATGAGAACCAAGATATCTGGCTCAACCCGCCACCGATTCCGTTGACCACGGAAGAAATGGATTATGTGTTTGGCCTGCCCTATGCGCGCGTACCCCATCCTAAATATGGCAAGGCAAAAATCCCCGCTTACGAAACCATTCGTTTCTCGGTGAATATTATGCGCGGCTGCTTTGGTGGCTGTACGTTCTGTTCAATTACCGAGCATGAAGGTCGAATTATTCAAAACCGTTCGCATGAATCTATTCTGCAAGAAATCGAAGACATGCGTGACAAAGTACCGGGCTTTACCGGTGTCGTGTCTGACCTCGGCGGTCCTACGGCGAATATGTATCGCTTGGCGTGTAACAGCCCTGAGATTGAACAGGCCTGCCGTAAGCCGTCTTGTGTATTTCCGGGTATTTGTCAAAACCTCAATACCGATCACACCTCATTGATTGAGCTGTACCGTAAGGCGCGTGAGCTACCGGGGGTGAAAAAAGTGTTGATCGCCTCAGGTTTGCGTTATGACCTGGCGGTGGAATCACCTGAGTATGTGCGCGAATTGGTGACTCATCACGTGGGCGGCTACTTAAAAATCGCCCCTGAGCATACCGAGGAAGGCCCGCTGGATCATATGATGAAGCCGGGCATTGGTAGTTATGAGCGTTTTCGTAAAATGTTTGAGCGCTTTACCAAAGAAGCGGGTAAAGAGCAGTATCTCATTCCTTACTTTATTGCTGCGCACCCGGGCACTACAGATAAGGATATGCTCAATTTAGCCTTGTGGCTGAAAACCAATAATTTCCGTGCAGACCAAGTGCAGGCGTTTTACCCCTCGCCGATGGCGACGGCAACGGCAATGTACCACTCAGGCAAAAACCCACTGCGTAAAGTGACCTATAAAAGTCCAGCGATGGAAATTGTGAAAAGTGAGGAGCAGCGCCGCTTACATAAAGCGTTCTTACGTTATCACGACCCTAAATCGTGGCCGCTGATTCATGCAGCACTGATGCGTATGGGGCGTAGTGATTTAATTGGTCCGAGTAAAAACCATTTAATTCCTGCGCAACAACCTGAGACTGATGGCTACCGCAGTGCACGTCGTAAAAACTCCACGCCAGCCAAGGGCGAGAAAGCTGCACGTCCACTGCTGACGCAGCACACCGGCTTACCTCCTCGCGCAACCGGTGCTGCTGACGACAAACCGCACTGGCATAAACGTGAACAAGCTAAAGCAGCGGCTGAAGCAAAATTACGTGCCGAACGCGGTAAAAAGCCTGCGGGTGCGGGTAAAGCTGGCAAACGCAGCTCACCGGCTAAGCCACGTTAGTTCAATGCGATGTTAGTCAGGTACGGCGCAAGCTGTGCTTGATTGGCTGGCTGGCTGGCTGGCTGGCTGGAAAATAATAGCGCGTGTCGTACTTTGGGGTGGGTGCTGGTCCGTCGATGAACCCGTCCGGGGTTCAACTCCGGCACTACGCCATCCCTGGCTTCGCTCGTCACACCCACCCCAAAGTACTCATTGAGCATGTATAGGGTTTGCAGTCTTGCAGCTTGAATCAGTGACGGTTGATGCAATGCAACTTTAATCAGCAAATGAATCACTGCTATTAAAAGCGCCATGCCACTTGCTTGATGACCGCATCACTGCTCAACGAACAGCGCGTAAGTGACGTGGCAAGCGCAGCCATGGATGGCGCAGCGCCCGAATCACGCCAGGACAGCGTGCGAGGGAAGAACGTTACTTACGCGCTGCGACATGCGCAAAACGTTCATTACCCCACTCTGTAGTTCAGCTATTTTTCAGCCCCGCCAAAATATCAAACGCACGTAATCGATCGGCATGTTCATACAGGTCACAGGTAAAAATCAGTTCATCAGCTTGGGTATGCTGCAGTAGCACCTGCATTTTCTGTTGAATCGTTTGCGCACTACCAATCAGCGCCATACTTAAAAAGTCATTCACAGTCTGCTCCTCATGCGGCTTCCACAAGCCTTGCATACTCGCCACCGGCGGGCGCATTAACATACTCTGTCCACGAATAAGCGCTAAAATCCGCTGATAGGTCGTGGTTGCTAAATACTGCGCCTGCTCATCAGTGTCCGCCGCAACCAAGGGTACACCCAGCATCACATAGGGTTTAGCCAATACTGCCGACGGCTTAAAATGACGACGGTACACCTCAATGGCTTGCATCATCATGCGCGGTGCAAAGTGTGAGGCAAACGCGTAAGGCAAGCCCTTCTCAGCCGCCAATTGCGCACTGAACAAGCTCGACCCCAACAACCAAATCGGCACATGACTGTCCACACCGGGCATAGCAATCACCCGCTGAGCATCCGTACGCGGTCCTAGATACCCTTGTAATTCAGCCACATCAGCAGGGAAATCATCAGCGCTGCCACTGCGGTCTTTACGCAAGGCTCGCGCGGTGAGCGGATCAGTACCTGGCGCACGCCCCAGACCCAAGTCGATACGCCCAGGAAAGAGCGCCTCCAAAGTACCAAACTGCTCGGCAATCACTAAAGGCGCATGATTGGGCAACATCACACCACCTGCCCCCACACGAATCCGCTGCGTACCTGCAGCTAAATAACCAATCAGCACCGCCGTCGCCGAGCTGACAATCGCATCCATATTATGATGTTCAGCAACCCAGAAACGCGTAAAACCTAAGTTTTCAACATGCTGAGCCAAAGCCAACGAACGCTGTAATGCCGGCGCTGGACCTGTATCTGTGTCTTTACGTGATGCTAAATCCAATACAGAAAAGGCCACTGTGAGTGGATATGTCATGTCATTAACCCTCTGAGTTGTGTTACTGCGACACTGTGCAATCAGCATCACACAAAGCCAAGCACAGTGCTACCATAGCCGCCCGCTCACCTGTAACCAGTAGCACAACGCCATGCAAAAAAAATACTTAGCCGACCAATCACTACCACGCGCCCTCTTTAGCATGACCTGGCCGATGTTATTTGGCGTTGTTGCGCTGATGAGTTTCCAGCTGGTTGATAGTATTTTTATCAGTATGCTCGGCATGCAACCTTTAGCGGCACTGGGCTTTTCTCTGCCCTTAAATCAGCTGTTGATTGGTGTACAGATTGGTATTGGCATCGCCTCCACCGCACTCATTTCTCGCGCCATTGGTGCAGGTAAAACTGAACACGCTAAGCACATGGGCGGTTTAGTGGTGATCACCGGCTGCTGCGTATCCTTAGTGTTATGCACACTGATCTGGTTCTTGCGCATGCCGCTTCTGAGTATGCTCGGTGCTGGCGCAGAGTTACTCCCTTTTACCGAAAGCTACTGGCTACCTTGGTTAGCCAGCGCTTGGCTTGCAGCGTTTTTGTATTTTGCTAATAGTATTTCCCGCGCCAACGGCGACACGCGCTTACCCGGTTTAATGATGGTGGTGACCAGTGTGCTGAATATGCTGCTCGACCCACTGTTTATTTTCACCTTTGGCCTAGGTTTACCCGGCGCGGCTTACGCCACCATTGTGGCCTGCTTAGTCGGCGCGGGCATCATGTACTCACGAATCCTCAAGCGCCACTGGTTAGCCTTTGACCCCAACGCCTTAGCCATTGGCCCTGCGCTGCGCGAAATTTTCAAAACCAGTGCTCCCGCCATGCTCAGCCAACTGATGCCCGGCGCAGCCTCTTTAATGGCCACACGCCTAGTTGCAGGCTTTGGTGGCTCGGCTATTGCTGCTTGGACTTTAGGCAGTCGTTTGGAGCTGTTTTCAATTGTGATTGTGTTGGCTCTAACCATGGCATTACCGCCCATGATTGGTCGCTTATTTGGCTCACAGCAACTCGAACGCGTGCACAGTTTGGTGGTGATTGCCGTGCGCTTTGTGATTGGCCTGCAACTCTGCATTGCCCTGTTCTGGATGCTCAGTCGCTGGCTGATTGCTCCCGCCTTAGCACCGGATCAAGAATCTGAAATCTACTTAATGAGTTATATGCTCTGGGTGCCGATCAGCTATGCCGCGCTCGGCGTGTGTATGCTGATGGTTTCAGTCTGCAACGCTCTAGGCATGCCCATGCGCGCCGTTTGGATCTCAACCTTGCGCTTGTTTGCCTGTTATTTACCCGCCCTCTGGATCGGTGCCAGCTTGGCGCAAATGAGCGGACTCTATATCGGCGTGTTATTGGGTAATGTTGCAGCAGGTTTGTTGGCTTGGCAGTTTTATAAAAAAGGGCTTTCACATATTAAACAGTAAGTTTTTAGCACCTTTTACACAGTACTGCTAATTAATCACTGTTAACTACTGCACCAATTTTTGCGTTGTTATAAACAATCTTAGTCTCATTAACACTCACAACCTTTAAGCTAACAAGCTGCTGAAAAACAATCTCTCCAAGCTCTTTGTTTTGCTTCATACGACTGCGAATACTGTTTTTAAGCGTGACAACAGATGCTGGGCGACTTGCATTAGGCGCAGCCAAATATTCACAATATAAACGCACGCCATCCAGCACATCCTGAGTAACAATAGGTGCTGCTTTTTTAGCTTCTGCTTTTACTGCTTTCTCTTTACCTTGACGCCTCGCCGTATGCGACTGACTTGTTAGCAGGCTGACCAAATGATCTAAATCTGTATCATCTGAAATAATTGTAAAGTCAGTCGGTTGACCTAATTGCTGTGCAAGCATCCCTGCATAAAAGAAAATACCAAAATCAGCTGCATTCTTACCTGCAGCTTCCATTTTATAAATTTGCAAACGGTTGCTATTAATCGTTTCGTTAAGTGCCATTAACCAATCCAAGGGGATTTTAGCTCCTGTCGTGGCGTAGCAAATCACAACCTTTGTGTAATCTTTTAGATCATCTTGTAGCTGCTGAATTTTCCCAGGACAGTTCTCTAAGTCGATTAACAATACCTTTGCTGCAGGTAGAGTTACTTCATTTTCGTTTTCTTGCACAACAAGGTGCGATACAGATTCAAAAGTCATAGAACATCCCTTTCCTAATACTAAACCACTAAAGCGCCGCTAAACCACGCTGCAAATCAGCCTGAATATCGGCCAGCTCTTCCAGCCCTACGGCGATACGAACTAAGCCATCACGAATACCAGCTTTTTCACGTTCGGCAGCGGGTAAGCGGCCGTGTGTGGTGGTGCCCGGATGGGTGATGGTGGTTTTAGTGTCGCCTAAATTCGCGGTGATCGAGATCATTTGCGTGGCATCAATAAAACGCCAAGCCGCCTCCTGCCCGCCCTCAACTTCAAAGCTGAGCACCGCGCCGAAACCGCTTTGCTGCTGTTTGGCCAGTTCATGCTGTGGATGGCTGGGTAAACCTGAGTAATACACTTTCTGTACTTTAGGCTGCTGCTCCAGCCACTCAGCCAATTGCTGGGCGCTGTGGCAGTGGGCATTCATTCGCAAGCGCAAGGTCTCTAAACCTTTTAAGAATACCCAAGCATTGAATGGACTCATGGTGGGTCCTGCGGTGCGCAAAAAGCCCACCACTTCTTTCATCAACTCAGCGCTACCCAGTACCGCACCACCTAGGCAACGACCCTGCCCATCAATGTACTTGGTCGCCGAATGAATCACGATATCAGCACCCAATTCTAAAGGCTTTTGTAATACCGGCGTGCAAAAGCAATTATCCACCATCAGCAATGCATTGGCAGCGTGAGCGATTTTGCTCAAGCCACGAATATCAGCCAGCTCAGCCAATGGATTAGAGGGCGATTCGATAAAGAACAACTTGGTTTTCTCAGTGCAAGCCGCCTGCCAAGCCGCGAGGTCATCGATCTGCACATAAGTGATTTCAATGCCAAAGCGTGCACAATATTTATCAAACAAACTGACAGTGGCACCAAAAATACTGCGCGACACTAAAATCTGGTCACCCATACCGCACAGACTCATCACAGTCGCTAAAATAGCTGACATACCGGAAGCGGTCGCCACGCATTTTTCAGCGCCTTCTAAAGCGGCTAAGCGCTCTTCAAAGGTGCGCACGGTAGGATTGGTATAACGCGAATACACATTACCATCACGATCGCCAGCGAAGGTTGCCGCCGCATCAGCCGCGCTACGAAACACATAGCTGGATGTGGTGAAAATCGCTTCACTGTGCTCAGACTCAAAGCTACGGTGCTGACCTGCACGCACCGCCAAAGTATCAAAACCCGCACCTGCCAACTCACTGTCGAGTCGACCTGCCTGCCAATCCGTCGTCATGACTTATACCTTATATACACGTAATAAATAACAGACCGCACGTCTGCGGCCTGCTTTTAAATGCAGTGATGCTGTTTTAAATAGCACCCTGTAGAGGATTAATCTGCCTGACTGTTATGCAAACCTATAGTGGCCTGCCCAACATTTTTAGCACTCAGCTCAAGATCATTGCGCTCATCTTCGATACGCTGCAAATACTGCTCATCAATATCACCGGTCACATACTCACCGTTGAATACTGCGCAATCAAATTGCTCAATCTTGATTTTGCCACCACCCACTGAATCCACTAGATCATCAAGATCTTGATAAATCAGCCAGTCTGCACCAATCAAATCAGCCACTTCTTCAGTGCTGCGATTATAAGCAATCAGCTCATGCACGCTTGGCATATCAATGCCGTAGACGTTCGGGTAACGCACAGCTGGCGCAGCTGAACAGAAGTAGACGTTTTTCGCACCGGCTTCACGCGCCATCTGGATAATCTGCTTGCAAGTGGTGCCACGTACGATCGAGTCATCCACCAGCATCACGTTCTTACCGCGAAATTCAAGCTCAATGGCGTTAAGTTTTTGACGTACGGATTTTTTACGCTCGGCTTGACCCGGCATAATAAAAGTACGGCCAATATAGCGGTTCTTCACAAAGCCTTCGCGGTACTTAACACCCATGCGATTGGCCAGCTCTAAGGCTGAGGTACGACTGGTATCAGGAATCGGAATAACTACATCAATGTCGTGATCAGGACGCTCACGTAGAATCTTATCCGCAAGCTTTTCGCCCATGCGCAAGCGTGCTTTATAGACCGACACGCCATCAATAATAGAGTCGGGACGCGCTAAGTAGACGTGTTCAAAAATGCATGGATTGAGCACAGGATTGGTGGCGCATTGGCGCGTATGCAGTTGACCATCTTCAGTGATATACACCGCTTCACCCGGTGCTACATCACGAATCAAAGTAAAGCCCAGCACATCTAAAGCCACACTTTCTGAGGCAATCATATATTCAACGCCTTCATCGGTATGGCGCTGGCCAAACACGATCGGACGAATACCATGCGGATCACGAAAGCCCAACACCCCGTAACCTGTAATCATTGAAACAACCGCATAACCACCACGGCAACGTTCATGCACACGGCTGACGGCGGCAAATACATCATCTGCTGAAG
>QXGG01341963.1_pt1 | contig 16989 bp, 18 predicted proteins | sample 1982491 | NCBI WGS metagenome assembly QXGG01 (sample SAMN09924614, study PRJNA488089) | Wastewater metagenome, whole genome shotgun sequencing project. | isolation source: South African research farm wastewater | place: South Africa: Irene, Agricultural Research Council, Animal Production... | reverse complement strand
CGGCACACCTCGCGTGCGATCGAGTCGGGCACCGGGACCGCCCCGAGTCCCACCTGCGCAAAGTGGTGCAGCAGGGAGCGGTCGTCCGCCTCGATGGCGACGCGCGGCTGCACCTTGACCATCGCCAACCACCGGTCCAGCGATGTGCGCAGCGAGGACCCCACAGTCGGCAGCAGCAGGGGCGTGCCCGAGAGCGATGCCGGGAAACGCGTGCGCAGGCGCCGGGCGAGTGTGGGAGCCGCAAGCAGGCTTACGGCGCTGGACGATGCGATGAAGCTCCGAAGCTGCGCGCTGCTGCCTGGCGGGATGGGCCCATCGGAGACGACGAGGTCCAGGCGGTGAAGCGCAAGCTCGGCAAGCAGGAGGTCCACGCGCCACTCGCGCGCCACCATCGGTACCGCGTGCCGCCCCGACACCGCCGGCATCAGGAGCGACCGCACCACCATCTTGGGCACCGCATCGGACGTGCCCACGCGCAGCGGCATCGCCGCGGGCGCGCGCTCGAGCGGGAGAGCCCGCACCAGGTCCGCACCGATGCCCACGAGCTCCTCCGCGTAGCGCATGGCGGCGCGACCTGCCTCGGTGAGCGACGCGCCGCGGGAGGACCGCTGCAGCAGCCGGGTGCCGAGCCTGCGCTCGAGGGCGCCGATCTGCTCGCTCACGCTCGGCTGCGAGACGCCTAGCCGCTTTGCAGCGCGGCTGATGCTGCCCGCCTGCCCCACGCACCAGAAGTAGAGCAGGTGGTTCATGTTCAGCTCGCGCAGCACGCGGCTGGTATCTGTTTTCCCGATAGCGAGCATAGGAAGTATGTGGGTTGCCTATTTCCCCATCCTGACGATACTCGGGCACGTGGATACCTACACGCTCCACATCGTCATCACGTCCGCGATCGCCGGCATGCCGCCCAAGGCATCCGCGCGATGAGGCGTGCGCGGCAGCTCGTGCTTGTGGCCAACCGCCTGCCTGCGCGCCGGGTCGCGCAGGGGAAGTCGTACGCGTGGACGACAAGCCCGGGAGGCCTCGTCAGCGCCATGCGGCCGGTCCTGCGCCGCCGGCCAGGGCTCTGGATCGGATGGGACGGATCGACAGGGAAGGTCCACCGTCCCGGCGAGGTTGACGGCCTCTCCGTCGTGCCGGTTCCGCTCTCCCGCGCCGCCGTGAGCGAGTACTACGAGGGATTCTGCAACGGGACCCTCTGGCCGCTCTACCACGACGCGATCGGTGCGCCCACATTCGAGAGGCGGTGGTGGGCCCGGTACCGGGAAGTGAACCGGCGCTTCGCGCGGGCGGCCGCCGCACGGGCTGCGCGTGGCGCGCTCGTGTGGGTGCACGACTACCACCTGCAGCTTGTGCCCGCGATGCTGCGCGAGCTTCGCCCGGACGTGCGCATCGGCCTGTACATCCACGTGCCGTTCCCTCCGGACGAGCTCTTCTCGTGGCTGCCGTGGCGCACCCAGATCCTCGAGGGCATGCTCGGCGCCGACCTCGTCGCGTTCCAGACGCCTGAGGGCGCGCACAACTTCGCGCGCGCGGCACGGAGGTACGCGGGCGCATCGGGTCTCGACGAGAGGCTCAAGCACGGGGGACGCCGCATCAAGGTCCGTGCGATGCCGATCTCGGTGGATGCAGCGCACCTCGACGCGCTGGCGCGGTCCCCGGCCGTCGAGGCGCATGCGGCGCAGGTGCGCGAGCGACTTGCGGGCCGCACCATCATGCTCGCAGTCGACCGCCAGGACTACACCAAGGGCATCCCCCAGCGCCTGCTCGCGTTCGAGGAGCTTCTCAGGGCTGGCGTCGCGAACGTCGAGGATGTGGTGATGGTGCAGGTCGCCGTGCCCAGCAGGGACAGCTCTCCGGGGTACCGCGAGGTGCAGCGCGAGACGGAGCAGATCGTCGGGCGCATCAATGGCCAGCATTCGGAGCCCGGCCGGGTCGCCGTCCACTACTTCAGGCGAAGCCTCTCCACCGACGAGCTTGCCGCCTACTACCGGGCCGCCGACATCATGCTGGTGACGCCGCTCCGCGACGGGATGAACCTCGTCGCGAAGGAATACGTCTGCTGCCGCCCTGAGGTCGACGGCGTGCTGGTGCTGAGCGAGTTTGCGGGTGCCGCGCGCGAGCTTCGCCAGGCGATCCCGGTCAACCCGCGCGACCTCGATGGCATGCGCGGCGCCATGTCGCGCGCGCTCAGGATGGGTGCGGCCGAGCGCCGCAGGCGCATGTCCTCGCTGCGGAGGCACATGCTGCGCCATGACGTGTTCCGCTGGGCTTCCGAGTTCCTCAAGGAACTCAGGTGAGCGGGCGCGGGAGCACGACCATGAGGATGGCCACACGTGCCCATCCGCGACGGCAGCCTGATGCCGCCATCCTCCGTGCGCTTGAGCGGCTGGCCGCTGCGCCGAGCCTTGCGGTCATGTGCGACTTCGACGGCACCATCGCGCCGATCTGCCGGGACCCGCAGCGTGTGGTGCCCGACCCGATGGCGATGTCGGCGCTGGAGGGTCTGGCTACACTTCCGCGCACGAGCGTCGCGGTCATCTCCGGAAGGAGCCTCGCTGACCTTCGCGGGCGCATCGGGGCACCGGTGCACGTGCGGCTGATCGGGTCGTACGGGCTTGAGGGTGATGGGGAAAAGCCCCTGGAGGGCCCGCGCCGAAGGCGTGCGAAGACGATCGTCGACCGGATCGAGCGTGCGGTCGCCAGCGCCGTGCGGTCAGTGCCGGGTGTGCGCATCGAGCGCAAGACGATGTCGGTGGCGCTTCACGTGCGCGGCCTCTCGCGCGCAGACGCGAGCCGCGCCATCTCGCGTGCGCGCCGCAGCGTCGCCATCAGCGGTGTGCGCGCGGTCCCGGGGCGCAGTGTCATCGAGTGGTGCGCCTTCACGCCGTGCAAGGCGACCGCGATCCGCGAGATCGTGGGCCGGCGTGACCGCCATGGGGTGCTGTGCATCGGCGACGACCACGGCGACGTGGGTGCGCTGACCATGGTCCACGGATGGGGCGGTGTCGCGATCAGCGTGGGCCGGCGGCGTGCAGGCGCTCCCTTCAGGGTCGGTGGGGTGCCGGACGTCACGCGCACGCTCGTGCGGCTGCTCGAGATGCGGCGCGCCCCGATGGCAGAGGCCCGGATGCACCTAGCATCCCCCCGTGGCCGCAATGCTCGAGTCGCGACAGCTGGTGCCGGAGCGCATGGACGATCCCGCGCTGCCGACGCACGAGCATGACCGGGCGCTCGCGGACCTCGCGCGCCTGAACTCGCTCGCGCGAAGCGCCGCAATCCTCTGGCCTGCAGTGCGCTCGGAGCTTCGGCGGGCCTCGGCGGCGGGACGCACCGCAACCGTGCTTGATGTCGCGACCGCATCAGGCGACATCCCGGCAACGCTCGGCCGATGGGCCCGCCGCGAGGGGCTCGACGCCCGCTGGATCGGGATCGATGCGAGCGGGCATGCGCTCGAGCGGGCATCGAGGCGCGCCGCGCATGAGGGCGTGCCGCTCGAGCTGCATCGCGCTGACGCCACCCGTGCGCTTCCGGTGAGTGCCGATGTCGTCATCAGCAGCCTGTTCCTCCATCACCTGAGCGAGGCACAGGCGGTGGATGCCCTGCGCGCGATGTCCGGCGCGGCGCGCTCTGCGCTCATCGTCAGCGACCTTCGCCGCAGCGCGCCGGGTCTCGCGCTCGCGTGGACAGCGTCGCGCGCGTTGAGCCGGTCGCCCGTCGTCCACTTCGATGCGGTCGTGTCGGTGCGCGGCGCATTCAACGAGCGCGAGCTCGCTGGGCTGGCACGCAATGCGGGCCTTGATGGGGCATCGGTCCGCCGTGCGTGGCCCCAGCGCATGATCCTGCAGTGGTCGCCCCGCAGCGGGAGCTCGGCGTGAGCGCACGCGCGAACGCCGCCACCGCCGCCACCGAGCGCGCCACCGCCGCCACCGAGCGCGCCACCGCCGCCACCGAGCGCGCCGATGCCGTCGTGATCGGCGCAGGCCCGGCGGGCAGCGTCACTGCGGCGCTGCTCGCACGGCAGGGGATGCGCACCATCCTCGTCGAGCGCGACCGGTTTCCGCGCGCAAAGGTGTGCGGGTGCTGCCTCGGCCCTCGCGGCGTCGCGGCACTGAAGCAGGCGCATCTCGATGGCGCGATCGATGGCGCGATCGCGCTCGAGTCGGTGTCGCTCGCGCATGGCCGCCACTGGATCTCGTTGCCGCTTGGGGGCACGCGCGTGTTCGGCCGCGACGTGATGGACTCGCGACTTGCGGAGGCCGCAGCCCAGGCCGGATGCGACGTGCGCATGGGCGTGCGCGCAGCGGTGGTGAGAGCGGGCGACCCGCACACGCCAGCGCGCGTGAAGGTCGAGAGCGTCGCAGGGGGCCATGAGTGCGATGTTCACGCAGGCCTGGTCGTCTGCGCCGATGGCATCGGAGGCAGGTCGCTTGCGCCGCTGTGCGGCGGCTCCGCGTGGGCCGTCGATGCGCGGTCGCGGTTCGGCGTCGCCGCCACGCTGGCGCCCGGTGCGCTCGACGTTCCGCCGGGCCAGCTGTGGATGATGTCCCATGCAGATGGCTACGTGGGCGCAGTCCGGCTCCCGTCCGGAGAGGTGGATGTCGCCGCGGCGCTCGATCCGGCTGCTGCGCGCCGTGCTGGCGGACCGGGTGCGCTCGTCAGCGCCGTGGTCGCCGGATGCGCGCGTCACCTCTCTTGCGATGCCGCGCGCGGGTGGAAGGGCACTCCGGCCCTGACGCGGCGCCGCACATGGGTAGCGCAGGGGCGCGTCATCTGCGTAGGCGATGCGGCGGGATACATCGAGCCGTTCACGGGGGAGGGCATGAGCTGGGCGATCGAGGGCGCGGCCGCTGCGGCACGCGATGCGTCCCGCATCGTCTCCCGCGGGAATGCGGCGACTTGGCAGCGAACGCTCGCCGGTGCCGTTGGTGCGCACCAGCGGAGGTGCCGCCGGGTCGCGGCCATGCTGCGCTACCCGCGCGCGACGATGTGCGCGCTGCGCGCGGCCTCGCGAGTGCCGGGCGTGCGCCGACGTCTTGGCGCGATCGCCACGGGGGTGTCATGAGCAGGATGCCGGTGATCCGCTCGATCGGCACCGCGGTGCCCGGCCGCTCGCTGTCATCGGCGCGGTCGCTCGAGGTGGCGCGCGCGCTCACTCCGGACGAGGTGCCTGCGTCGCTGCTTCGCCGCCTCCACGAGAGGTCAGGCATCGACGGTCGCGGGTGCTCCGTGCTTGCCGACGACGGATCCGTGCCGATCTACGGGGTCGCCGCATCCGACGTTGCGGTGGCCACGAGCCCCGGCACCGCAGAGCGCATGCGCGCCTACGCGGAGGCCGCCGAGTCGCTGGCGATTGGCGCCTCGCGTGAGGCGCTTGCTGCCTCATCGGTCGCGCCATCGCAGGTCACCCACCTCGTGACCGCGTCATGCACAGGGTTCGCGTCCCCTGGCGTCGACCAGGCAGTCATCGGCGCGCTTGGCCTCGGTCCTCATGTGAGGCGCACCCACATCGGCTTCATGGGGTGCCACGCTGCAGTCAACGCGCTGGCGGTTGCTTCGGCGTTCGCCGCATCCGACGCTGATGCATGCGTGCTCCTCGCATGCGCCGAAGTGTGCACAGTGCACTTCCAGTCGAGCTCTCGGGTCGACCGCGTGGTCGCAAACACTCTCTTCGCCGATGGCGCTGCCGCGGCGGTCATCTCGGCACCGCCAGAGGACGATGGCGGCGTGCGCGGCCTCATCGAGCTCCCGTCGGTGGCCCGCTGCGCGTCGGCGATCATCCCCGACTCCACGGGATCCATGGCGTGGCACATCGGTGACCATGGCTTCGAGATGACACTCGGCGCCGATGTCCCCGATCGCATCGCCGCCGCCTTGCCATCGTGGGTCGACCGCGAGCTGGCCACGCTCGGCATGGCCAGGAGCGACGTCGGCGGATGGGCGATACACCCCGGAGGGCCCCGAGTGATCGATGCGGTGGTGACGTGCCTCGGCCTCGCGCCCGCCGCTGGCGATGCGTCCCGCGCCGTGCTCCGGCGTCACGGCAACATGTCCTCGGCCACGCTGCTCTTCATCATGGACGAGATGCGGCGTGCGGGCGTGCCGCGTCCATGGGTCGGGCTTGCGTTCGGCCCTGGCCTCGCCGGCGAGATGGTGATCCTCGCATGAGCGATCCTCGCCCCGGTGTGCGGACACTCGAGGTGCCGGTGGACTCCGCTGAGGCCGTCGAGTGCGCGGCCCCGCATGCGGACCGGATCGAGCTCTGCGATGACCTGTCCACCGAGGGGTGGACTCCGCGCGCACCGCTGGTCCGCGCCGCCCGCGCGGTCAGCGACGCGCAGCCCGAAGGCCGCCGCCCGCTCATCATCGCGATGGTCAGGCCTCGCCTGCCCGAGTCGACGCTTGCACTTGATGCAGCGGCCTTCGTCGCCACCGACCGGGTCGTTGCCGAATCCCTGCGCGAGATCTCGGCATGCGTCGATGCCGGTGCGCACGAGATCGCCATCGGGCTCCTTGATGCGCACGGGAACATCGACGTCCCAGCCTGCGCAAGGCTGCGCGACGCGGCCCTAGCGCGTGGCGCGAGCGTCGCGTTCCTGCGTGTCTTCGACCTCCTTGAGGACCGCACGCGCGGATGGCGCGACATTGCCGCGCTTGGCATCGGTCGCGTGCTCACCGCCGGAGTGCATGGATGGGATGCGGGTGTCGCAACGGTCGATGAGCGCACACGGGTCATCGAGTCGGATGCGGAGGTAGCGGAACGCGCATGTGCATGCGCCAGCCCTCGGCCCGGTCCTGTCGACGCGCTGCAGGCGATCGCCATCGCCGCAGGCGGCGGTGTGCGCGCCGACAACGCGGGACAGTTCCTGCGTGTCACCCCGCACCTCCACGCATCATGCCGCGTCGGCGGCCGCATCAGCGTTGCCCAACTCTCGGCCCTTCGCGCCCGCATCGATGGCAGCGGGGGATGACCCGCTTGCCGTAGCCTTGCGGCGTGACTCACGCGAAGACCAAGGAACCGCCTGAAACGCCCTCGACCGGACGCGTCTACAACTTCTCGGCAGGTCCCGCATGCATGCCCGAGAGCGTGCTCGTGCAGCTCCAGTCCGAGATGCTCGACCTCTTCGGAACCGGCATCGGCCTTCTCGAGCACAGCCACCGCGGCGCTGCCTACGACCGCGTCCTTGAGGATGCGCTCTCGGCGGTGCGCACGTGCGCCGGTGTGGGACCCGAGTGGGAGATCCTCTTCATGCCCGGTGGCTCGATGCAGCACTTCCCGCTGCTGGCCATGAACTTCGTGCCCGCCGGCGGCAGCGCAGCGTTCCTCGACACCGGGCTATGGGCGCACAAGGGGGCTGCTGAGACCTCTCGTGTGTGCACCGTGCGCACGCTCTTCGACGGCAAGTCGATCCGATACGCCCACGTGCCTGCCGACAGCGAGATCGCCGCGGCAGGAGATGCCGCCTACCTCTGCTACTGCTCGAACAACACCGTCGAGGGCACGCAGTTCACGCGCCATCCGCGCTCGCCGGTGCCGCTCTTCTGCGACGCCACCAGCGACATCTTCTCGCGGGAGTTCGACTGGGACGCCCATGAGCTCGTCTTCGCCAGCGGGCAGAAGAACCTGGGGGCATCCGGCATCTGCGTCGTCTTCGCGAGGGCGTCGCTGCTGGCCCGCGCGAACGCCACGCTTCCGCCGATGCTCAGCTACGCGCATTTCGCAAAGACGCAGTCGCGGCCCAACACGCCGCCGACGTTCGGCGTGCGCGTCATCGGCCTGATGGCGCAGTGGACGCTCGACCACGGCGGAACTGCGGCCTTTGCGCGCCGCGCGGCCGAGCGGTCCGCCGTCGTGTATGCCGCCATCGACCGCAGCGGCGGCTTCTACCGCGGCTCCGCAGACCCCTCGTCGCGCAGCACGACGGCCATCAGCTTCCAGCTTCCGGGCGATGCGCTTGTGGATGCCTTTGTGGGCGAGGCCGAGGCGCAGGGGCTTCACGGCCTGCGCGGCCACCGCGAGTGGGGCGGCATCCGCGCGTGCCTCTACAACGCGTTTCCCTCTCGCGGCTGCACGCTGCTCGCATCGTTCATGGATGACTTCGCGCGCCGCCACGGGTGACCGTCGCCATGAGGCACCTCACCGAGCACCTCTGGATGCACGTCAAGGGACGCAGGGGATTCGTGCACCTCACGCCCAAGGTCGAGGAGCTCGTGGAACGCAGCGGCGTCGCGGAAGGCCTCGTGCTCGTCAATGCGATGCACATCACGGCGAGCGTGTTCATCAATGACCACGAGGATGGGCTCCTGCACGACTACGACGCGTGGCTCGAGCGCCTTGCGCCCCATGCGCCCACGGACCAGTACCGCCACAACCTCACGGGCGAGGACAATGCGGATGCGCACCTCAAGCGGCAGGTGATGGGGCGTGAGGTTGTTGTCGCCATCACCGCAGGAAAGCTCGATCTCGGCCCGTGGGAGCGCATCTTCTACGGCGAGTTCGACGGCAACCGGCGCAAGCGCGTCCTCGTGAAGATCATCGGCGAGTGACACGATGGCGGACCTTCCACTTGCCCTTGCTGGTGCCGTGACCGGGCTGGTGGTGGGACTGACGGGAGTGGGCGGCGGCGCGCTCATGACGCCCATCCTCATCCTGGGGTTCGGCATTCCGCCCGTCACGGCGGTGGCCACCGACCTCTGGTTCGCGGCGATCACCAAGTGCGCCGGACTCGCGATCCACCGCAACGGGGGCACCGTCGACTGGCAGGTCGTGCGCCGCCTGTGGGCGGGCAGCATCCCGGTCGCGGTTGCGGTCGTGGTGCTCGTCGCGCTGGGCGCGCGCGTGACGAAGCTCCCGTGGCTGACGCAGTCGATCGGCGTCGTCATCGCGATCACGGCCGTCGGCATGCTCGTCGCGCCGGTGCTGAAGCGCCTCGCGCGCGAGCGCCGCATCTCGGAGCCAGTGCACTTCAAGAGCAGGCAGCCATCCCTCACTGTCGCCGGCGGTGCAGTGCTTGGGTTCCTCGTCGCGCTCACCTCGGTGGGCGCGGGTGCGCTCGGCACCGTCATGCTCATCGCGATCTACCCGCTCCGAATGACGCCTCACAGGCTGGTTGCCACCGACATCGCGCACGCGATCCCGCTCGCGGTGGTTGCAGGCACTGGCTACCTGATCGCTGGGGAGGTGAACGCATCGATGCTCGGCAGCATGCTGCTGGGATCGGTGCCCGCCGTGATCGTCGGCAGCCTCATCGCGCGCGTCACGAGCCCACGGTGGCTTCAGATGGCGCTCGCGCTTGTGCTGCTTGTCGCGGCCGCGAAGTCGATCTCCTCATGAGTGCGCAGGACCCTGGCGCCGACCGGGCTGCGCGCATCGCCACGGCGGCGACGGCTGCATTCGTGGCGATCATCGCGCTCGTCACGCTGCTTGCCCTTGACCGCATCGTCGACGGCAAGGTGAACGACTTCTACGGATACTGGGACGCTGCGCGCACGGTCATCGAGGGACGCCCGATCGGCGAGGCCTGGGGCATCGTGTGGCTGCCGCTGCTCACGTACGCGATCGTGCCGCTGGGCCTGATGCCGCTGCTGGTGGCGGCGGCTGCGTGGACGCTGGCCAACGCGCTGATTGCGGCGTGGCTCTGTCACATGGCGGCATCGGCTGCGGTGCGCGCGTCAGGGGCGGTGTGCGATGTGGGCACCGTTCCGGTGGTGCGGCTGGTGGCGCTCGTCGTGATGCTCCCGCCGATCCGCAACGTGATGTACGAGGGCCAGTTCGACCTGCTGCTGGCGCTGCTGTGCACTGCCGCAATCTCCGGCATCGCACGCGGACTGCGTGCCGCCCCGGCGGCGTGGATCGTCGCGGCGGGGATCGTGAAGTGGTCATCCATTGCCCTGATCCCGTGGATTGCGGTGCGCCGGCCCCTCTGTGCGCTGTGGACCGCTGTGCTTGCCGCCGGTGCAGCCTTCGCTCCAGCCATGCTGATCGGCATGCCGGAGTGCATGGCGCAGCTGCGCCGCGCGCTTGCGGGGCCCGTCGCTGCATCGGCCCCATATGTCACGATGCCTGACCGCTGGTCGCTGACGAACGGGCTCGGGCGGATCGCCAGCTCCATCGGCACCAGTCCACAGGTCGGACGCTGGGCCGCAATCGGCACGTGCGCTGCGATCGCGATCATGTTCCTGTGGCAGTACCGCAGACGAGGCGTGCGCTGGTTCGGAACCGCGGCTCGCGGGTCGCGCCCAGCCGTGTGCAATGCACTCCTGCTTGCGGAGGGTGCGGCCTTCATGGCGCTGCCACTGGCGATCCACCCGCATGTCGCCACGCGACATGCGGCCGTCATGACGCTTCCGGTCGCAATACTCGCGGCGACGATGGTTGCACGTGCGCCGAGGGGCACTCTGCGTCTTGCCGGACTCGGCCTCGCGATCATGGCCATCACGTGGTACATGCCGTACCCGGTCCGCGCATGGTGGCAGTGGGTAGGAGGGCCGGCAATGGCCGTTCTCGCCACGGCGGCGATCGCACTGTGGACCCAGTTGCCGCCGCGCACGCGCGCGCCGCTCACGGCCTGAACCAGTGGCCGCGCGCCGCTCACGGCACGAGCTGCTTGCCGCGCACTCTCGCGCCGCTCAACGCGTGAGCTCGATCCTCAGCGACTGCCCGTCGACAGCGCTCGCCGGTGCCACACGCACAACGACCACGGCCCTACGCGGGGCATCGGTTCCAGCGCGCATCACGAGCTCCCACTCGCCTGCGGCCACCGATCCCGCGGTGCCGCCTCGTTCCGGCGATTCGACGTCCGTCGCGCGCATTCTCCACGCGATCTCAGCCGCCGCGTTGCCGGTCCCGGTCACCCGGTACCTGCGCTCAGGAAGGATCGCTGCGCCATTGGCATCGCGCACCGCCTCCCACGACATGCCGTCGGCGGTGAGCGCCCATGCGGGTTGCGCAGGCACCATCCACCACCGCACGATGAATGCCGCGCACAGCGCCACCGCGATGGCGCCGCCGATCTGCATTCCCTTTGCCTGCGGTGACATTGCCGCAGGTTAATCCTGATAATGTCGCACTGTCCGGCATCGCCGCCGCCCATGAAGGAGATCAGGATCCATGGTTGAAGTCACCGTCCGCTACGAGGGCAACCTCCGCTGCAGCGCCACCCACGGCCCCTCAGGCACCGTCATCCTCACCGACGCACCTGTCGACAACCACGGCAAGGGAGAGGCGTTTTCGCCCACGGACCTGCTTGCCGCGGCGCTGCCTGCGTGCATGATGACGATCATGGGAATCGTCGCCCAGCGCCATTCGATCCCTCTCGATGGGATGACGGCCACCACGCGCAAGGAGATGACCGCCGAGGGTCCGCGCCGCATCCGCAGGCTGGTCACCACGATCACGGTGCCGCTGCCCGCAGCGCACCCTCACCGCGAGGCTCTCGAGCGCGCCGCGCACACATGCCCGGTGCACAAGAGCATCGGTGCAGAAGTCGACATGCCCGTCGAGTTCGTGTGGAAGGGGTAGGGGATTCCGATGCCTGGCTCACGTCACCATCTCGCATGCGCAGCCGCGGCGATGCTCCTCGCGCCCGTCGCATCCGCAGACGTGCCCGACTACGTGCCGCAGCTGCAGGCGCGGGTCAGCGGCTTCGACGGCTTCAACCTTCCCACCGGCAGCTCGTTCTCGAGCGGCACTCCGGACATCGACGAGCAGGGCACTGTCGCATTCCGGCTGATCGGCGTCGGGTTCACCGGCATTGGCGGGATGTGGGTCGGCGCCAACGGTTCCGGCAGCGTCGTGTACCAGGCCGCGAATGACCAGCCGGTAGTCACGGATCCTGGCATCTCTGCAGGCGTCGTGGTGTTCGACCAGTACACGCTTGCGGGTTCGCAGGGCCTGCGGCGGTACGTCGTGCTCACGGGTCAGACATCCGTCGCCGTGCAGCCCGGCGGCGCGATCGGCGTGACCTACTTCGGATCCGCGCAGGCCCTCGATGATGGCCGCATCGGATTCCGCGCGACAATCGGCTCGAGCGACTACGCGCATGTCTTGCACACCGCCGGCGTGTCGACAGTGATTGTTGGCACACCTGCGGCGCAGCCCGGCAGCCCGTACAGCTTCCTCTTCACGCCTTCCTTCAGCCAGTCTGGCCATGTCGCAAGCAAGGCACAGCGATCCTCAGGCGGCAACGAGATCAGGATCTTCCGCGGCGACGGCACATCCACGCTCATCGCCTCTGATGCGGCAGCCTCTCCTGGCTCGCCGTACACCGGCTTCGACAACAGCGTTGCGCTCACGAACACAGGTCACGTCGCCTTCATCGCGAGCCTCGGCGGTGGAGTGCGCGGCGTGTTCGTCTCCAACGGCACGGCAACCACGGAGATCGCGCGCACGCAGGCCGGCCAGCTCAACGAGATCGAGTTCTTCGCGCCCGCAGCCAGCGACACCGGCCTCGTGGCATTCCGAGGACGAGACGGCGCAGGCAAGCGGTCGATCTTCGTCGGCGACGGCACCGAGCTCGTGCGCGTCGTCGGTGACGGCTCGCCTGTGCCAAGCGACCTTGGCGATGCGAAGATCGGCCGGCCCGACACCAATCCCGTCTTCGGCGGCAGTCCGCGCATGAACTCGCGAGGGGACCTCGTGTTCGGATGCTCGATCATGCCCTTGAACAGCTCCGCTGGCACATGGGGCTCGGCCGTCTACGTGATGCGCGTGCAGGAGTCCGCTCGTCCCGCTGACATCAACGGCGACGGAAACGTCGATGGCCTCGACCTCACGGCGCTGCTCGCGGCGTGGGGCGCGTGTCCCTCGGGTGGCGCATGCCCTGCGGACCTTGACGGCAGTGGATCGGTCGACGGCCTGGACCTCACGGCGATGCTCGCCGACTGGGGCTGATTGGGCGCGCACGAGTGCCCAGAGGGCGTATCTGTGTGCGTGCGGTGCATGGGGTGCGTGGGAAAGCGGTTGAGGCTCGACGCGCAAGTTTCAAAATCTGGCGCAGCGCCTGAAGCCCTTCACGAAACCATAACCATCCTGATGCGTGACTTGGGGCGATCTGGGCGCACCTTGCAGATGCGGGTCCCTTCCCCGCATTGTTCCTGTCCCTTTCCCTACACCCTTCCAGGATTCGACAATGAAGCACTTCATCGGTTCGTGCGCCGCGCTCGCGGTTGCCTGTTCAGTTCACGCGCAGGGCGTTGTCGCGCAGTGGAACTTTGACACCGACTCCCTGACAGCGAGCCTCGGGACCGGCTCGGCGTCGAACATTGGAGGCACCTCTACCTCATTCGCGACGGGCAATGGTGGCGGTCGCGGCTGGGGCACCTCCGCGTACCAGGCCCAGGGCGCAGGTTCCGGTACGGCCGGCGTCCAGTTCCTGGTGGATACGACCGGATTCCAGGGCCTGCAGCTCTCCTTCGATCATCGCGCCTCAGGCACGGCATCGCGCTGGGCGCAGGTCGACTACACGCTCGATGGCGGCACGAACTGGGTCACCGGCTTCTGGAACAATGGCGGCGGCATCTCCCCGCACGATGCCTTCTACTCGTTCACGGTCGACTTCTCGAGCGTGACCGGCGCGAATGACAACGCAGGCTTTGGCTTCCGCATCGTCTCAATCTTCTCGCCCACGGCGTTCAACCAGAACGCAACACTGAGCTTCGGCGCCAACGCGGCGTACATGCGCGCGAATGCGCAGGCCACGTTCGCGCCGACCCCTGGAACGGGCACCAGCGACTACGCCGCATCGGGCACCTGGCGCTTCGACAACGTGACTGTCTCCGGCGCCGTGATCCCAGCCCCAGGCGCGATTGCGCTGCTCGGGCTCGCAGGCCTTGTGGGCTCCCGACGCCGCCGTGCGGCGTGAGGCTCAGCTTCCCGGATACGAAAGGCTCACCTTGAAGTCGCGGGTGCCGGGCGCCCCCTCAAACACGACCTCCTGCGCCTGCCTCGGCGCCAGTGTGATCGTCTTGCGGGATGCCTTGGCGGCATCGGACTGCTTGCCATCCGCCGTGAGCCACATGACGGTGACCGTCACTGTCTCCGAATCCTGTCCGCTGTTGCGCAGGCTGACGGCCGCATTCACGGAATTCTGGCTCGCTCCCTCGATCCGCTGAACGGCGTGCACGCGCACGTCGCCTGTGACTGCGGGTCCCGGCACGGAAGGGCTGCCTTGCAGAGCGCGGCTGGAGGCGCCGCCACCTGTCCCACCCATTCCAGAGGAGGCGGTCGGTGCAGACTCGCACCCAACGCACAGTGCACACATCACGAGGCATGCTCCACTGGCAACCCGCAAGCTGATAGAAGTCATGTGTACCCCTTGGACCCGATGTGCGACCTGCTGCGTCCCGTACGCAGCACCCGCGGATTGGTGAGGGGGAGGGTACCACCCTGCCCGCCGACGGTGCGAGTCACGGTCAAAGGGCCAAGGCAACAATGAGAATCCCGGCAGATTCGCTCAGCTGCTCCCTTCGCGCATCCGGTCCACACCCTGCGGGAACGGGTATCGCGCGAACACACCCGTGTGGGGGAACTCCCACGCCGACACTGGCGGGTAGAAGTCGCCCTGGTACCCGGCGTCGTACATCGCCTTGAGCACAGCCTCGCTGCTGGGCTCGCGTCCGTTGTGGTCAAGCAGCCGGTTGCTCTTGGCGCCAAGGAACGAGATCGTCGCCGCAGGCTTGCGGTCCGCGCGACCGGCCATCATGTGGCTCACGGTGCGGAACCCGCGGTAGATGTCCTCAAGCGTGAAGTGATCGCGGCCATGGGGGCGCAGAAGCGCAAGCACCAGCAGCCGGTCGAGGTCGAACTTGAGCACGTACGGCTCGCGGTCCTCCTTCGCGTGCACGTTGACCGCTGACCGGAACACCTTCGCGTAGCTCATCGCCGACGCGAGCGTCCACTGGCTTGTTGGAATCAGCTTCAGGATCTCGCCGAGCACGCCATGCGAGTTGTCGGTGTCGTTCACGCCGCAGATGAGCGTGCGGTAGTGGCCCTCCACGACATCATCGAGCAGGTGATGCCCCCACATGATGCGGATCCGCCGTGACGCGTTGGCCGTGCGCGGATCGCCGGAGGGGAGAATCGTGACCTTTGGGCCTTCCGATGGCACCTCGACAAGCCGATCGCCATCGCCCTCGTACAGCCTCACCGCATGCGCCGCGGACTGTGCCTTCGCCGGAGTCTTCTTGCTGGTCATGCGGGCAAGTATCGCATGATGCCGCGGGTCATGCGGAGGAGCGCAGCGTGCGCCGCCAACCGCCGCCGCCCGGCAAATAGACTCGGCGTGAGGCGCGCGCGCCCGCGGGCGCTCGACATCCCATGACGCAGCCCCTCGCCCACCCAGACCTCGTCAAGTGCCTGAGCCGTCCGGCAGCGCTCGGTTGCGCGGCCGATGAGCCGGTGCAGGTCATGCAGACGCATGCGTCCACCGTCCTGCTGTGCGGAGACCGTGCCTGGAAGATCAAGAAGCCGGTGCAGCTTGGGTTCCTGGACTTCTCCACGCTCGAGCGCCGTCGCGCCGATTGCGAGCGCGAGATCGAGCTCAATCGCCGGCTCGCTCCTGCGATCTACCTTGGGATGAGCGCCGTCGTGCGCCGTGGGACCGAGATCAGGATGGTGGATGCACCGGCTGCGGACGGCGACGTCGTCGAGTGGGCTGTGCGCATGCGCCGCATGCCGGCCGACGGAATGCTCGACCGCCTGATCCCTTCTGGCGGTGTCACAGCTCAGCACATGCGGGCGTTTGCCGCGCAGCTGGCCGAGTTCCACTCCGCGGCAGGCGGATGCGATCCCTCGCACCAGCACGGATCCGTGGAGCAGATCGCACGGCGGCTCCGCGCAAACCTTGCGCAGCTGCGGGAGCGCACTGATCGCACGCCGCTCGAGCCCGGATTCCTCGAGGCGCTCGGCGGGGCAGCCGAGCTGTGGGTTGCGCGCATCGCGACGGCGCTGCGCGAGCGGCAGGCCAGCGGACGCGTGCGCGATGGCCACGGCGACCTGCACACCCGCAACCTGTGCATGATCGATGGCGTGATCACGGCCTACGACTGCCTGGAGTTCGATGATGCGCTGCGCTGCGCAGATGTGGCTGCGGATGTGGGGTTCCTCGCGATGGACCTCGGCCGGCTCGGCCGCCAGGACCTCGCGCAGGAGTTCGTGCGCGCATACGCCGAGCGCAGCGGCGACACGGGCGTCGCCGAGGCTGCCCGCTTCTTCGGCTTCCACTACGCGGTCGTGCGCGCGATGGTGGAGTCGATCAGGCTCGAGCAGCCCGAGACGCCGCCGGCTGAGCGCCCCGCACTCATCCGCTCGATCCGTGACTTCGCGATGCTCGCCGCCGGCTATGCGGTCGAGCCTGCAACTGTCCTCATGATGGGATTGCCCGCGACCGGCAAGAGCACGCTTGGCCGCGCGCTCGCACACCACCTGCGCGCGAGCGTGATCGAGAGCGACCGGGTCCGCAAGGAGCTGCACGGCGTTGCGCCGACAGGGCGAGGTCCGCTGGAGATGTACAGCGCGCAGGCCACATCGCTCACGTACCGGGCGCTGGCCGAGCGCGCCGAGTCGATCCGCGGGTCGGTGGTGATCGACGCATCGCACCACACCGAGCGTGAGCGCGCGTCGTCGATCGCTGCCGCGAAGCAGCGGGGTGGGCCATGGCTCCTGCTGGAAGTGGACGCAGACCGCGCAACGATCGAGTCGCGCATGCAGCGGCGCGCGAAGGATGCCACGAGCATCTCCGACGCGGATCTCGCCGTCCACGAGCGCCTGCAGATGCAGCGTGAGGCCCCGGCCGAGGTCGATCCGCGCCACCACCTGCTTGTGACCGGCCACGACGGCCAGGAGTGGATCGACGCCGCATGCCAGCGCGCGCTGCAAACATTGATGTTGTCTTGCGGTGCCCATGGCGTACCTTGATCCCATGCCTCGCCTTGCCCGCCGACTTGCCTGCGCGAGCGCCACCTTCGCCGCCGCAACGGGCCACGCGGCGTTCG
>QXGG01026249.1_pt1 | contig 17091 bp, 34 predicted proteins | sample 1982491 | NCBI WGS metagenome assembly QXGG01 (sample SAMN09924614, study PRJNA488089) | Wastewater metagenome, whole genome shotgun sequencing project. | isolation source: South African research farm wastewater | place: South Africa: Irene, Agricultural Research Council, Animal Production... | reverse complement strand
TCTTCAAGTTTCAAACCATTATAGCATACTCTTTCTATCATTCTGCTTGACCCACCAGGTACACCAGTTATCTGTAAATATGATGAAGGTACAAAAGGAAAAGCTTGTACATTTTTTATTGGAGACCTTGCTGGTGTGTTAGTCATACGCATAACAAGTCCAGGCGGAACTTCAATATCATCATACTTTATTGTACATACACCTGTGCTAACGATCTTCATATTCTCATATTCAGACCACCAACGTCTTACAGCTGGTACATAAGGTTGTAGTTTTCTTACTAATGTGTACTCCCATATAGGGTCATCAAAAATAGTTGCATCTACACTCATTCTTCTACCTCCAAAGAAGCTTCGTATTCATCAATCTGTGTGTCAATCTGCTGTATAATTGAAGATTTGCCACGTGTTTTCCAGTAGCCGACTTCGTCTTTATGTTTATACTTTTCTACACCTTTTGTCATTATTCCTTCATCCCAAAGTTGTGCATGCGTGTAGCCAAGTAATCTAAGGATTCTATATGCTGGGAAGAAGCATCGCTGTCTTTCTCCGTCCCATTTTGCATCTGTCCAGAACGTAGTGTCAATAATTGCTTCAGCAGCGTCCTGATACTCTGGGCGAGTAGGCATTAGCCTCTTTCCATTAACTTGTTCAGATTTTTTAAGTGGTCTGCTCTTCCATAGGTTAAACAACTCACGCCATCTGATGTCATAAATGTGACTCCAGTTCTCTGACACAAGGCATTGTGTTCCTTCAACTTGGATACCGTAAGCAACACTGTACCGTTGCAATTCGATAGGACTTCTTGTAAGTCTTGCTGGGTCGCTTGTACTTTCATCAAATAGTAACTTGTCTGAGATACTTGTGCAAAGGTAAGCGTGGAGCCATGAGTATTCTTCAATCGTCGTAGGAGCATCTTTAACTCTGACCAAGAGATGATACGACTTAGCACCTGAATAAACAAGCCGACAGGCAATTCCATCATTAAAGATTCTTTCTGCTTCTTTACGTGCAAATTGTAATCTTTCGCTATACAATACATCTGCTGGTATAGGTTCTGACCCATTTGTTAACTCCCATTCTTCAGCTCGTTGCTTTTCAAGCTGCTTATTTAGATGACTGGTCTCATCTGACTCAAGTAAGAAAGTATCCATATATTGAACATTCTGGCTTTTGTTAGTAAGGTCTCCAACACCAGGTTTCATTTCATTAACTGTCTCAAAACAGCCATTAGGATCAGGCCTAAACTTACTGTTTACACGTACTCGTTGGCCAATTCTTTCATTTGACCTGAGAGTGACCCCACTTACTCTTGGTCCAATTGTTGGCATTTCACGAATCTGAGTATCTTCATCAAGAGCAAGTGAGAATCTTGCTGTCATAGCCATGCGATAGCGGCCTGCTATTCGTTCGAAGCCTCCTGGTATAGGGTCAGTACATGCTTCTATCTTAATGCCATATTCTGATAACAGCCAAGGTCCACAATCAAGAATACCACGTTCAACAGTAGCATGAGCGTAAGGTTTTCGTGTTGTTGCATCACAGAATATAAGTGGTCTACATAGAGCAACATACTTTTTATAGTTCTTGTACTCTGGCATAAACTGCATTGCATTAGTAACTTCAATAATGTCACCAAGCTTAAGTGTATCAACGGTCTCAACAAGCTTATCCTGTTCAAGACTTGCTTTAATAAACGGAGCAAGTGCGCGCAGAATTGTTTCAATCTCTGTTGCTTCAGTGGTTCTAGGCATACTGAAACAACGATTATATGCTGCCGTCTTAGGAAAGTTTCTAAGGGGTACTTTAGCAAGTTCTTCATTAGTGAACAGTTCATGTTTGAATTGTGCTATAAGGTCTTTGTCTTCTTGGAAAGGCGTTCCTGCTTTATTAAAGTTTGCATCGTAGCCGTATAGCTTTGTGAATACTTCATCAGCAAGACTGGACTCTTTTCTTGTAAAATGTTCATCTGCTTCCATAATCATAAACCTTCGTTGATCTTCACGACCATCAAACTTGATTGGAACATCTTTATTTGTGGTCATGATAAAATCAGTGTAAGACTCCTGATATATTGGGTCTACACCTTTTTGTTCTTTACGTATTGTAGTAGCAGTTGCTCTTGACTTCAAAGCTCCTGCTGGATTTCGTTTATCCTCAAGTTCCTTCTCTTCCTGACATACTATCAATGCGTCAGCATAGTCTGCATTAAACCTTGCTGTAGAGTCATACTGATCAGACACAATTACATTATCTTTACCAAATAACCCTTTGCAAATCACTTCTGCAAAAGTAGTTTTACCACTACCTTGCGCCCGTGATACAATTATTGGTACTACTTGTGTTTTTACAGTAGGATAAAGTAACTTAGCACGCAGCCAAGCAAGCAACCAAGGAGCACACTCACCAGCGATGTGCTGTATATAAGTGTAAATATGCGAAGTATCTCTGCCCGTCTCTTTTGCGAACACCGGGAATGGTTTCGCAACGTTGAATGCATCTTTTTCTTCGTTATAGAAACCTGATGGTACAGTATAGTCTCTATAAAACAGAGGACGATGAATACCATCGGACTGTTCAGCAGCAATATATGCTTTGTCATAAAAATCAAATCCTTCAGGCGCCCAAGGCACAGTAATTATTTTACCACCTATTTTTTCACAGGTGAATAGTAATGTCTTATAATAATTAGTGAAGTCTGAAGCAGTTAATAGCTCACCTTTGTGTGATACACAAAAGAACTTATGGTTCATATTCATATAGACCACTTTATCCAACAGATGGTCATGTGCCCAGTTCACTAAATCTTCAAGAGACTCAAACCCCTGGTTTGTCTGAGCTTTTAACTCTTCAACCAGGATGTTTGTTTTCTCTTCTGCTTTCTTATAAGACAAACCATAAACGTCGTCAAGTAAAGACATAGCAGCCTCTGTTATTTGTTGTCTTCAATCTCGTATACTTTAACGAGGTCGAGTACCTCAATGCACTTAGCTTTTGACAGGTTATAGAAAATAGGTTTCTTATCTTCTTTACCTGTCTTACCTTTCTCAAAGGTTGTCATGAACGTATAATTATTAACTGACTGTGATAACTGACGTTCTGCTGTCTGTATAATCGTATGTTCAAATTCCTGTGGGAGGTCTTTAGGTACTCCTGCAATCTCAATAAGTACTGAACGTTCTGCTTCATCGATTTTGACATCAACACGAACACCAACTGTCTTTGTTTCCTGTGGTGGCAACCCCGCTTTTAATACTTGTTTTTCCATTTTACCTGCTCTACTACTCATTTATTTCCCCCTTCCTTAAGCTGCTTAAGATATGTTTCCATTTTACAATCAATACGCTTACCATTTAAATGTGAACCAAATGTACGGTTTGTATGTCGTCTTACCTTACCTTTTCTTGTGTGTTTTGATACAGCCATTTTATACCTCCAATTCAACTGTAGTAACTTCCTGGAAATGAATACAAGCAGGAATATCTTCAACAGTAATCTGCTGAACACCTGTTGTTACACCAAGTTTATCTTTCAAGAAAGACTTTAAGCTTGTAGTGTTTACAGACGTATTCTCTATGAATGGAATACCACTTGCTTCTAGCTTCTCCATGTCAGCAGCAGAAACTGAAGCATCATGTTTAACAAGATGCCCACCACCGTTCTCACGAAGCCATTTAACAATTGTTCTACGGTCTTCTTCATTCTTGTTAGGCTGGCAGTAGTAATTACGTTTAACCTTAAGAGACCCACCAGAACTGAGTCCAATTGACTCAACACCTGCACTAAACATTTCTTGCGGAATAATTACATTAGCAAAATGCTCATAGGCTTTTTTAGCCTGTTCAGCTTCTACTGCTTTAATGTCCATAGCAAGCTTAAGTTCTTTAAGCTTTTCACCCATAGTACTGAGATTCTTCAGTACACCTTTGTCCTGTTCCTGAATGCCCGAGTTCAGGTAACTAAGATCTTCTGCCATTATAAGCCTCCTTTAACTTTGTATCAAAATCCTTTGGTATGCTAGTTTTTATACTAGTAACTAATGCATCACTATGTGACTTTAATACACCTTTAATTAAATCCAACTTCTGTTCCTCTGGCATATCTGCCGGAAGGCTGTTTGTAATATTAGAAAAGATTTTGAAATTCAGCTCTACAAGTTCATCAAGCATTGGCTCAAAAGCTTTTCTAATCAACTGTTTAATATTATCATCATTCATACTAACATTATGACATATAAATGTACAAAAAAATTTTTTTGATCAAAGTTTAATTTGATTTGTAGTTTTACCTTTACCTTTAAGCACATTTTCTGTTGTAGTAAGCCACTGTAAGTTATCGGCAGAGTTATTATTTTTGTTGTTGTCAATATGGTCTACTACATCTTTACCTGGTATAGCCTGAAGCCACACTTTAGCAACTAGCCTATGCAACAACCATTGCTCCCCAGCTAAACCAACTGTATAGTATCCTGATAATTGACAGTGTGGTTGTACTTCAACTTTACCACCATCATCAAGCAACTTAAATACCCTGCTGTTCTTGTAGACTAAGAATTTTTTGCCAGATAAAGTAGTATATTCCTTATACTCATTTGTTTCGTATGGGTAAATAATATTTGGTGCAAAAGTTTCTTGTCTCTCTTTATTATGCTTATAACGTGTCAAAGGTTGAAAGTCTTTATAAAAAGTACTTTTATCACAGCAATACTGAATACCTTCAAACTGAAATAACACAAATACCTTATTATCAGTATTTGGTGTCATATCAGCTACTTCTGATATAAGTATTACTATCTGCTGTGTTCTTAGACTTATCCAATAGTTCATGACTTACCTCACATTTTTTCAAACTTCTGGTAGAACTCATCACGTTCACGAACAAATACCATGCCTTTTTTATTTGCATACAAGCAGTATTTCTTTTCTTCACGGCCATTGGTACATTCAATTAAGTCATCATTTAACAAAAAGTATGTATTTCCTGTCTTTTTGTGTATGACTAGTACTGCATCTCTTATCGTGTTTCTAATTACTGTGCTCACTAACTTCATGCTTTTGGTCATAGCCATAAGTATATTCCTCCATTAAATCAAGTGTCTTTTTAATACGGTCAAGGACTTTATGGTCCTTCTTATACCACTTAAATAACTCATGAATAATTTCATGAGTTTTAGGATTAAGTGGCATAAACCGTTTCATATCACTTATATTATCATAGCGCTGCACATTAAGGTCTAAATGATGCAGATTCCAGTTACGACATAAAGGTTCTTTTGTAATAAAATCCTTTGACGTATGTAACCTGCATTTAGCTTTCCATTTATGCCAGGCATCAGTCTTCCTGAATATCTGTCTCTCCTTGTACGTCATTAAATCCTCCTTCTTGGCAGTCTTTACATAGGCCACTGATTAACGTTTCACGCTCAGTAGCAGAACCTTCTGGCCAAGCTTCCTGTATCAACAAACCAAACTGCCACTTTTCATAAGCGTCTTTTGGTATGTCTACATAGCTTGGTTTATTACACTTTGGACAAATCTTAGTTATCATTTCCTTTTAAATCCTCCTTTGATGATGCTATGTTAATATAATTACCGCTGTCACTAGTTTTTAGAGTTATTTCTGATATATGACTTCCATCAGGGTAAGTACGAAAATGACAATTAGCATAACGTTCATTATAGGATGGAATGTGTTCCTTGTACCACTTTTGTACAGCTGTATCCAATGCAGCAAGTGCTCTCTTTAACTGTTTAGTTGTTGCATTGCATGGTTCTTTTGCCATTATACCACCTCCTCAATGCTTTTGTCACGAATGTATTCAAGTAAGCCTTTCTTAAGTCTTAATGCATCAGCAATAGTTTTATCAACTTCACATGATACATAGTCAATATAAGTACAAGGATACTTCTGACCCATACGGAATGTACGGAACTCAGACTGCTGTCGTAGTTCCATACTAAACGTATTGCTATAATAAATTGTAGTATGTGCTATCTGTAAGTTGAATCCACGAGCAATCTTAGTTGTATTAGCAACCATTATCTGGAACTCACCAGCTTTGAACTTCTCAATGCTGCCTGTAGTTTTCCAACCTGTAAACAGCATACAGTTATAATCATCTTTTAATATGTCATATATCTTAGCAGCTTCTGCTGAGAACCTGGTAAGTATTAATAATGGCTTATCAAGTTCTGCAACGTCACGTTTAAGCTGCTCTAGTTTTGGATTTGTATCACCAAGCCATATAACTTCATCTGGTGTTACATCATATTCGTCTGCCGACTCTACATCTGACCAGCATGGTAGTTCAAGATCTTCAGGGTTAACTTCTTTATGACCCATAATAAAACCACTTGCTATCTGCTGTAACCTGAGGGTGACTACTAACTTGTTCTTAGCTGTAGCTACATTGTCATCATACGTAGTAAGTAAGTCATGTTTCATATCATTGTAACAAGCTTTCTGTGCATCTGATAATGGAACCTCTTTTGTAATATAGTGTACAGGTGGCATGTCGACACAGTCAGTAAGCTTAGCAAACACAGCAACAGGCTCAAGTAACTGCTTCAGTTCATCAGCATGTTTATATGGTCCAATGTAATGGTCCTGATGCATTACAGTCATATAAGTGTCTTCTGAACAGCCGAATGTATTGAATGCTTCAGCATAATCTTTGCATCCTTTAATACCATGCCAAGTCTTCTCTGTCAGCAGTACACTTATCTGCTGACCGGTATCAAGCTTAAGCTTTGTGTGCATACCATAGTAGTTCATAAATGAGTAATAGTTACGACCAAAGTAGTTTGGTTTTATGAACTCCATAATAGACCAAAGATCCATAGGACCGTTTGATACTGGTGTACCGGTTAGTACACAACGTACTGATGTATTCGGTTTCTTGCCACTAAATAACACTGTGTTACGCTTCTTCATTACATCATTGAATTCGTATAGCATACGCTGTGAACGCTTGCTATTAGGATTCTTAATAGATGTAGCTTCATCAATAATGATAGCTGTCTTATTCTTATTTACCCAGTCTACAATCACCTCCCATTTATGTGGCTGTGAGAACGTGTCTATGTTTACACAGACAATGTGTAGTTTACCGTCGTCATCAAAGTCATAGAACTGTTTCTGTCCACCACGCCCACCGATAATCTGACCTGTACATGGTACATGTTCCTGTTCAAGTATCTGTGACAGTAAAGCATCGTCGTTACAAAGGTCATCAAACCACTGCTTATGTACATCATTAGGTGCTACAATAAGCAGACTGTCTATCTTACCTTCTTTGTACTTATCAATCATGATAGACAGGCTAGTTACAGATTTTCCACAGCCCATTTCAAAGAACAATGCTATCTCGTCAAGGTCCTTGAACTTATTGCGTGCAAACTTCTGGTGCTCAAAAAGTTTAACCTGCTTTTCTTCAGCATAGTCTGTTTCTACTTCAGCTGCTACCTTTGACACCTTAGGTACTTTAGGCTTTGCTACTGACTTAACAGGCTGTGTTTGAACTGTACTATTATTACTTAACGCAAGTAACTGTTCACGTTCTGCATCTACCTTTGCCTGTTCTTCAGCTGTACGTTCTATAGGCTTCCAGCCAGGACAGCAGCGTAGTGCGGTTACTTTAATATTGAGTAACTTACAATCCATTTCTTTATCAGCATTTGCTGATGCCTTATCACAGTGATTACAGAATATACAATAATTAGGCATTATAAATCCTCCACAAGTGGCTCTCTCCACTCTCCATAGTCTTCTCTTATAAGAATACTGTTGTCAACTTCTTCATTTTCAGAATAATATGAATAACTATGAACACAACTAATAATATTAGAAAACGTATATTTATACTCTCTCGTAGGCTTTTCTCTTAGCCAGCGAGAAAGTTCTTTGTTTGTCATTCGTCGTTGCTTCTCGATTTCTGCACAGTGTGCATAAGCAATGGTACTGATTTCTTTATCAGCTACTGTTAACACATTATACTTTTTGCCTTTAACGCCTGATAGTATGTATATTACTTTACGCTTTTTCTTTTCCGTTTCTTCGTTATCCCAAACCCACATCATTCTTGGGGTAGAATTTTTCTGCCATTCTTCATAAGTTACTTCTTTCATAGCGTATTATCATCCTCCAATTCATTACCAGTGAATGTTTTTACAAGACCATGTTTACCACAAGTTAAATACAAGTTATATGCTGCTTCCTTTTCTTCTGGCTCAAGTAGCAGTAAATCAATTGCAGCAAGCTGGTCTTTATAGTCCTGATAATCTTCATAGCCACGTGAAATAATACTATTTAATATATTTAAGACGTCTTTCTTGTACTCAAACTTATTTGCATAAGCCCCACGCTGGAAATACTTTACTGTTCTAAGCAGTGATGATAATGGGTAATCAGAACCTGTGTACCATGTTGTCTCAAGCATGTGGGCTCTCTGCCAGTTATCAGTGTACTCAACATATTCAATAGCTGAATGTTCATATCCGTCTGAACACCATTCAATATTTACAGCTACACCAATCTGTATATGCGCAAAGTCAAATGATTCAATAAGCTCAATTAAATTAGGTTTCCAGTAATTACAGAACTGAATAATCTTGCCACCGATATTAACTGTCAAGGCATTACGTGTTTCAATTATCACATAGCCACCTACAGATTCAATACGAGATTTAATACCTTCAAAATCAAACTCATTATTACACCATGGATATAAGTCAAAATCGTGTGGTGCTGAGGCATTACAACTATTACCTGCAACAAAGTAACCATGATACTTATAACTTAAACAAATAGCAATAGCTGAATACACATTCTTTAATCTAGTGTTCATTCTTTCTTTGATTATGTCTTTAATACTTTTAATTTTTTTCATTCTGTTAATCTCCTTATAGTACTCCATGCTGTCTAGCATCACAGATTTCATCTGGACCAAGCTCCATTGTACCTGAGCCAGTAGGCGTATGTACACAGAATGTAAGCTTACCACAATCTATATACATATAACCTGCTGTAAAATACATAATACTATATGTAATTACAGAAAGCTTAGACCCATTTTTACTTGCACATTCTTTTGCTATCTGGTTCCATGCTTCCTGTTTAGCCTCTGATGCTTTACCATATACATCATTTAATTGTCTTACACCATGACAACCAACATTGAAAACATAACGTTCCCAATACTCTCTAACTTTACTTTTTGTCATCATAAGATTGAACCTCCATTTGCATCAATAAGATTATAAGCATGCTCAACAGGCAATGCTTTCTTTTCATTACCGTCCCATTCTCTGTATAAGAGCATTGGACCTTTATTGCTCCAATATACACCAACAATGTGTATTTTACGTCCTTCAGCGTCACTACAAATCAAGTCACCGTTTTCTAGTTCTATCCTTGCAAACAGCCTGGATGCATCAGAATAACGTGGACATTCATCATGGTACCTGTCATGCTTGACAATCTTACCAACATTAAAAGTACATCTATCAATATACTCATCACCTTTCCTGATTATGTGGCCACAGCAAGAACAGATATAGTCTTTATTAGCTTTACGAATAATAGCATCACTAGACATTATTCCTCCATCTCTCTGTAATTAAAATAAAACTCATTCTTTTGTATCTCAAATTCAGAGTCATCAGACCTCCGCAGCTTAACTGTACCAGCTTGCATACTGAGTACAGTATATATGTTACCGTTCCATTTGTTTATTACTTTCATCTGTTTCTCCACTTGCTAACATTAGCTAGTAATTTTATTACACTGACTCATTAATTCTTTCATGCACCCTTTGCATAACTTAATACTAAATATAGATATGTATATTTCATATATTGCATTATTATGACAGTTGTGACCATCACATGGTGGTAACCAGTTACTTTTAATCTTTTCTATGTGCATTAGTAAACATCCCCACAACAAAGTCTTTCAAATTCTACATCAGGTATACAAGCACGTGGAATATGATGTACTACACGTGACCCTGTTTCACCAACTAAAGCGTAAATAATACCTGAAATCTGTGACACACCATATAATCTATCACACTGAGCAAGTGTCTGTAACGTTTCTAAGCTTGTCGCAGACTCCTCGTCATACTTAATAACCTGCTTTGGTTCATCATCTGTTATAGGCTTTGCTTTTAATGGCTTAGGCTGCTTTGGTTCACGTGGTTTTCTTTCTGTACTTGAGGGTGACCTACCTCGATATGCTTTATACAATGCTTTTTCTTCTTCAGTAAAGTACTTGTATACAATCTTTAGTAGCTGTTCACCATCTGACTGTGCTACACATGGCCATGTAAACTTCCCGTTTTCAAAGCTACACGGAACGACACGTGGAGTGTCTGGGCTTAAATCTTCTTCAGTAATCGGATCCTTAAAGTATCCTGAACTATTACCGTATCTTGGGTCTATTGCCATTTAGCTTTTCTCCTACTGATCTTTTCATACCTACAAGATCTATTAGAACAATATGTTCTTATTATTTCTTTAAGAACACCTTTCTTATCTCTCTCTGTACCTAGATAACACCTGGACAGAGGATAAGTGCACACTGGGCACTGGCAATGTTGTGTATTAAACTGATTACTCATTCAGTTACCTCCTGTGATAATGTACTATCTTCCATTAGGTATGGTTTATCTGTGTTAAATATTATTTCCTTGATATACTGCCGTTTGTTGTTGTCATCAAGGAACTGTATATCATGCCAATTAACTGGTAGCTCAGTACAAGCAGCAGCATTATAAGTTACGCCGATAACAAATCCCGGTATCTCATCTAATTCTTCTGCTTTATATAGCCCACCTGTAGTTAATATACCATTATCATACGTAGCTAAGTGCTTTACATATCTAACCTGGTCTTTAACCTTATACACTTTACTCATCTAATAACCTCAAGTGCGACGTATTTTTATGTACTCTTACATTGGTAGCTGTCATTATTCTACACCCATACATTTCATCATCTAAAGAACACATATCCCTAAGTAGCTCTGCCCAATTTGACTCTAAGAATCTAGTGTCATTATGTCTAGCGCCTGACTCTAGTATAGCAGCTGCTAAATTTGCATAAGGGTCATGATAAGCTTTCCTGTTATTCAGCCCTCCACTCATCTCTAATCTCCTTTAACCATCTTTCAGTTTCTCCATATATATTATTATTGGAATTATATACCTTATTCCAGTTATCAGTCATAAGATACTTATAAGGGTCACTTGCCCAAGGTTCTACATCTATACGTAAACCTTCCCACCATATACATATAAACAGATGATGTATTCCAGGACCTTGATTACGTACAATAGTACAACGGTCTTTATTATCAGGAAAGTAGTAATCCCATACCCGTTTAAATACACAAGCATAATCAATACAGTTTACTTTACCGTCCAGGTTCAAGTCTTTTATGTCAAGCTGTGTTCGTAGCATGGTTACTACTATCATCTTCTCTATACCTGAGAGTGACCTACCTTGATTCTTGTTAGGTTTATCACCAGGTCCAACTATAAACATACTTATTATCAAAGTACATAACAGCACGAATGCTATCACTATGCCATACCACTTGTTAAAGTATCGTACATAGTCAGCATGTGACATCCACTGCTCTGGGTACTTTGAGTCGATTGCATACTGAACTGCTACGTAGCTAGCCAAACGGTTACGGTCATAATCATTCATTGCATTGTAGCAATTACGATATTGCTTACCTATCATACAGTGTGCACATTCCGTTTTATCACACCTACCAAACTGTATCCTACATAAACAAGCTGAGCGTCCTTTAGCAAGCTCACGAACAGCTAAGTCATTAAAGGTCTCTTGCCTTGTGACAACTCTTATTTCTTCTGACATTCTTTAAGCAACTCCTTTACCTGTTCATAAGATTCTTCAACTTGCAACCAGCCATTATAATCAGGAACACTAATCATTGTATGCGTACCACCCTGTAATGGAGCAAAGTACTCTATACTGTTCAGATTAATTGTAATTGCAGGACCTTCAAGCTTATGTAACTCTATAAACATATTATACCTCATGAAATTAAAAGTAAAAAGTCTTGATCAATAAATAAAAATACCCACAGATCCGAAAACCTGTGGGTATCTAACATCAATCAGATGTTATTTGTTTTCTGTAGGAAGAGCTTTGATTGTGTATGTAGATTCAAGCTGGTTAGCTGCAGCTTTGAATTCAACCACGATACCTTTTTCAGCCCAGATTTTAACTGCCTTGTCAAGGTCAGCTTTTGATTTGAATGTCTTCTTCATGTAGTCAAGAAGTGTGATGCTATCACCAACTTTTGGTGCATCACCGAATACCTTGTTAATGAAGCTCTGGTTAGAACCACCAGCTGTACGAACAACAGGATTTGCACAGTCATTGAAGAACTTTTTAGCTTCAGCTGAGAGTGACTCGAAGCCTTTGTTTGCAACAACTTCCTTAGCAAACTTTACAAGGTTTTCTTTTCTTTCTTTCTGGCGTTCAGCGAAAGCTTTAGCTGCTGCTGCTTTCTTTGCTTTGAATTCAGCATCCTTGTTTGCTGCATGTTCGTTCTTCTGTGCTACTGGTTCTACTGGTTCTACATTTGTGTTTGTTGGTTTTACGTTTGTGTTTGCTACTTTTTCCATAGTAGTCTCCTTGTTTTGTTTTATTATCTGGTTCATACAAACCAGATTTGATTAATTAAATCATTACTTAATCTTGTTTTAATTATAACTTAAAACAAAATTAAAACTTAAAAATTGATCAAACTTTATTAAAAGTTTTTAATGTTTATTTTTCAGGTTCACACATTCATTTTGTCTTATTTCGTTTTTGTGTCATCATTATATAGAAAGAACACACATCAAGACCTGGCAGCGTGTCCCTAAAAGCAATCTTCAACAACAACCTGTTAATGAAACTAGACACCTGAACTTTATGAATGTGCAATTTTTGTTTTGATCAAATCAAATTTAATTTGAAAACAGAAAAATTTTGCATAGCAAATATAAAAATGACTTGATCAAAAGTTTTTTTGTACATTCACAAGTTTCAGGCAATTAGTTCAGGTCTAGTTGTTGTTGCGAATTGTTGCTTCAAGTGTCATGATTATACCCAGCTTCATATTGTTGAACACTTCAGCGTTTGCTGTTTTATCTAGCATGTCTGGATTGAATAAACACTCTGAGTCATAATCAACACCAGGATAAAATGTATCAATAAATGAATTAAGCATATCCAGATAATTTTCATCCGAATCTTTTATCCAGTAAGTGTTCATTGCTTCAAGCACACGCCATATATTTATCCATTTAAAGTCTTCATAGCTTATGCTCTGTGGATTATATACTGTGTGGTCTTTGAAGGTTGCTATCATTGGTATTATGAATATACCATCTGATGCTGCTACAAGTGTCAAGCAAGACTTTGTCCTATGCTTCTGGAAGTATGTATACATCCAAGCAACTTGACCAGGTCTCCAGGCAACTTTAATTACTTTGTCTTTGATAGAAAGCTTAGAGTCATTCTTAAGCTCCAGCCAAGTATCAAGACCACGACCACACACAAACATATCAGGTATTCCGTTACCAGTGTTGTGTGACTCTATTCTTGTAACCATTAAACCTGCTTTAGTAAGTCTATCTGAGAGTGACTTACTGAAGTCATGTTCTGTTTTATACATGGTTAGTTACCTCCTTAATTATCTCACCGTCATTCCAAGTACGTAACCGTACTTCATTATCATCATATACATTATATTCATACATAGTACTGTCAACATTACCAGTTGATATAAACACATTTGGTGTCATATCTGACATATCTGAGAATGACTCAGGCTGATATGACACAGACATACTTATACTTGCTATCATCCTGCCACTCATCAAACTTTCACTGAACAGTTCAAGATGCTCCTTAAAATAACTGGTTGCTTTATCATACCAACCAGACTCCTTGAGTGTGTTATACAACTCTTTCATCAATTCATTAGTATCCATTTATATACTCCTTATAACCTGCCGAGTTTATCGAAAGCATCACAAATATCTTGGTCATCTATTATCATTGTATCTGGACAATACATAAGCAGATATTCTACAAGCTTTGCTCGGTCAAGTGCACGCTTTGTGCGTGACCTCTGTGAAGCATTAGAGCCAACTGTATTCTCTTCATTACTGAAGTAGGAACGATACTGTTTCTGTAGTTCAGTAATAAGTGCTCTAAGCTCTTTTAACATGTACTCTTTGTTCATGTTACTTCCTTATTTGTCTGGGTCAATTAAGTCATGTTCTGTTTTACCTGAGTTTTTAAGCTCATCGAAGAACTTGCTATTGCGCCAGCCCTGTCTATAATCAGAATCACTGTACATCAGAAGTATGATAACAGCAATCATTAACAATGCACCAACTATTAGTTCCATAAGCAATCCTTTATCTTTTCCAGTATATTTTTCTTTTTGTTATACTGTACAGATAACCCGTCAACCTGAGAGTGAGCAAAGTATCTATTGTAATTGTCAATGTACTTCTGATACATCTCATCTGATAATGGATAGCAGTGTCTTTCAACAATGTTATCGTCCTCTTTTTTAATCATGTTTACACACTTAGGTTTGTCAAATACCTGAACAATTACAATCAGGTGTTTAGACAAGTTCTTTGTGTAAGTGATTCGTGGTGTCTTACCAATCAGTTCTTTTTGTTTAATTCGCATACTGTTTTATTACTCCTTTCCAGTATTTAATTGCTTGCTCGTCTCTTTTAGGACATCCGTCTTTTTTCCATTGCTCAACAACTGCTTCAGCTAATGCCAGTGTACCATTAGTGTGCACAGTTAATTCTTGCCTGGTCCAAGGTTTACTTTTATCCTGTGATTCATTGTCCATACTCATTTACCTCCGTATCTTCTCCATACATATAATAACATGTTCTGTCATTCCACTGTTCATCATGTTCCTGCAACCATGCTTCAGGGTCTTCTGTCTTTACATTTCTGTATACCCTTACCTCATTGCAGGAATAATCAAGTACTGTAATTGTGTTGAACTTTTCATTCATCTTAATACCTCTGTCATCTTTGTAATATAATCCAGTGACTTAGACTGAATAACCAACCGTGTTCCGTAGAATAAACAGAACACACCGGATACATAGACAATACTAATCATAGTCTACCTCCTAATATAACCCAGTCATTTTAGACCAGGTTATATTAATCATTAATCATTCCTTAAAAGTTTCAAGGAACTTGTCAATTGCTTCAAGGATAATTGGGTCTACTTCAACACCAGGTTCAAGGTCATACTCTGCTCCCCAGGACCAAGCTTCTGGTACAAGATATACTTCTGGTGCCCAGTCTGGGTCATCTACACAATCTTTAGTATGTCCAAGATGGTCCTTGTGTCCACACATCCAGCAAACATATCTGTCTGAGAAAATACCATTTGGAAAACGTTCTTTAATGTTTTCCATTGTTAAACCAACTATCTGATTTCTACATGTTATGTTGTTGCATGACGTAAGCACAAACCGATAACTTTTATATTCAAAGCTGAGATTTTGGTCAAGAACAGGCTTACCAGTATTGAAATCATCTGCTTGACTACCAGAGTAGCATGAACAAGACATGTCTTCATACATCTGTTGCGCAGTTACCTCTGGGTTACTGTACATCTTAGCCCAAGAACTAAATCTTTCCTGTGCTTTTTTGAATAGTTCTTCTTTAGTTAATTTAGCATCCAATTGTGTAATCCTCCTCATCAAAGCTAAATAAAGTTTTGTTATTTATGTGCTTACATATCTGACGTAATGTAGCGCCTACTGAATTAAACCTACAGTTCATGTGTGTTGTAAGTTCATGGTTCTGGTCCTCAATAACCAGTTCTTCTTTCTCAAGGTCCTGTGTAATCTTTACGTTTAGCAAACCTTCAGATACACAGATAACATGTTCAAGAGCATTGATAGTTTCTTGTTTAAGAGCGTCCATTTATTGCCTCCTTGTATTTATTTACTTCATCTGGCCAGTCTGTATCTGGAGATGGATCATTATTACATACCCATTTCCATACAGCTGTCATATCATTATTAAGCAATGATTGTACCATCATACACTTTTCAGCTAAATCTGCAGTGCCTTCACAAGAACACCAGCTACTAAACAAACCAACACAATTCTCTGCAGGAACGTTATTGTCTTTTAACATAGCTAAGAACCTAGATACATCTGACTTAGTACAGTGTGCCTTAAGCTTATTACATATATCATCAGCCACCATAACATTATTAGCATCTACTCTACTTAACAAGCTGCATACTTTATAGAGACAGTACACCTGGTCATAATATGAAGAACTATTTTCTGTCAAGTCAAGTTCTAATTTAACTTCAGGGTTATCTTTCAAAGCAGCTTTTAGCTCTATTAATTTAGCAGCTATACTACTTAAGCAGGTGGATGTTACGTCATCATGAACGTCTGAAACTATACTAACGAAGCTAGAAATATGTTCTAGCTGTTCTTCATCATCAAATGTTATTATCATATTAAATACCTCTACTAGATTAATTTTAATTTAATTTTGTTACTACATTACATTATCCATTTCCAGCCTCCTTTACCAGTCAATTTCTTTAATACATCCTGGCACTTTAATGTACTATCTACATTTCTTCGTCTAGTGATGTGCTTTTCAATACCACCGATACAAATGTAACCAAGACTCCTAGCACATTCTACAATAGCATAGGTGTCACCATGTCTAAAGATTCTACTCATCTTTATATCCTTAACCAAGTTTATCTGTCCTGATGTCAGGTTAACAACCTGAATAAAACCAGAATCAGAGGTACCTGATTATTAAAACCCTTATCACAGTACCCTATATCAAATAACAAACTATACTCAATGTCTGTTTATAGTTATAAGGTACTGGTTAAAGATTCTATTACCTACTACCTCGTTTACGTAGCAGTACCATACCACAGTATATAAACTGGATGTAATACTCTTCTAGATACTTATCCACAGTGCCTGGGTCATATTTAATATACATTTCAGTCATAGTCATCATCCTATTT
>QXGG01228477.1_pt1 | contig 17187 bp, 9 predicted proteins | sample 1982491 | NCBI WGS metagenome assembly QXGG01 (sample SAMN09924614, study PRJNA488089) | Wastewater metagenome, whole genome shotgun sequencing project. | isolation source: South African research farm wastewater | place: South Africa: Irene, Agricultural Research Council, Animal Production Institute... | reverse complement strand
GGCTGGAAGCAGAATCATTTATAATGGAAAACCCCGGATTGGCATATAATTACGCATTGCGTATCATTGGAGGTCGGTGGCCGGAAGCAGAACCATATATTATGAAAAATCCAGTTACAGCTTTCTATTATGCTAGAGATATCATTAAAGGTAGATGGCCAGAAGCTGAACCATATATTATGAAAAATCCAGTTACAGCTTTCTATTATGCTAGAGATGTCATTAAAGGTAGATGGCCCGAAGCAGAGCCAATTATATTGGCGAATCCATTTTGGGCGTCTGAATATGCAGAAATGTTACGAAGAAAATAAATATCACTACCCCCTCTCGAAATAATACTTCGACGGTGTGACAATCGGCTTGCCCTCACTTATCGGTATACCACCAAGCTGGATCGAATATGTATCGACCTCACGCTGTATGGATGAATCGACTGACTCCTCTGGGGCTAAAGACATTGGCATCAGAAGAGATGAACCACCCTTCTCCGCATAAGCTTGTTGAATAGCTACTCTCTGAGAGTCAGAATATATTATCGGCCCAGATTGAGACGTAAAATCATTGTTTGCATCGACCGGTATGAGGTTGCTAGTATCAATGATATGACCATCGCCAGCCGCTCTCAGAGCCATGGCACAAGCCATAACAAGGTCATCAAAATTACCTGCACCATCTTCAGCTTCAGTCTTAACAGTGTCCCTACCTGACCTATCTCTCTTGCGAACATATGTTTGAAGTTGCTTCAACAATCTCTTGCTATAGATTGTATATCCCTCACCATCAACATTTCTAAGAAAATCGATGAGGAATTTGTTTAAAACTGGTTTGCTAGCAACAGTCGTATTCCAACCATAGGGTTTAACTTGAATTGGACGCGGTTTACTGGTAGCACCCGCTGGTTTCGGTTTATCATTAATATCCTGCTGACGCCATAACCGTGGATAAAGTAAATCATATCTCAATTGATCAATGACTATATCACCACCATTATTACGTTCCACCACCGCCAAAGCATTATTGTAATACCTTCCTATTCTATCAACATACTTTATAAGCTCCCTAGGCAAACACCTAGCCATGAATTCAGCGACTTGTTCCATTAGGTCGATGTCGAAGACTTCTATCGCACTATAATCACGACCTTTGCCTGTCGCTATGTCAACACCCATCACATAAGAGTGGGCTTGTGAGCCCTCGTCTATTATTATGTTGCCCTTCTTCTTGATGGGAGAAGCGAGCACTGGTTTCTTCCATATCCACAGACCTTCATTCGCTTCTCTGAAGTTGAAGTTCAGGTCCTCAACGTTTCCACTAACTGGGTGAACATATGTCTGATATCCAGTTACCTTAGTTCCCTCTGGTGGCTCTGGGTCTTTGACAGTTGTACCTATATAACTTATCACAGACTTATCTAGGACTGTGTTACCTGATCCTATAAATGATGCTAATATTTCTTGCTCGAACTTCCATGCTTCACCTTGTTCCTGAAGTGCACGGTATTGTTCCTCTAACCATGGCGACCAATATTGCCCATATCTCTCAATATCCTCAAGCGATGTACATTCGCGTATACCATCACGTGGTGCAATTCGCTTCCAAGCTAATGATAACGGGTCCTGATATTCTATCGCCCAATCCATATCCCACCAATTCACAACTATCGGGTTGAATTGGTTGGCACCAGCTTCAGCGTCCGTACATGTGGCCCAGTACCAATTTCCTAATCCATTCGTGTTTATATTTATGAAGCAATCACCAATAAATGTGTGGGTAGATGGAAGTGTAAAATCGTATACTTCGTTTTCAGATTCTTCTAATTTTGTAATGCAATTAAACCAATCGTATTCAAGCAATTCAATTAGTGAATCATAGGCATCGTTTCCCTCATATGAGATCTTACTCATAAATGCGGCAAGACGATTTTTCGTTATTCTCGATCTTGTACCGTATAGAACGTTTGGAGCTAGCCCCAATTTGGTCATTTTAGCGATTGAGAGGTCAGTTGTGTCCTTCAATTGTTTCAGAAGACTTTTTACAACTGGCGGCATTAATTCAGACCAAACCGCAGTTTTGTTTTCTTGTAAGACATGTTTTCTTTCTAGATCAAATCCGATTAAATCATAGAACAAATTTGTAAAATTGTTGGAAACATATAATCTATAAGATTCTAGAGTATCGTGTGTGGTGACTGTACCATCACTTCGTGTGAATGAGGTTGTACCTGGTGGGGACGTTTCTAAATAGGTGTGTATACCATAGTTGAACAGTAACATTCTTACTTGTTTAATCAACTTTTTGGATGTTGATGTATAACAAACCTGTCCGCCTCTAGTTAATGCTGCACCATCGCCATCGAATAAACCCCCGAGGAAGCTTCTTATCACTGGCTCAGAGCATTTCAGCAATCTTCTTGGTATGGTTTTAAATGGTGCTGTGGTTAATTCAACACCAAGAAATTGTAAAAATCTAACGAACATTGGGCATCTAGATATTGTCGCATAATCTTGATTTTTCCTTCCTCTTTTCCAGCCGAGATCTCGCCACGATTCACATCTATCTAAGACTTCTGAATCTCCGCATGAAAGCACTACTTCCTCTTCTCTAACATGCCCCTCAGCGGTGAGGACGCCAAGCATATATGCTAAGTTTTCATCTATTACATCGACTTCAAAAGTTCTGGCTGTTTGACCATTAAATCTTTTGTCAGGGTCAACATAATCAATTCTATCATCGTTGCCGAATACCATCTGCCCAGATTTTACTGGTAGGTAGTCACCAATTTGTAGTTCATGTACGTATTTTTTGACTATCTTGCCGGTGGTCCCATCGACAACTGACAGTTTATGGCGTAGTGATGCTTCTAGCTGGTATCCGCATGTTGTTGTGACTATCTTGGTGGCTTCTCTTGGCCTCTTGTAAAACTTGGTAGCATTTTCTAGGCCGTTGATGCCTACAATATCAGGTCCATTATAATCGGCATGGTAATATCCATCTTCAAAACCATCATAACTGTCTGGCGATAGGTCTTGGATTTCACATAATCCGTTAGCTGTGTTTATGATGGTATCTGGTGCAACGCACGTACTAATGACGATAACGTTACCACCGTGCTGGAGGGTATTGTGATTAACGATACCATTAGCTAGATATGTGTTATTATCTGGCACGGAAATATCAAAGACTTTTGCCGATGATTCCTCGCAATCAACGACTGTGTCAAATATGAAACCTCGTTTTATTAATTGTGATAAGTTATTGTTTAGACCGAATAGTTCTGTCGCTTCTTCTACAGCAGAGTAGGTGACTCGTTGCCTTTTCTTCCAATGGTATAAATTCTGTCTTGCTAATCGTGCCGACTCATCTTTGAGCCCTTTGATTTTCTGCCCAAGTTCGTTAAAGAATCCATTCAAAAGATTTGGGTGAGTAATGGTTAAATGATTAGACGAAGATTCAAAAGAATCTAAACATTCTTGTTTTCTTGCTGTCAGGAAGCCTATTTCTTTAAACAGTTGCTTCGACCAAGCATTTAACAATTGTACTTGATAAGCTTGGTCGGTCCCAAAACGACCTTCAGTGTTGGTTGGTCTTATAATCTTAGACAATATACCAAGAGAGTGCAATAGAATTTGCACCTGATGGGCTAATTCTTTAGATTGTGTACCAAATCCTAGTTTTAAAGATGTAGATGATTTATAACACCAACCATCGGAATCGAATAGACCCCTTAGAAATGCACAAACCACATCTCTATCAGATTTTAAAATTGCTGCTGGTATTTCAGCATCCTGCGCACAAGTTTTGGATTTTAGGCCCACAGAGCATAAGAAATCGACAAATGGTGCCGAATTCAATCGAAGATTGACAGTACCATTTCCGTTTTCAGAATAGGACTCGGTTGTGTTATCAATAGAATTTAGGATACTGTTCAACGAGTCAACAGCATAATCCTTCGTTAAATAATCTTGTGGATCGAAATGAATTTTGAATCTTTTCGGTCTAGAATCATAAATCGTTCCGTCGCCGACATATAAACCAATGATCTCTGCTAATTTGGGAGTTAATTCTAATGAGATATTACCATTGGAGAGGTACTGTCTTTTGCCTATGAATTGTCCTGGTAGCGAACAAATAATATCGCCGGGTTTAAATTCGCTTAATTGCTTCCAAACGTATTCACCGTTTTCATTAATTGAACGCAAGCGATGGTGTGGCGTGCCTTCTTCCTCGTAACCAAATTTGGTTTTGATTTTGATCGTAGGTGCTATGCTTCCACAATTTGGAACGTGTAATTTATCGGCCAATTTGTAGCCATCGTCAGTTGCAACATTAATTTCGAGTTTTTGCCATTCTGCGCCAGAATGATCAAATGACTCGATCTTTTGTAAACCCTCTTCTGTTTGAATGAGTGTATTACCCACCCGGCAAGGCCAACCTCCGGCCCACATGACATCCATGCCCTGAATGAAGGCTGCTTCGTCAATTATGTTCAATGACGAAGCATTGGATCTTAGGACATCTGGGTGACTGGTGAGCGATTTTATCTTCGAGCCGTTTGGGAAGATTATTTCGTGTTCGTTCTGTTTGATAGGTTTCCATGCTTCTACCATCCATTCCGGTAGGTTCTCATATAGGAAAACGATGTTTTCCCTAAGGAATCCCATCGCGTCATCGTTGGTTCTTGATACGATTAGAATTGTTTTATGTGAGTGGAACATTGCAAACCATGTTGCAAACGCCCCCGAAATCTTCGAAATACCTGAGTTATGAACAACTGCTCCATCTACAACGTAGTTGTGATGTGATGGTACTTTAAGATCGTAGACTCTTTCTTTTCTACCATTTCTGATGACTTTTTCAATTTGACCCTTTAAGCAATCAGCGTTATCTGCCAATATATATAATTTATATTTAGAACAATCAACATGTGAGATCTCTGAATTAATATTAAATCTGGACAATAGCTGTTTGATCTGATGCAGTAGTTTAAGATTCTGCGATTCCTTATACCAATCAATCCTCAGTAATTGTTTGAGAAGTAATTTGATTGAGTCATTGTCCCATGAAAATACTATCGCAGGGATCTCTGCTTCTTCTGAAAGTTGGCTACATAAGTGCTCTCCTAAGACGATCGCCTCACTTTTATTGACTGTTGTGCCTATTCTCTCCCAGTCATTAACTTCTATTAATCTATCATTGCTAGTCAGGGTTTGTGCCTCTGTTTCACCATCATATGTAAAATAATTATGATCTAATGTTGAAATTGATCTATGGCCAGTTTTAGATATTACCTCACATACTTCCATCTCACCGTTATCGAAGACTTCTTCAACTACGGCAATATCCAGCCTACCATAATCCGTGTTGAATGAGTAAACTTTATCACCCGGCTTAATCGAATCTATGCGTTTTGGCCCAGTTGGTGTCCAAACCATCGATCCGCCTGCAAAGCATTGTCTACATTTTCTGAAAATGTTTAGGCGGTTTTTTCGGAATGCTTTGATGGCCCTCCGCTGGTATGAGAATGGATAAAATGGCAATATCCCAGCGGACGGGTGCTTCAGCTTTGCGAAATTACGCAGAAACCAAGTAACTGATTGCTTAGATTGTTGAATAGCTTGAATTTGCAGGGGGTCGAAGGCCATATTTAATCCAATGGAGAATCTAAGATCCGTTTCAGCTCCTCTGAACCGCTGCCGATCGTAAGATTATTTTGTGTTTTGATAGATGGCTTAATAGATGCTAGAAACCGAGCATTGGTGTCCATCATCTTAATAGCATTCTGGTTTATACCAGCTTTAACTTGGACAGCTTGGACCAACCCGTCGACTAAAGCCTTAGGTGGTGGTCCGCTCGACCCACTACAAGCTGTGAGCCTAGTCCGAAGATCGTTTATCACTTCTTGTGCTTCTTGTCTATCTGATCTACAAGCATCAAGCACTTCTCTAGTGACAATGTCTAATTGTTGTTTGTATTCTTCTATTTCTAGTGGTAAGATTGGTGCTATTTCTGTTTCTATTTCTGGCTTCGTTGTCATCGATCTTGCGATTTCCTCAGGTGATTTCCTGATTGGTCGCATAACGGCACTAATATCGCTTTCTTGTATATCCTCGGCGTCGTCGAGTGGGTCTGGTTCCTCTGTGTTCCTACTCTGTGTCAATAGTTCACTGCTGAACTCTATAGACGCTACCATACCTTCGACGATATCTTGATTCTCGTCGTCCGTGTCACCAAGTTCACTTAGTAGACTCTGTATTTCGTCGTCTTGTTGATCGCTCATTGTACCAATCTCTGGCTTCTTTTATTTTGTTGTACCATTTCCATGGTTCATCAAGGAGTAATAGGAGTTGTTCTGATTTCCATTTCTCCTCCTCAATTAGATACCTTGTGACAATGTGCAGATTTTCCTGCATTGATTTGGCGGCTGCCTTTCGTCTCTGGGTTCTAGTTGATCGTCGATGGGCTGCTTTACCTTGTCCAGTCATTTGTGTGTTGTTGGCTCGTTCCCTTTTCGGCTGGACCCTAGCAGCGAACTTGGGTAACCCAAGTTGTTGGTGACCCTCGCTGTCTATGTGATTCTTAGTAGGCGATTTGAGTGTACGTCTACGTACCCGGTCTCTGACAGCTTCAGGTGTCGCTTCTGAGATCAATTTATTGAAATCATCGACAGTAACTATTCCTTCATCGATCTTATTAAATATGGGGTGACTTTTTTCTTTTTTCTTTTCTTGTTTCTTTTCTTGTTTCTTTTCTTTATCGTCCACGGTCTCGTCCTCTCGTTTCTCATCTTGCATTATTAGTTCCATTCCCTGAGCACAGCCAGGACAGTCTGAGATTGGTTTACCACAACAACTAGTAATTAACTTAACCATGATAAGTCATTATCGCTCCGCCAGAGTAGTAACTCTCAATATCAAAATTATACTTCCGTTCCAACACTCGAGCTAACTTTGGGTTGATAACATTCACACGAATATATAGCATATCATAGACTGATTTTAAATCATGATACTCAGATATTGCAGCTTCGATTAATTCTAAGCCTATTCTGCTTGATCTATATTGCGGATGAACCGCAACATCAAAGTCAAACATCTGTCCGAGATCGCCCTCGCTAGTGACAGAATACCAGACAGCACCAACAACTTCTGAGTCTTCGACAGCTATAAATATTAATTCTTTATTTCTGCTTATATTTATACCAGATTTTCTGGTTACAGCTTCAGCTTGATCTAGTGTTATCCACGGGTCATAGTCGTCCGAATATTCGTCCCAACGTAAAATCGATTCTAACAGTGGTGTATATCTCATAATTCCCTCACCACATATCTTTGTGGGGGAATTTATTCGTCTTCTGATTCGATTCTGTTCTTACCCGATTTCATTCTCTCGCTTGATTCACTGTTTCTACTGATAGGTGAATCAGTAAATTCGAATGATCGTAGCTTAATAATTCGCATGAAACCAGTGATAATCGACCTCGAAAGCTTGGTTTCCTGCACTAATTTACCAATTATCCCATCATGCGGCCTATCATCAGTTCGCATAAGATGTTCTATTGCATCAATTATTTTCATGTGATCCGAATTATACTTGCTGAGGTCCCTAGCTTCCTGAAGAAATCGGACCATCATATCACTGATAGGTCTTTGTTTGTTTCCGAGATAATTTTTATATGTGGTTGAATTCCGTTGATCCCTACCTTCTTTCTTAATATACGCTAGTATAACGGTTCTGGATATCTGCGAATTGTGAGATATGAATCCGTTAGCTATATAACTATGGTCTTCTGAATCAACACTTATTTCACATAATTCTGTCTCTGTTTTTTCAATCTTCTTAATTGGTAGCCACATAATCTTGTTAACAACTTCGTGCCTCTCATCTATTCTATCTTGGATGAATTTATAATCTTCATCATCTTGGTATTCTTGCCAAGATAATAATCTATTTTTAGCAGTTGATAATTTGCTATATGATCCCTTTAAAACACATCTTATATAGTCATAGCCTAAAATCCCAGGGCCATATTTGCGATGTAGTCTTCTAAACTTCTTTGATATTCCATATAGTCTTCCAGAATCCTCTAAGTCATCTGGTAATGAGCTTACATTGACTTTCTTTCTTGTCAATCCAAAACCGATATCGTTATAGAATCTCTGAGAAAACTCGGATGGTAATAGTAATTGATAGCTCTCTCTACATCTTGACGGCATACCGTCGCGGGATTCTCTGTCTCTCTCTGGTATCACAGATAATTTAGAGAGTATGCCATAATTTAATAAAACAACTCGCAGTTGGTCTATCAGGACTTTCGACGTTGAAGTATACCCAACACTACCGTCTGATTCCTTAGAATGTCCATCACCATCGAACATTCCACGGAGTATGGCAGATAGTACTGGTTTGCTCGTTTTTAACAGTAATTTAGGTATGAACTTAGTTTCCGCACATGTTTTTTCACCAAAACCCAATTTCTGTAAGAATTCAATAAATCTAACGTTGCATAACGATATTCTTTGAAATTCAGGCTCATTGATAAAGCGAAGACCTAATGTATTATTCTCCAACAAATTGATTATTTCATCTTCAACATTATAAATCACTAACTTATTGTGAGAATACGAACCTCCTGCTATAAATAATCCTATTATATAACCGAGTTCTTCATTAATCGAATCAATATTCCAATCACCACGTCTATCTAACTTTATGTTTATCCCATCTTGATTAAAGAATACTTGCTGGTCATATTGTATAGCAAGCAAGTCACCGACAACCATTTTGCCAACACGCTTCCAATCGCAATCGTTATCCTGAACCATCAAGCGATGCTCTGGACTAGTCGTGATAGTATAACCTAACGCAGTTGTGAGTTGAATAGCTTCTTGTAATGGTTTTTCGAGGTATCCATTGACTGGCTTAAACCCATCAGCACCGTATACATATGGTAATTCGTCTGCCACAAAATCATTGATAGTTGTAAATCCTTCATTGCCCAATAGCATCGTATCTGGAGACACGCACCACATGTTAAAAACTTTCGAAATTCCCCTATATAATATGGCCTCTGAACCGCCAAACCTGCCTTGTTCAGGGGCGATCGCTGGGTGAGCGACTAATGTACCATTACATTTCGGGCATTTCCCATTATGCATTTCTATGACTTCTTCGAATGTTTTGATACCGTATTCATAGTCGCCTGGGTTATACAATAGAGATTCTGAAGGCCGATCTGGGTTATAACATAGCCTACAATATGGTCTAGATCTATATTTATAGAGCGTCCTTTCTATTTGTACCCACGCTGTCTGCAATAAATCACCAAAAGCTGATTCTTCTTGACCTGGATATATTGTGTGCAAACCTTGTTTGCGTATAACTTGTCGTATGAGTTCGACTGTGTGGGACATTATCTCGTCCCTAAGTTGAACACTGGTGCAACCTGTCCAAATATACTGTGTTAGCTGCCACTCAACTATTTCGTTAATGAAGTATAATTTGCGATTGGCTTCTACAGCGTCACTAGCTAGTCCAGCTTTTCTAATGGTTGGACTGGAAATAATTTTTTGTAAGCTGGAATCTGCGTTGGATGAGCTGTGCGCCATCAATCCTACCACCGGGAAAGACTACAGATGTGTTATAATTCGAGTTCACCATCACTTGTAGTCTAGCTTTTGAATGGTTGTAGAGATGCTTATTACATCTGAAAAAGAAATCGAACACCCTACTGCGGCCCATTTTATTACGCCGAAGTGCTCTACCAATCTTCTGTTCGAATTCAGACTGTAACTTACCGCCAGTAGCGATAATTAAGTTCTCACAACCGCCGCTTAGATCTAACCCGCGATTGATGATCTTGCCACCAATAAGTACGTCGAACTCACGCCTTTCGAAACTTCGCAATAATTCGTCTCGGCGACGTTTTGGCGTCTTGCCATATATGAAGTGGGCTGTGAGACCAGTTCTATTAATTGCATCTACTAATGTGTGCCCCAGAGGCTCGCGATCAACCAATATTAAAGTACCATCCCCCTTATACTTCTTGCATATACTTGCTATTATCTTATGAAAAGATGGGCTCTCCACCATATGTTCATTTCTCGCTATGTCATACATAGACGATTCTCTGATCCCATCAAATGGGCCAACACCAATCATTATATAATCACATGTGATTATTCTGCCTATTTCAACTAGTTTCTGTCTAGTTTCTTTCGCAATAACAGACCCGAGATGCTCCTGCACAGTTAAGTTAGCCACTGGTTTAGCTGGATCGAATGGAGTGCCTGATAACCCATATCTTCTGCGACCACTGAACCAATGTCTGAAGAAATTTTTAAACTGGGTTCCAGCAGCTTTGTCGCATTCGTCTACGATAACCATCTCAGCATTCTTCACACAGTCTTGAAGATATTTCGCATTCTTCTTACGTGTCTTATACGCCTTGTACATCGAATCCCATCTAGCAGCTTTCTTGGCGTATTCCTCATCAGATTTGAAATTCTTGCGATCTGGCAATTCAGGTGGGGCTGGTGGTGATTGAAGTGATTGTATCGAGCCAACTATTATAGTCTGGTCAGATGGCCGCTTACCGGCATAAAACAAACCAATATCAGGGTTTATCTGCCGAAGTTCGAGCCTAGCTTTCAATTGATCTATAACGATCCTTTGATCAGCGACTATTACAGTCGGGCAATCGATAGCCTTGCAAATACCACTAATAATTTCACTATTATGCACAACAGTAAAATCGCTTAACAGAAATCTACCATTACCATCAATCTGAAAACCATAGTAATCGCCTTTCCCGATATGATCAACACCAAATCCGCATACAAGCGGGTTCTTCTTTGACCTTATTTGTTCTAAATCACCCGAAATAGTTAAGTGCCTATACCAATCACCATTAACACCATCTGATTTATAGATTTTCAGCAAATGCTTTTTAGTTTTACTGATTCTGAGATAATCTTCTATTCTGATATCACATATTCCATAATCCATCATTGGAGATTCACCATCTGGTATTCTCATCAATGACATTATATGGTCTTGACTAACAATGAACGCATTGCCGTTTTTCGGCACAATTTTGTATAAATCACCTATCCCATTGTGGGCTGCCAATACTCTTCTAGGACGTGAATCATCTCCCATCACATAATCACCTACCACTATATCTTCGACATTTTTTATGCTCATGTCGGCCATCATAACAGGTGTGCCTGGGGCGAAGCACTTCCCGCCACCAGTGGGGACATTTATTATACCACATTCTGCTTGACAAGCTCTCCTAATAGCTCTTATCTGGTGATCATCCATTTTGATGCCAGGCAGGAAATCTTCAGTTATTAATTCTTGGTCGATTACCGAGTATTCCCATTTATCTCTTTTGTCTAGTATCTCAAGTGGTAGATCATACTGGCTACAGACTGATCTAAGCATACTGAGCAGTGGGCGTGCCATTCTCTTCTTAGCACGATTGTACTTTCTGAATATGCCGTCCCACATACCAAGTTGAGATGGGTCTACATATGCATTTGGATCCGAAACACTAAATTCCTTCCATAAGACCTCTTCCTCATGGACAGTGATGTTATCGAACCAAATCCACTTATTGTCTTCTAAGATAGCACGCATAAAAGAATCTTCCTATAAAAAGAGCCAGAGTGTCAATACTCTGGCTCTGAAGTTAAGTAGAATAGAGATCACACGACCACGCATTTATCGCCATCGCAGTAAACACTGCCGACAGCTTCAGTAATATATTTAGTGTAATCAGCATCCTTAATATTCTTGTTGTACTCTGCAACTTCCTCAGGAGTACACGGTTCGTATGGTGCTTGATTATAACCATGCCCCATGTGTGGAAGGAAGCTAATTCCCTTCAACTGATCTTCATAAGCTTCCAAAACTCGAGCGATGTCGGGTACTTCATTGTGCTGGAATTTCACAGTGCAGGAAACTTGATTGTCAGCCCAATATCTCTGATAGTCAACAACGTTCTGCATTTGTTCCCAGATCGATACTTCCTCAACTGGGCGAACACGCTCGTCACTAACAGCGAATTTCACCACGAGCGTTCGGTCTGGGTCACTTGATAGTGGTTCAATGTGGAAACCAGCATCTCGCAAAATGTCAACAAGCACACTGTCCTTAGCTATCCTAACTCGACGCCAATAAGTACGTGCTTCAGGATGATGTATCCCAGGTGTCGCTCCAGAAACAAGGGACACCGTGCCAGACGGTTTGATCGAAGTCACTTTAATTGACTTCTGAACGCACAACCATTCAGCGTAAATTTCGTCCCATCGCCTAATCTCATTGTAACCAGCATCACAGAAATCTGCTAACACACTGCGACGCCCGAATTTGGCAAAAGCCTGCACAATACCGCTTTGGGATAGACCAATTCTACGATTCCGTAGCGTGATCTGGTTAGTACGTGGATTATGTGTTGGGAGCAGCGTGACAGTCTTAGCGTACAAGTAAGCGAACTTCAAAGTTCTCATGTAGTCTTCAGCGTTTTCATGATTCGCCGGAAATGATTCGACAAGATTGCAAAGTTCGAAGCTTTCTAAGCTCTGTTCAAGACATTGTCCGATTTGATATCCTTCAATTACTATCCTGTTATCTTCAGGTTCAGTTATGCAATATGTATCTTGCAAACCAAGATACTCTATCGATTTGACTTTAACATATTTTCCTGTATCTGAGTTGTTCGAACCATGATGAGTCGATAGCCACTCACGTGCTGCAACAGTTTTAGAATCTTGGATGAAGCCAACATCATCCAAAAATCGTTGAACCTGTTTAATACCCGAAATAATTAGTTCGTACCCAGCCTTACGATTGTATAGTTTCGTACCACCTTTACCATCATTCATCAACTGTTTAGATTCTTCGCTACGTTGATGTACTGAACTAGCTATGTTGAATTGAGATAATAATAGACGACAATCTTCAAGCAATTTCTTGTTAGATTGGCGAATACGGGCTGATATCGTACCATTGCCACCAATTAAGACAAAACCATCGGCAGACGCGAAGCCACGAAGGAACGCCGCAATAGTGGCCTTAGTTCCACGCCAAATCGATGATGGCACATTATGCTTATCACCAGAACGCACACCATCATCACGCAGCATACGGCCCAAAACATTAGAACCAACACGAGCTTCAATGTGGTCAAAATGTTCTTGATCTCTAAACCATCCGACATAAGCTGGACTCTGGTTAGTTGACTTATTATGTGTCAAATACAATTCATGCAATAAGCCGCTAATTCTCGGAAGCACGACCTCTGAATCTTGCTCATAACAAGTACATTCAGCACGTACTTGACCGTCGGCTTTGGGAGACAAAGAACCATCACCAATGCACCACCCAGCCAATTCAGCATACACTGGATCATGGAATGTCCCAAAATGAGAAACACGATTCAGTGGAACCATGTCTCCTGGACGAAGATCAGACAGATTGACTCTGTGTTCCTTATAATAGGTCTTGCCTTTTTTCTTATTAGGATGTCTCACGAGAGTGATCATCTGATGTTCGGCAGTCGCATCAATATGCGAATTATCGTCGTAAGTCACTCTATAGACAGGCACATTAATGCCAGTTCTATAAACATTCGATGCATCGACAACACCATTCGAGTTAACGATTTTTTGTGAACCATATTTCTGGAGCACATTATCAGTACCATCGTATTCATGTGCCCCACTAGACAGCCAAAGGTCGTAAAGACTGACATAGCCACCAGCCGTAAATAACCGCATGTCGCCTGTCAAACAGGGATTCCCACCTTTAACTCTTCCGTCAATTCCCGGCTGCTTTCCATCTATCATCCGGCCATAGTCACGCATATTATCGAGCCACATCAAACCTGGCTCGCCATTCGCCGCGATCTGGGCACCGACAGCCGAATAATCCATGCCAATTTTGGCGAAGATCGAATTATTAGACGCCCAACGGTGGCTATTGAGAGCATTCCATGTGGCGATAGCTGGCAAAAGTCTATCGCTTGGTATTACGAGGTTGCCACTCTCATCGAGAAAATGATCTGAAGTAGCTGCATTAATTTGCTTAGCGTACAATTCGCCAGTCACTTTGAACCAAACTGACATGTCTTCAGGCAGAAGAGTCGCTGTCGGGTTCTTCATTTTGCAGTATGCTTCATCATCTGCCTCACCGAAGGCAATTTCTGCGGTGTTATGCACTAGCATGCCCTGAGCAACAAATTCAGACATATCTGGGACTGATAGATCATAAGTTTCACATTCTATACCTTCATCGACAACGAGTGTGACCTCTACTGGAACTAGCTTCCCCACTTTCGCCTCACAAATGGTCGTCACTTGTGTGGATTGTGGAGTCCATGATTTGCCGTAATCGACCTTATCACGAGTAATCCATTCAGATGGATAATCGAAATCATTGTCAGAATATTCATATTCTGACAATGTTTTAACCGCATGTGGCTGAATTAAACGTATGAACTTATTTCTAGCGAAATCGCCGACTAATGACAACTCCCATCTCACTTGATTATTTTCATCATCCTCTTTCAGCAGTTCCAATTTAGTTGGTATGCCGAGACTTGAATAAACAGTTTGAACCTGCTGTAAGAAATCACCATAGGTACCGCTTGCTAAAGTCGTCGATTCGTTACTCGTTGAATCATCGTTATCAAATAACTCAGCAAGATAGACCGACCTAATATATTCGTTGCCCATGAGTATACACTCTGGGACATTTAGCGGTTGCTCCGCTAGCTTCTTGGTTGAACTAAAATCGCCAGGAAGTGTAGTGTTAGTACCTGGGATGATCTCATCGATGAACACCATCTTATCACCAGGCAACAATTCTTCCGCTCGTTTCCAATCGTATTGGCCGATATCGGTCAAGATCGCAATCCTATGCCTGTTTGTGCAACGGAATTGTCCCATTTGGGTCTTAATGGTCAAGACGTTTTGAACTCCTTGATACACATTTTCCGTCACAGGATGGTACCCATCAGATGTGAGAACCAAGTCGCCTACCTGCACTTTTTCTATTGGCACTAGCCCACGCTTCAAGTGGACCAAAGTTCCTTTTGGTAAACATCTACGCACATTCCCGGCGACTACACATTTGCCGATATAGTTCATAAGATCAGTGATATCAACACTATCAAGCAAACACTTGGCTCCGGCTGGTGTTGCTTCGAGCTTCCCTATGAAGTGGTCTTCGACTATTTTATGTAGTTCTTGCAATATGCGGGGGCCTGAAGCTTTACCACCAAACCCATTTATAATTGATCCTTCTTTCCTAATCTTGCTATAGTCGAATTCCACTTTACCTAGTTGAGCATGTGTGGTATATGATCGGATAAGTACCCGAAGGGAATCAACCCAGCCTTCTCTCGAATCGTCAATAACATATTGAAGTGTCTTGTTGGTGGGTCTTTTAATCTTGACTTTTTTGGCACCTTTGGTATCGAAACCGACGCCGACGCCAAGCATTGACATATCCATCAAAAAGCAGAAAGGCTCCGCCGGATCTACTTCAATATCATCGGTAGAAACGAACCCACAGTTATTGAGCGAAGCACTGCCTCGCTTCCACATGAATTCGGTGCCCATCATCCACAATCCGCGACCAGGTGGGAGAAATTTAAATTCCCACATCCTGGTGAACATTTCTCTGGCAGATTTTTGCGCTTTCTTCGAGTCCCATGGCACATGTATTCTGTTGCAATGTCGCCTCTGGATTTCATAACAACCTTCAACAACTCTCCTGATCGTATCGAGGAAGGTTTCTTTAGCACCGTCTTCCTTCAGCCGCGAATATGTGCGATAGAACACAAACTCCCCAAGACCGTTGAAACCGAAGTTTGGCTTCTTGCCTTCGTATTTCGCTATAAATGAGTCATCGAGTTTAAAATGGGGCTGATTCAAAGCGATTTCGTCGAAATATTGTTGTGACACATTCAAAGAATTATCAGACGAATTACCGATAGCATTTACTGACACAATTCTCTCCAATCGTTTTTAAAAAGTTCGCGAGCCAATCGTTTATTAGTACGATCTTCTATAAATCTCAATCTGATCTTGTAAAGGTCAGTTGACTTAGGAAGCATAGATCGTTGGGCCTGATCAGTCTTAGATAACCCAGACATAGCTTTTCCACAAGACCGAGATAAAGACAAATAAAGTGGTGACACCTTCGAAGCATGATACCACATAACCAAATTACATAGAGCATCTCTGTCTTTACGCTTCAGCATATACTGAGTGTGGTCTCTGTCGCCGACTGTTCTATCTATCCATTGCTTAATTTGTTTAAGTGATTCGATTGACTGGTTGTTGTTATCGACTGATTTCTTCAATTCATCGTAACATATTTGCAGCATGTTGCCCTGATGGAGTGCAGCTAAACCTTTATTTAGGAGCCCACATTCCTTCGTATGGCGAACAGCTATATTAATAAAACTCTTAGATGTTTCGTCATCGAAATCCCATTCATCTAATTTAGTAGCTAACGCTTTAACATATCTCCATTGATAAGTCTTCTTCGGATCTGTGAACTGAGGAAATGTGAGCTTCCTCCCATGTTGTAAATATGCCGTAACGCACAGGTCCCAGACATCTTGGATTCGTTCATCTGATATTTCAAGTGTTTGCATAAGAACAAAATACAAGGAACCCAACAATGGACAAAAATGGAAATATGGAACCTGACGAAGACATTGATGGAGATGCTGCGAAAGACAACCAGGCAATTTTTGAGGAACGATTCTCCAAGCTGATGAATGGATTTGGCGAATCTTGCGAAAGCAACAACGTAGAAATAGCAATAGCTATAGCTAAGCACCCAAATGAAAACGAACCACTCGTATTCGTCAGGGGTGGGGAATACGATTGCGCCAGACTAATGGCATATGTTCTGAAGAGTATGAAGCAGCAGATAATGGCAGAATTAGATACTGACCGACCTTAGCCATCTAAGTTTATCAGCGTGATCACAGATTTTGTCAACTAATTCAGGCTCTTGGCTTCGTATGAAATTCATGCTCCACCAGCAGTTTTACTGTAATAGTAATTTGTTTTCCGTTCGCCTTCAACTATAACCTGATTGATACCTATGCCATCAGAATTAGAGTCAGCTAAATTGCCGGTCTGTAGTATATTGTCCTTCGGTGAG
>QXGG01163819.1_pt1 | contig 17224 bp, 26 predicted proteins | sample 1982491 | NCBI WGS metagenome assembly QXGG01 (sample SAMN09924614, study PRJNA488089) | Wastewater metagenome, whole genome shotgun sequencing project. | isolation source: South African research farm wastewater | place: South Africa: Irene, Agricultural Research Council, Animal Production... | reverse complement strand
GTCCTTGCATGAGACGCGCGCAGAGGCTGAAGAGGAAGAAAAGCGCGTCATCCGTTCGATGGCTGACGCTTCCGACATGAAGAACCGAATGCGCTACGACACTGCTGTCGCATGTTCAGAATCTGAACACCCACTAGTACAGAATCTGAACAGTTCGGTAGTACAGAATCTGAACACCCCTAGTACAGAATCTGAACACCCACTAGTACAGAATCTGAACAGTTCGGTAGTACAGAATCTGAACACACAAAAGACAACCTTCCAAAAGACAACTCCAAAAGACAACCTCAAAAGGATTGCGCAATCTGCCGATCGCGCAGCATCACCGACTGCCGACGCTGCGTTCGCCGACTTCTGGGAAGTATTCGGCCACAAGAAGGGCAAAGCCAACGCCAAGGAAGCCTTCGCTCGTGAGTTTGCCAAAGCGGGCCATGCTGCCGACTGGCTGCAGACGGTCATGGCTGCTGCCGCCAAGGAGGCCCAGCGTCGCCCGCACTTGATCGCTGATGGCCAGACGCCGATCTACGCCCAAGGCTGGCTGACTCAGCGCCGCTACGAGGACGAAGACCTGCTGACGTGGGGCACCTTCTCTGCCGAACAACAAGCCTTCATCGACTGCTTCAACGGCAACGTCGGCGACACCTGCCCGCAGGTCACGGAATGGACCGCAAAGCGTGCTGCGCTGTGCGACATCGCCTTGCGCGGCACCTGGAGCCTGGAGAAGTGGGGCGAGTTCTGGCGCTACGTGGCCGACGAGTGTCAGTTCGACTGGCCGGTCAGCTTCGAGTGGATGCTGAGCCGTGAGAACTGGGCGAAGGTGAAGGGCGGTCAGTACCTGCGCAGCGAGGTGACAGCATGACCGACCACCTCCTTTTCTCCGACGAGGCCGAGCAAGGCGTCATCGGCGGCCTGCTGCTCGACCCGAGGGCCGCGGATCATCTGGGCGACGAGCTCAAGCCGGCGCACTTCTACCGCGACGACCATCGCCGGATCTTCGCGGCGATCCAGCGCCTGAGCTTGGCGAACAAGCCGTTCGATGTGGCAGCGGTCTATGCCGAGCTCGAAGAGTCTGGCGAGGTGCAGCAATGCGGCGGAGTTGGCTACATGGCCGAGATTGCCGACAACACCCCGTCTGCTGCAAACATCCGCCGCTACGCCGAGATCGTGATCGAGCGCGCCACGCTGCGCACCCTTCGCGCCATAGGCGACGAGATCGCCACGGCAGCCATCGAGCCGGGCAAGAGCGCCGCCGAGAAGGTCGACGCCGCTCAAGCGAAGGTGATGTCGCTCACCGATCGAGTGAGCCGCAAGTTCGAGCCGGTGACGATCAAGGACGCGATGCGCCGCCACCTTTTGCGCATCGACGACCGCCGCGAAGGGCGCGTGCCGACTGGCCTGTCGACCGGCTTCCCAGACCTCGACAAACGCATGAATGGCGGCCTGCATCCTGGGCAGCTAATCATCCTTGCGGCTCGCCCTGGAGTTGGCAAGTCCGCCTTTGCGATGCAGGTCGCGCTGCACTTCGCACTGCACGATCGTCCGTCGCTGTTTTGCTCGCAGGAGATGCCTGAGTCCGACCTGATGGACCGCATCACCTCGTTGCACGTCCGCGTGCCGCTCGGTCGTGTGATCCGTGCCAATGAGATGACGAGCGACGATTACGACCGCCTGACCGCGCTTGCGCCGCAACTGCGGAACACGCCGCTGATGCTCGATGAGCAGCCGTCTCTGACGCTCATGGCCGTGCGCAACAAGGTCCGCAAGGCTGCGCGCCAGCTCGGTCGCCTGGGCCTGTTGGTGGTCGATTACCTGCAGCTCATGGTGAGCGAAGAGTCTGGGCAGTCGCGTAACGCCGAGATCGAGCAGATCAGCCGCGGACTCAAGCAACTCGCCAAGGAATTCGGCATGCCGGTGATCGCGCTCTCGCAGCTATCCCGCAAGTGCGAAGAGCGCCCGAATCGCCGTCCGCTGGCGTCCGACCTTCGGGACTCGGGCGCGATCGAGCAGGACGCCGATGCGATCCTCACCCTGTACCGGGACGAAATCTACAACCCGGACAGTGCCTACAAGGGGCTGGCCGAACTCGGAATCATCAAGAACCGGCAGGGGCCTACGGGCGGATTCGTCGGCCTTGCGTACCAGGGCGAATACACCCGATTCGACTCGCTGTTCGGTGACTGGCCGCAGCCGCAACCGCAGAAGCAGGGCAGGAAGCGGGGTGGTTTCGATGACTGACGTTGCCCAATTCCGCGCCGACTTCTGCGCCGTTTACGCCCACTGGATAAGGACCGAAGAGCCCAATGGCGGCGAGCGTGAGCGACAAGAGGCGGCCAAAGCCGTGCAAGACCATCTCCACGACGCCGACTGGATGGCATGCGCTGCCGCGGACTTTCGCCGGATGGCCGCACAGATCAAACACGAAAAGACACGCGCCAAGGCGATCGCCGCCGACGTGCGCACCGAAAAACTGAGGACCGCAGCATGACCTTTGATCGACCTATCGATGAACACCGCTTCCGCGAAGCCACTGCCCGCATGGCAGGCCAGGCGACCGGCGCCATGACCTCGCGCTTTCGCTGCCAGGCGTGCGGCGAGGACAGGCTGATCGACGGCCGCAAGGAGCTTGTGAAGGGTTATCGCAGGTTCGGGTTTGTGTGTGCGCAGTGCGATAAGCGCAGACAGGCGCGGCGTGCGGCAAAGGCGCAGAAGCTGATCAAGGAGGCCGCATGACCCGTAAAGAATCCGCCCTCGCTCACGTCATCGCCTCAGCCGACTACCACCCGCGCTTCGCCGGCTGGCTGTTCGCGCACTGGGACATCTACGAGGAGTTCGAGCGCATGTCGCTGTCGTCGATCCGGCGCGGTCGCATGCGCCTGTCGGCCAAGCTGATCTTCGAGCTCATCCGCTGGAACTCAGAGGCCCGCGAAGAGGGTGAGCCGTACAAGATCAACAACGTCTTCTCGGCCTCGTGCGCGCGGCTGTTCGAGCACCTGAACCCGCAGCACGCAGGGCACTTCGAGACTCGGAAAAGGAGGGTGGCGGCGTGACCTGTCCGCACTGCACCCACTTCCGCCGCCCTGGGCTGTCGGCCGGCTACTGCGGTGGCCGCGACGATCTTCCGCCCGCCTATGGCGCCAATCACCCCCTTCGACAACTGCCCGCGGACAAGGGCGCATCGTGCAAGGAGCTCGATCCGAAATGAGTCTGATTGATGAGTTACGGGCGGCCGCAGAGGAGTACGCAACAGAGGCCACGATTACGCAAGAGGCGTGGAGCGCCGCGCTGGTCGAGGGGTGGTTGAAGTGCTGCTCGATTGGGTGGGCACTCACAAAAGCGGCAAACATCCAGGGCATCGGGGTTGCGCCGCACGCATGGGATCGGCTGCTTGAGCAGACGGAGCAACTGACTCCCAGATTGTCGCGCTACACAAACCTCAAGGGTGATCTGCGACCTTGGATTGCAAACAACGCCGTTCATGCAAACGACGCTCTATGGGACGGCCGAATCGAGGATGCGGTGCGGCTAATGCGCAAAGGCGGGGTCCGTAAAGACGGGCGAAAGTCGAATCGTCGGGAGGCGCTTGCGGAAATCAGGAGTGCGCAGATCTCCGGTCTTCGGGTCGGCGGACGAAATTCCGACAAAAGACATGACTGGAAAACGGTTAAGTAAAAGGAGCCAATATGAGCCTTGAATCGTGGCTGCAGCGCGAAGAGCGCAAAGCGCAAGGAGTGGCATGGGTCGACGGGACGGCGCCGGCTGGAGCTTACCGGATGACGATGAATGACCCGCTGGGGATGTACGGGACTACCGAGCGCGACCCGTCCGGCCTTGCGCTGAGCGCGCCGGGTGCAAAAGCGGATGATGGCAAGACGCTCGCGGGCGTACTGCTCGACTTCGGCCACGCGCTCGAGGGCGTTGCCAAGGTCGGCACGATGGGCGCGGCAAAGTATTCGCGCGGCGGTTGGAAGCAAGTCCCGAGCGGCCAGCAGCGCTACATGGACGCGGCGCTGCGCCATCTGCTCAAGCACAGCCAGGGCGAGACGCACGACCCCGAGAGTGGGTTGGCGCATATCGCCCACGCAACATGGAACCTGTTGGCCGTCGCGGAGCTTCAGGAGCGCGCGCAATGACTCGACTGGAACTGCAAGGCCGTCGGTTTGGGATGCTCGTAGTGAACGAGGCGGCGGAAAGTAGGCTTACGTCGAGTGGCGCCAAAGGCATGTGGCGATGCAGGTGTGACTGCGGGAATGAATCAATTGTTGAGACAAGCAAGCTCACTTCGGGGCACACAAAGAGTTGCGGCTGCCTACGCAGGATTATCGGGAGCGGAAGGTCGACTCACGGGAAGAGGGATTCGTACTCATACAAAACTTGGGCCTCCATGTTCCAGCGGTGCGAGAACAAAAGGAATCCAAGCTATCCAAAATACGGAGGGAGGGGCATTAAAGTATGCCGCGAATGGGAGTCGTTTTCGACCTTCGTTCGTGACATGGGGGATCGGCCTAGCCCGCGCCACACGATTGAGCGCAGGGACGTAAATGGCGACTACTGCCCGAGCAACTGTTATTGGACAGACGACCATTCAATGCAGGCATTCAATCAAAACCGTAAGTCAAATAATACTTCCGGGAAGTCAGGTGTTTATTGGCGCAAAGATCGAAGCCGGTGGGTAGCCAAAATATTCCAAGGCGGCAAGACAGTGATGCTCGGAAGCTTTAAAAACAGGGAAGACGCGATTGCATGCCGGAAAGTGGCCGAGGTTGAAGCGTATGGGAAGGAGAAGTCCGATGAATAAATGGGATGCTAGATTCCTAGACCTTGCGTCGCTTGTTGCCTCGTGGAGCAAGGATCAGACGAAAGTGGGGGCGTGCGTTGCAGATGGGAATAACCGGGTTGTTTCCCTCGGCTACAACGGCTTCCCACGAGGCGTTGCGGATGACATGTCTGTGCCGCGTGAAAAAAAACTGATGCGGGTTCTGCATGCGGAAAGTAATGCGATCCTTCACGCTCGGCGCGACCTGTCCGGCTGCTCGATCTACGTCACACGCCCGCCGTGCAGCAACTGCGCCGCGCTCATCATCCAATCTGGCATCGCGCGCGTTGTCTATGAGGCGCCGGACCCGGCTTTCATGGTCCGCTGGGGCGACTCCATTGCCGAGTCCGAGGTGATGTTCCGCGAAGCTGGCGTCACTGTGCTGTCGATGGAGCCCTAACCCATGACCGCCGCCGACATCCTCGCCCACGCCCAAGCCCACGGCATCCGCATCGTCGCAGGCGCCCTGGACGGCACGCCGCAAGCCCTGGTCGAGCTCATCCAGGCGCTGACGGGTGCATCCGCACCCCAACCGGACGAGACGGGCTATTTCGCCCGCGACGAGGCGTAGATGCTCTACCGCGAGTTCGTCCTTCGCTCTCCGGCCGCATGGCAGGCGCTCGCGCAGCTTGTCGCGGCAAACGCCAAGGCATTCATCGACCGCGGCCGCCCGCTGCGGGTGATCGTGACCGAGGACGAAAAGAAGCGAACGGACTCCGCGAACCGCTTTTACTGGGGCGCTGTGCTCACGACGATCGCCGAGCAGGCATGGGTCGACGGCAGGCAGTACAGCAAGGACGTATGGCACGAGCACTTCGCCCGGCTGTACCTGCCGCACACCGAGATCGTCACGCCCTACGGCGAGATCGTCAGTCGGCGCAAGAGCACGACCGAGCTCACGGTCTCCGAGTTCTCCGACTACCTGCAGCGCGTCCAGTCGGATGCCGCATCCAGCCTAGGGGTGATTTTTGAATGATCGCGCGCGCATCCAGTGGTCGCCCGACCGCAAGCCCAAGTGCTACGACACGCTGCACGACTGGCACGAGTGGCTGTCCGTCAAGTCGGGCGCCTGGTCGCCGTGCGCGGACTGTACGCCCTGCCACCGCGCCCGGATGCAGGCCGAGCTGCGCTGCGAACGCCCGGAGGTGATTTTCGTCATCGACCGCGAGACGCGCGAGATCGAAGGCGTGGTCGCCGAAGACCCGCGCTATGCGCGCCTCGTGCTCGGCATGGCGCTCTCCAAGTGCGATGCGCTCGGGCGAAAGGTCGAGACGACCGACACCTGGGTGGCGCTGCTCGAGCACGTCAAGCGGCGCGCGCACAAGGATGTCAAGCGCGCCATCGAGATGTGGATGCACCGCAGGAGGAAGGCCGATGGCAATAAGCGCTGAGAAGGCGCACATGGGCCGCGTCGCTGCGCTGGGCTGCTGCCTGTGCCGGCGCTACGGCTGGTATGGCACACCTGCGGAGGTGCATCACATCCGCACCGGGACCGGAGCGGGCAAAAGAGCTTCGCACTTCGAGACGATCCCGCTTTGCTCTGCGCACCATCGCCAAGCCGCGGACGGCCTGCATGTGATGGGCCGCAAGGCATGGGAGCGGCACCACGGCGTCACGGAACTGGAATTGCTCGAGGACGTGCGCCGGTTGCTGGAGGTTGAGCCGTGATCTGCGCTCAGTGCCGCCGCCCCATCAAGACGCCAGCCATTCAGATCGGCCGCGTCGCCTTTGGGCCTGTCTGCGCGCGCCGGCTCGGACTCATCCGGCCGAAGGAAAAAGCCGTGCGCGTCGAGGTCTCGCACTACGAGCGCGACCCGCATACCCCTGATCTTTTTGAGGACCAAGCGCAGTGATCATCGCAATCGACCCCGGCGCATCCGGCGCTTGCGTGGCCCTGGACGACGAGGGGCAGATCGTCGGGCACATCCCGATGCCGACGTACAAGGCCGGCAAGACGACCCACGTCAACGCCGCGGCGCTGGCGGGCTGGATTCACACCCACCGGGACGCCAGCAAGATCTTCGTCGAGCGAGTGGGCGCCATGCCGGGGCAGGGCGTGTCCAGCATGTTCGCCTTCGGCCATTCGGCGGGCGTCGTGGAGGGCGTCGTTGGCGCACTCGGCATCCCGCTGGTCCTCGTCACCCCGCAGGCGTGGAAAAAGGCGCACGGCCTCATCGGTAAGGACAAGGACGAGGCCAGGACAAAGGCGGCGCAGCTCTATCCGTGGGAGCGCACGTTCGACCTCAAAGGCAAGGGGCAGGCACTGGCGGACGCGGTACTGATCGGACTCTGGGGGCTCAAGCATGCACATTGACAAGACGGTGATCGAGCGGCTGAGCGAGGCGGCGCACTCCGACGACCTGTCGCACCGCAGTACGACGTGCGACGTCGACTACATCGCCGCGCTCGGAGCGGCGGGCGTGCGCAATCGGCACGGCACGGCGCTACTCGATCTGGACCTGACGCTCACGCCAGGCGCTGCGCTCGAGGCGCTCAAGCGCACCACCGAGATCGTCCGTCGCGTGTGCCAGCAACGGCACTGGCCGCTGTCGCCGATGCAGACCAAACAGGTCGCCAAGGAGGCGCTGCGCTACTACCTCAAGCCCGCGTGCGGCTGCTGCAAAGGCCGCGGCATGCTCGGACTGGATCGGGATGTTCCGCCCGAGCTCAAGGAGCGCATCCGGCCGTGCGATGCGTGCTCAGGGACTGGCAAGGCGCCACTGCCACGAAAGCATCAGCGCGAGATTCGGGCGGCGCTCGCGGTGATGGATCAGGAGCGGCACAACGCCGGGGCGGGAGTGCGGCGGAAAATGCGGATGCGGGCGGATGTGGAGTAGGGCTTGACTCTCTCTGATCTAGTGTGTAGTATGCAATCAAGGTGATCGCAGGGGCGGCACCACAGACCGGAGAGAGATCATGAACGAGTTTGAACTTCGCAACCTCTTTGAGGTGGCCCGCGCAGCCGGCCTGTCCCGCTATGCGGGAAACAAAAAGATGGAGCGCAAGCTCCTCCGAGCCGGCAGCGCCGGTCATAAGGCATATCTCCGGGTGCTCCCGGAGTTCCAGCCCGGCGACGGCTGCCGGGTCACCCTGGCGTTCCTCCGCCCGAAGAAGGGCGGGTTCGAGGCCCACAGTGTTGGCTTCGTGAAAGGAGCCCCGCTTGGGGCTTGGGCGGTCACCGCCTTGGCGGTAACACCCGTTAGGGTGTGACAGTGGTACGCGGAAGGCAAACGCTGGACGGCGTGGCCGTCCGGCGCGTCCAGGTGATGCTGGACGATGCGACGGTCGAGCGGGCAAGGGTTCTCGGCGACGGGAACCTGAGCCGAGGAATTCGGGCTGCACTCAAGGGGAATGAAATGGACAAGCACCAGATCGAGGCCATCTGCCAGATGGCGGAAGCGACGCACGATTACAACCGAGGCGTGCTCTGGGCGCTTGGTCACCACCGGCTCGCCCTGGCGCACGAAAGCGCCTGCAAGTGGGTGGAAATGCTTGTCGCCGAGCGCGATCTGCTGATCCCGGAGGGGGCGGGTCCGCTTGACCCTCTGCCACCCGAAGCGGAGAAGAAGCAACAGGAGATCGACCGAGAGCGCGCGCACCGCGACGCCACTTGGGCGCCGATCCAGGCAATCATCGACGAGGCCCGCCGTCTGCGCGACGAGGCTGATCCGATGGGGATGGGGCAAGCTGTGTAGCGCAAGACTGCCGCTTGATCGCCCGCCTTGGCAGCGACCCAAAGAACCCGCTTCGGCGGGTTTTTTTACGTCCGATGCCGTATAGCATCACGTCATAAATCAGACGTAGTAACGTCGCGCCATCGCAGATTCTGCGCGGCTCTTTAAGCAGTGACCGGCCCTCGAACAACAACAATTCTGCCGTCCGCCCCCGGTCAATGGGGCGGGTTGTCAAGGGCCGCGCTCGCGCTGAATTTCTGCACCCCACGTCCCGGACACTCCATCGCCCACTCGGCCGCATACCCCTGGGAGTGAGCCGGGCGCCTCGATGCGTCACTCTCGAAGGAGGTGATCCATCCGGGCTGGTGAGACGCCGGCCGCCGTCGTGATGACGACACTTCCCGCAGCCGGACACCCCGGACACGAGGACGCCCCCATGATCGATCCCCAAGAGCGCGCCTGCGCGCACTGCAACAACGCCCAGCACGCCGCCGACGACATCTACGAGTGCCGCGTATGGCCGCCCGAGACCGTCGATGCCGAAGGCGACGAGATTCGCATGGTGTTTCCGATCGTGATGGCGGACATGTGGTGCGGGCAGTTTGCGCGCCGGGTGAATTGAGGGCGGGATGGCCAGGCGCAGCGACATCGACTGGGTGGCTGTTGAGAAGGATCACCGCTCAGGAATCATGTCTATTGCCGCCATCGCGGAAAAGCATGGCGTCTCATCCTCGCAGATCAAGCTAAAGGCGAAGAGGGAAGGCTGGACAAGAGACTTGTCGAGCGCGATCAAGGCCAGGGCAAAAGCCAAGGTCGCGCAGATCGACGTGCAGGATCTCGTGGAGAAATCAGCCAGCGAATCGGCCAGCAAATCGGCCAGGCTGATTCGGGATGCCATCGAGCAGGCGTCCGACGTGGCTGCTGGCGTAATCGTTCGCCACCGCGCAGACATCCGGCTGCAACAAGAGCGTGCGCAGCGCCTGGAATCGCTGCTGGACGAAAAGATGGGCGACGCTGAAAGCATCGCCGACGTGTTCAAGCTCGCGCAGACCTACAAGGCGCTGATCGAGTCTAAATCGAAGCTCATCGACAAAGAGCGCGAGGCATTCAGCATCAACGACGCGCCGACTGCGGACGATGCGCCGGCCGTCGTGGTCGAGTTCGTTGATGCGCGCGACGACTAAAGCGCGGTTTCCGAAGAAGCTCAACTTCCTCTTCAAGCCCGCACGCTACAAGGTCGCGCATGGCGGACGAGGATCGGGCAAGTCCTGGAGCTTCGCACGAGCGCTGCTGATCCTGGGTGCGCAGAAGCGCCTTCGCATCCTCTGCACGCGGGAGATTCAGAAGTCCATCAAGGACTCGGTGCACAAGCTGCTGAAAGACCAGATCGAAGCGCTTGGCCTGTCGGGCTGCTACCAAGTGCTGAACGCCGAGATTCGCGGCGCGAACGGCACGGAGTTTCTGTTCGGCGGCCTCTCGGACCAGACGGCTGAGTCCATCAAGTCCTTCGAGGGCGTCGACATCGTGTGGGCCGAAGAGGCGCAGGCGATCAGCAAGCGCTCCTGGGACATCCTGATTCCGACGATCCGCAAGCCGGGATCGGAAATCTGGATCAGCATGAACCCGGAACTGGACACGGACGACACCTACACGCGGTTCATCGCCAGTCCGCAGGAAGACTCGTTCGTCGTTCAGATGAACTACCACGACAATCCGTGGTTCCCGGAAGTGCTCGAGAAGGAGCGCCAGCACGCCAAACTGACGATGCTGGCCGACGACTACAACAACATCTGGGAAGGCAAGTGCCGGAAGGCGGCGCAAGGCGCGATCTACGCCACAGAGCTTGAGCAGGCGCACGAGCAAGGGCGCATCCGTCCTGTGCCGCGCGATCCGCTGCTGGCAACGCATGCGATCTGGGATCTGGGCTGGAACGACCAGATGACGATCACCCTGGCGCAGCGTTCGGCTTCTGAGTTGCGGGTGATCGACTACATCGAGGACTCGCACAAGACGCTCGACTGGTACATCACGGAGATCGAGCGCCGCGGCTACCGCATCAAGACGCACTGGCTGCCGCACGACGGGCAGCACAAGAACATCCAGACCGGCAAGAGCGCAAAGGACATGCTTGAAGCACTCGGCTGCAAAGTGGAGATCACGCCGAACATTGGCGTGGAAGACGGTATCCGCATCGCGCGCATGACCTTCGGGCGCATCTTCTTCGACCAGGAGAAGACCGCGCGCCTGCTGCTGTGCCTGAAGAAGTACCGACGCTCGATCAACGCTCAGACGCGAGAGCCGGGTGCGCCGATGCACGACGAGTTCAGTCATGGCGCGGACAGCTTCCGCTACCTCTGCGTCAATGCGGACAAGCTCACCAACGAAGATGTGAGCGCGCACCCGGTTTTCAGCAACGCGCTGGCTCAGTTCGGCAACAGACCGGCAAGCCGCGCAGGCTACTAGACAGACGAAAAAATGCCCCGGCGGTGTTGGAAGCACCCCGAGGCGTGGCCACAACTTGATAGGGAAGTCATGACGTGCCGAATTATAGCGCAGCGCTCACGCGCGAAGAATGAAAAGCCCTTGGTGTTGATCCCGAGACAGGGGAGGTTTCAGACATCAGAGGGAATGGTGCTCAAACGCACGCGCAGCAAGGCAGCGACCAGCAAAATTTTACGGGCGCACCCGCAAAAACTTACCGACGCGGCTCAAGGAAGGAGTTCAGCAAGCTCTACGACCTGGGGGCGCACGCCATGCTAGAGATGCCCGTCTGCAAGCTGACAAAGGCGATGGCCGTCCTGATGCGGGACGCTACCTACCGCGGAATCTGCTTCATGACCCCGGCGATCATGGCAAGCGAGATCGAGGTTGATGAAGAGTACGCGCGCAAGCTCCTGAAGAAGGTCGAGGACTGCGGCTTTGCGATGAAGATCAAGACGGCGACGAGCAGCTATTACCTGCTGAATCCGCACTACTGCTTTGCGGGTAGCGCCGAGGAAGAACGCATCGCGCGCGCCGTGTGGGCGCGAGAGCGAACCCGGCGACTCGAAGCCGAACGCAAGACAAGAAAGCCCGCCAAGTCGCGGGCTTAATCATTTCTGAGTCTGCCAGACAGGCTCAAAGGCACCCCCTATGGCTGATCCTCAATCCGACTACTCGGAGGTCGCCTCGCGCGTCTTCGCGGGCGACACTGCCGCCGTCGACAACCCGCTGTTCGGGCTCGGCCAGGATCTGATGAGCGAGTTCCTGCGCGCCGAGACCGAGCGCCGGGAAGTCGAAGAGCGCTGGCTGCAGGACTTGCGCCAGTACAAGGGGCGCTACGACCCCGAGGTCGAAAAAGAGATCGTCGGCAGCAAGGCTTTTCTGCGCAAGACCCGGATCAAGATCGAGTCGGTCGATGCGCGCATGACCGATCTGCTGTTCCCGGCCAACCGCGAGCGCAACTACCAGGTCGAGGCGACGCCCGAGCCCAGCATCCCTGCGCCGCAGAAGAAAAAGCTGGTCGAGATGCTGACGCAGCTCAATCAGGGCCAGAAGCCCGACGCGCAGACGGTCAAGAGCGCCGTGAAGGACTTCGCCGACCAGGCTGCGCGCCGAATGGATGACCGCATCCACGATCAACTGACCGAGGCCAAGTACCGCAAGGTCGCGCGCTCCGTCCTGCACTCGGGCCACCTCTACGGCACCGGCATCCTCAAGGGGCCGTTGGTCGAGCATCGCACGCGCCTGACCTACCAGTGGGACGACGAGAAGGGCCGCTTCGTGCAGACCGTCCAGCGCTTCTCGGCGCCGTTCCTGTCGGACGTGCCGATCTGGCACTGGTATCCCGACATGAGCGTGACCGAGCTTGAGCACTGCGGCTTCGTCTGGGAGCGTCACCGTCTGTCGCGCAAGGACATCGCGGATCTGGCCGAGCGAAATACCTTCGCAAGCGACAAGATCCGCAACTACATCAACAGCAACCCGGACGGGTTCATTCGGCTCTTCTGGTACGAGCACGAACTGCGCGAGATCGGCGACCAGCGCACGCTGATGACGTCCACACGCTCCGGGCAGTACGACCTGTATGAGCGCTGGGGCTACCTCTCGGGCGACAAGCTGCGCGCCTGCGGCGTGGAGGTGCCCGATGACCGGCTGCACGAGAGCTTTTTCGCAAACGTCTGGCTGCTGCCGGACGGTGAAGTCATCCGCGCCGTGCTGCAGCCCATCGAAGGGCAGACGTGGCCGTATCAGCTCTACTACCTCGACAAAGACGAGACGAGCATTTTTGGCGAAGGGCTGGCGTCGATCATGCGCGACGATCAGGAGATGATCAACGCGGCGATTCGCATGCTGCTCGACAACGCTGCGAAAACTGCCGGCCCCCAGTTCGAGGTCTATGTACCCGCGTTCCCGGCGAATGCGAACCTGGTCGACAGCTACCCCGGAAAGATTTGGCCGCGCATCGGCGGCGACATGCAGTTCCCGGCCGTGCGCCCGCTGGAGTTCCGCGCGCACATGCAGGAGCACTTGGCGATCCTCGAAATCTTCGATCGCAACGCCGACGAGACGACGGGCATCCCGAAATACAGCTACGGCGACAACCCGCAAAAGGGCGCGGCCGGCACGGCTTCGGGTCTGTCGATGCTGATGGCGCAGGCCAATACGCACCTCAAGGATCTGGTGGCCAACTGGGATGAGGGTGTCACGAAGCCCTTCATCGGCGCGCTCTACCGCTGGAACATGCAATTTTCCAGGGATGACAGCATCAAGGGCGACTTCGAAGTCAAGGCGACGGGCGTCTCGAGCCTGATGGCCAAGGAAGTCAAGGCGCAGGCGCTCGCCCAATTCGGCGCCACCCTGCAGCCCGAAGAGCGCGCGTACATCAAGTGGGCGCAACTGGCCGAAGAAAAGGCCAAGACGCTCGACCTGGGCGAGCTCGTGAAGTCGCAGGAAGAGGTCGAGCAGGAAATGCAGTCGCCTGCAGCACAGATGGCGCAGCAGATGCAGCAGATGGCCCAGCAGCTTGCGATGGCCGAGCAGGAAGCCAAGGTCGCCAAACTCAAGGCCGAGGCCAACAAGATCGAGGCCGAGCGCCTGAATCGGATGGTCGAAGGCATCTATGCCGCGATGCAGGCCGCTGGTGTGGCTGCGCAGTCGCCGGCCGTGGCTGCGGGCGGTGACGCCATCCTGCAGTCCGTTGGCTACACCGACGCTACGCCCAACGATCCGGTGACGGGCAATGCGCAACAGCAAACCGCCGCAGCGCCAGTTCAGGGCGGACCCGCGCCTGCGCCGATGGCCGACCCGAACGCCGGGCAGCGCGCAGGCATTGAGACGGCGCAGATCGAGGTGACGCAATGAGACCCATCACCGACGTGACCGAGGCCGGCAAGGCCGCCGCTGACGCACATGCCGAACTCACAAAGCACCGCCACTCGGAACCGTACCGCCTGACGGTCGACTGGCTCGATGCGCTCGCAGCGCAGCACCAGGCGCAGGCAGTGAGCATGCAGCCGGAAAAGCTCGCCGAGAACCAGATCCGGATTCGGCACCTGATCGCACTGCGCGATGCGCTCGTGGCGCAGGCGGGTTCGACCGGGTTCGTGTTCTGAGTCCATCCATTTCAAGACCGATCAAGACCGCCTCCGAGGCGGTTTTTTTTCGCCCGTCTCTCGGGCCTCGCACCGGCTCAAAGGAGGGCCAAAAACCATGATGAAAGACAAGAAGATGGACGAGTACCGCAAGGCGTTCAACGAGGGCGGCGCAGTCGAGTCCGCCGAGGACATGAACGTCGCCGACAACAAGCCGACCGAAGCGGCGCCCGAAGGCATTGCGGAGACGCCGGCCGTGGCTGTGGTGATCGCCGAGGGCGCACCCGCGGGCGAGATGCCTGCCGACGCAGAAGACAAGGCCGCGATGAGCCCCGAGGACATGCAGCGCGCGAAGTCCTGGGAAGGCCGCATCAAGAAGCGCGAAGCCGAGCTTGCGGCGCGCGAGGCGGAACTCGCTGCGCGTGAGGCGGCGCTCAACGGCGAGGGCGTCGAGATGGCTGCGGGCGGCAAGGTCTGCCAGAAGAAGGACGGCGGCAAGGTCGAGATGATGGCCGAGGGCGGCGAAGTCATGGACGACGAGATGATGCCCGCCGACGAGGCAGCCGACCCGATGGCTGATGAGATGCCCGATCTGTTCGCCGAGGGCGAGGGCATGGCCGACGAAGGCATGGAAGGCGATATGGAAGGCGACATGGACGCCGACATGGCCGAAGCCGACGCCGCGCCCGCCTCCGACGATCCGGTCGAGCAGATGGCCGCCGACTACGGCCCCGAGATCGTCGCCGCCGTCACTGCGATTGTCGAGCGCACCGTGCGCAAGATCGTCGAGGAAATGGGTGGTGCGTTTGCCTCCGAAGTCGAGGGCAAGATCGCCGAGATCATGCGCGCCACCAACGAGGGCTTCGGGATGATCCAGGGCGAGATGCTGCGCTCGGTGGTCGATGACATCGATGATGTGCTCGAGAGCGACGAATTCACCGCCTGGGTGGAAAGCCTGCCTGAAGAAGAGAAGGCGCAAGCCCAGCAAGTCATCGACGCCGGCACGCCCAGCCAGGGCATCAAACTCATCCGCCAGTACAAGGCGCGCAGCAAAGGCCCGTCGCCCGAAGACGTATGGGCCGAGGATGCCGCGGTGGCCGTCAAGGGCAAGTCGCCCGTGCGCCTGCCCGATCGCCCGTCGATGAGCCCCGAGGACGAATACCGGGCTGCGTTCAACGCCGCCTGAGTGCTGATCAAGCGCGGCCTAGGGTAGCTCCCGAATGCGCCGGGGATGTCTCCTAACCCGGCCCGGCCGCGCTCCATCCTCAACTGATCAGCCCGCCACCGAGCGGGCTTTTTCATGGCCGCGCCGAACCGGCCCCACCAACCCTTCGGCACCCCGCAGCACGCTATCCAGCAAGTAGGGTAGGTCCGCGCCAGTTTTGCAGTGCAGGGACACGCACACACGTTGCGCCCCAACACGGCACGTCAAGACGGCATACGAGGCTGATGACCCCTGATGCGGAAAGAGCGGCAGCGCAACACCTCTCTGCCATTCATTTTCGATAAGGAAATCAAGCCATGAACGAATTTGGCGATCTGACCGTAACGCAGGCCGCGTACTCGGCCAAGCAGCTCCTCGAGCGCGCAACCCCGTACTGCATCCTGCAACAGACCGGCGCGATGAAGCCGCTGCCGGCCAACAACACCAAGACGCTCAACCAGCGTCGCTACAAGTTCGCCCCGAACAGCGGCAAGTTCTCCGCGCTGGGCGTGCCGCTGGGCGCTTCGGGTTTCATCCTATCCGAGGGCGTCACCCCGGCCGCGCTTGACATCGTGGTCGAGAACTACGACCTCACCCTGACCCAGTACGGTCTGGTGACTGGCGTCACCGATGTGGTCGACGACACCCACATCGACCCGGTGCTGGACGAAATCTACGGCGGCCTGGGCGAGGTTGCCGGCCCGATCGTGGAGTACATGCAGTGGGAAGAGTGCCGCACCGGCTCGCAGATCGTGCGCCTTGCGGGCGGTGTCTCTGCTGAAGGCTCCATCGTCGCCGCGATCACCCTGGCCGACTTCCGCGCCTGCGTGCGCCGTCTGCGTGCCAACCATGCGCGCTTCATCACCAAGACCGTCAAGTCCGACGTTCGCTGGGGCACCCAGGCGATCGAACCGGCCTTCATCGCGGTGGTGAACTCGGACCTGGAGGGCACGATCCGCAAGAACTTCGGTGACGCCTTCACTCCGGTTGCCGAGTACGGCTCGGGCGCGACCGTGCTCGAAGGCGAGTTCGGCAAGACCGAGAACGTGCGCATCCTGTCCTCGACCATCGTCGGCAAGCGCGCCGACGTGGGCGCGGCCGTGGGCACTGCCACGAACCTGCTGTCGGACACGGGCGTGAACGTGAACCTCTACGACGTGCTGATCTTCGGCGCGGATGCGTGGTGCGGCGCGGCACTCAAGGGCGAGTTCGCCGTCACCCCGACCCTGGTCCGCGCCAAGCCGAGCGAGTCCGACCCGCTGGCCCAGCGCTCCAAGGCCGGTATGAAGACGATGCAAGGCGCCAAGGTCACTCAGCCCGCCCACATCGTCAAGCTTGTCTGCGGCGCCCTCAAGGACACGCTGCTCTAACCCACAAGCCCTAACCGGCTGACCCGAGAAGCCCTCGACTCCCTTTAGTGGGAGCGGGGGCTTTTCACGTTCACAAGGACCGAAGCCCCATGAACACTCGCACCAAGACCGCCGCAGAACAGACCGACGCCCCCGATGTCGTCGCCGCCGCCGAGCAGGCACCCGCCCGCACCAAGCGCGTGATCTTCCAGCGCCCGGCCGGCAATCAGGATCTGGGCACGATGCTCGGACTGAACGACTTCTGCCAGTACATCCCGTTCGACAAGGAGGTGGAGCTGCCCGCCGAGGTGGTCGACTACTTCCGCGCCGAGAAGGTGGTGAACTACTTCGCCGGGCAGGACGGCCAGCCTGTCGCCTCCTACAGCGCGAAGTTCAACATCCTCGACGCCTGATCGGCGTTTGAGCCAAGGCCCGCCACTCGCGCGGGCCTTTCCTTTCTTTGGACTCGCGCGACATGGCCAAGCATTCCGACTTCTACCCGCTGATCCTGCCCGCCGTTCCGGGCTGCCCGTACATGACCGTCGATCTGGCGATCAACCGGGCGGCGATCGACCTGTGCGATCAGGGGCGCGTGTGGGAAGAAGCGCTTG